>Ga0209631_10004575_pt1 | contig 15239 bp, 10 predicted proteins | sample COG_08_FD_184752 | JGI IMG/M metagenome (GOLD analysis project Ga0209631, IMG submission 184752) | Pelagic Microbial community sample from North Sea - COGITO 998_met_08 (SPAdes) (version 2) | ecosystem: Environmental > Aquatic > Marine > Neritic zone/Coastal water | place: Helgoland, sampling...
CTTTGTTTATTTATAACTCTAATAATAAATATTAATTTAAATTAAATTAATACAATTTTTTTTCTTAAATCTTCCCATTTTTCATACTGATGATAATGTCCATTAGCTAATCTTTGAAACATAAATTCTGGTTTCGTAATATCAATTTTGAAATCACTCTTTTCTATTTCATCATACATTAATTGATATTCTTGTGCAAACGAAACATTTGCTTTGGTTTTACTGACTTGTCTAAGTCTTTCCAATACTGAATAATCCCATTTGAAATGATGAACTTGTGTAAAGTTTTTTTCTATTGGATATCGTTTTTCGTGTTCTCTTTGACAAGATGTAGTTCCGTCTGGAAATTGAACATAATGTTGTCCTGATGAAACCTGAACCTTTCCTTTCATTAATGTTACTTTGTTTGGACAAGCATAACTTAGTGGATAACGAAAGAATCCTGCTTCTGGCATTTCTTCCCATACATTTGATTCCATTGTGATTTTAGGAAAGTCTCCATTGTCTCCGATTCTATCTACAAAACCACCACAAACAAACTCGTGTCCAAATTCTTCACACTCATCAACAATTGTTTCTATTGGTTTAGAATATAATTGTAGTTCATCGTCGTCTGCTACTATCCACCAATCATCTGGTTTTAGTAATTTAACTCTATTGTAATGTTCCGTTACTCTTTCCCAATTAAATGGTTCGTCAATAATGATTTCGTGTGGTTGTAAGTTAAACTTGTTTAAAATTTCTAAACCTTGTTCTATGATTGGGTCTTTTTTGTGATGTGCATACAACACTACGAATATCTCGTCCATATGTAAATGATAATGATTTAACATATGATATAACATTGTTGTATTGTGTCCACAAATTGTAACTAAGTTCATAATACTCCTAATAAGTTATGTGTTGTATTTTCTGGATTAATTGTTTTTTCAAAATCTTTCCATATAGACTTAAATTCTGTAAAGTTTTTATGTGTTGATTTCCACACTGCCTTTTCTTCATAGTTTTTCATAACACCCCAATCTAATAATTTATAATAATGTGTTCTAACTCTTGGTATGTTGTTTAGTTTGTGTTTAAGATTTTCAAATAATTCCATTTCTTTATAATTGTCATCTTGTATAACAAAACTTAATTTTACATTTTCTAATGTTTTGATTGTATTGATGTATTCTAAATTTTTCATCAACATATCCCAATCTCCATTTCTTCTTACTTTTTCATAAGTTTCTTTTGTTCCAGCGTCAATTGATATTTCAACTGATTTTACTAAATCGTGAACATTACTCATTGTTTCCCACATTTGTTTAGTCCATAAATTTCCGTTTGTGTGTAAATGTATCATACCGATATTTTTATATTTTGATTTGTCAAATGTTTGTAAAAAGTTTCTAAAAAATGGACTTGCAAATGGGTCTCCTGTTCCGGTAATATATAACCTATAAGCGTCTTTAACGATTTCGTTAATTACTATATCGTGTATTTTTTCTATTTTTTTATACTCGTCAGATTTAGGTGAACACATTTGTAATTTTGTTCTACAACTTGGACAAGACAAATTACAACTTCCGTCATAACAAAAATTTACCACCAATGGTCCAGAATTATCCTTGACTTTTAGTTTTTTCCATAGTAAATTTAAATCGTCCTTTTCAAATACGGGTGATTCTTTTGTTAAAGTTTCACTTAACAAATGTGGACAATTTGTTTCTATACAATTTTTAAAAGTAGAATCAATCATAGATTGTCTATATTCTTGTGCGATGTTTCCGTTCCAAACTTCTTCCCAAGATTGTTCCAATATATTACCCATTGGTTTTGTAATCCAACTTGGACAACAATTCCATATGTCTCCGTTTTGATGAACCTCTACAAATGACCAAGGTTGTCTACAAAATCTATTGTTCACTTTATTTCCTTGTATAGTATTTCAGCAAACTTTTTTGCACCATACTCGTTTGGGTGATGGTCTTCATCTGATAAAAATGGCATTTTCCCACTTTCATATAAACTTTCTAAATACAAATTGTACTGATGCTTTGAATAGTAATTTGGAATATTATTTTTTAATTGTATAAACTCTTTGGGAATCCAAAACTCATTGATTTGATAGTCGTCTATTTCACTTCCTTGTCCATCATTAAGTACAGTCAAAGCATCAAACATTAAGTATTGATATCCATAATTTTCTAATAGATGATATGTACCAATTATACTTGTTAAGCTATCATAGTAATTTTGATTAGTATTCATAAAGTAATCTGAAAATAATGCTTCTGTGTGAGCGTCCCAATATTCTATATCGGGACTATCGAGAGTTACATCTGGTCTGAATGTCGTCCATACTTTATCTTTATGAAAAACTTTTCTTCTAAATCCTTCTGACCAACCTATTAACACAAATGTATCTTTAGGATTTATTTCACCCGAATAATGACTTGTAATTATTTTTTCATATATTAAATCATTCCCAGAACCATTTATTGCTTTATTTAACCAATCTCTATTAGTTAAATTTGATAATTGATAACCTACCGAGTTTTTTTTGTTGGGGATTCCTCTCGCATCACCATTAAATCCGTACATACAACTACAACCAAATCCTGCTAATTTCACTAAATAATCCTATCCTTAAAAAATTCTCCGACCTTCTTTTTTCTCATTATCGTTACACCCGTTGAACTCGGAAAATCTTTTTCTATTCCGTAATTAAATAAATTTAATACTTCGTAATCGTCTTGTTTGTGTCCGATTAAAAATTTCTTTAGCCATTCACTTGGGCCTGATAAATCATATTCTTCGTGATTTTCTGTTTCTATAAAATTATCTACATAATTTTTATCTGTATCGTGAACCATAATAATTCCATTTTCACTCATTATTTCTGAATATAAATCAAAGTCTTTTTTTACACCCTCTAAACTATGGTCGGCGTCTATCCATAATAAATCAATTTTCATATCTCGTTTGATGAAATATTCATAGTATGCTTTTTCTGTTGTGGTTTTTAAAACATTAACACGAAATGCGGTCGGAAAGAAACTATCCATATCCCAGTCTGGAATACCTGCTATTCCATTAAAGGCATCTACTAAATAAGTTTCTGGTCTTTCTCCTGATTTGTGAAATCCTTCGTATTCTAAATCGTCATTAACTTTAGACATTATTCTTGGAATATAACCATTACCACTACCTAAACAAACTGATATTTTTGGTTTGAAAAAGTACATCAAAGAATAAAGTATCATTCCGTCTCCCATATGTTTATTGGTTGCCCCGTGAGACCAACGATAACGAAAGTCCTCTCTTTGATTAGAAGTTATTTCTTGTTCTATATATTCGTGATTTAATATTGTTTTTTTCATAACCTTTTAAATAAATATAATCTAAATTATGTAAAATTCAAAGTAATATCAACATCTGAGTTTGTTACTCCGTTGTTGGTAAATGAAACCACACCTGTTCCAGTTCCATCTCCACTTGCTGCACATACTGCTTGGAATCTCATATAAAGTGTTCCGGTTGTGAATGATATACCTGTTACTGGAAATGTTACGAATCCACTACCACCATTAGCAGTTCCACCAGAGCCAGGGTCTCCTGATGTTGACCAAGCAACTTTAAATGTTACTGCTCCTGCACTTGTTTGGTCAAATGATATTGTAGTGGTTCCGCTACCATTTGATAGTCCAATAGTTCTCACACCATCACTCGTTACGGTATCTCCTAATGAACCTGCGAAAGTTTCATCACCTGGTGCAGTTGACCATTGAGTTGTTGGATAAGTTGGTTCTGAATTACTTCCTTTGTTGTGAACTAAGAAAGTTTGTCCAATGTAAAAGTCGTCTGGTTCTACATCTAATTGAACCACTTCGTATCCGTCTGGGTCTATGTGTTGTTCTAATGATGATATTAAAACTTCATTTCCTTGTTTATCCATTAGATAGTTTCCTATTTCAAAGTTAGGTGCGGTTTTCCACGTCCAATCTTCCGAACCAGATATTCTATATAATATATGGTGTTCACCTGTGATTAGTTCTTGTCCATTATTAATATTGTAATAATGTTCTGAGAATTCATACATCACTCTTTGAACACTTGCTGAGTGTTGAGTGAAACTACCTGATTGATTAAATGTATCGTTTTTCCAATCTGTTCCTTCGTCTTCGTCAGTAGCATTCGGTAATGATATGGTAAGAATTTCATCTCCGACATTTAAGTCTTCTACATTCACTACACTTCCATCTGATTTACTAACTGGACTACCGAATAATAAACAACTTGGAACACCACCATAAGTATCCACAACTTCTATTGCTTTGGAAACAATAGTATTGTAGTTGGTTGCGTGGTCATTGAATCCGTCTGATTGTCCGTCATCATTGTATTTAACCTGAATACTTCCTGATTGATTAAAGGTTCCTGCGATTGCTCCACCAGTATTCGTTATACTACCTGCCGTTACACTTGCAACATAATCTGCTCCACCGAAAGTTACATCAAGGTTTCCAGTTTTAGTCCAAGTAAAGTTATCGGTTCTGTTTCCGATTTTTGTTAAAAATCTTGAACCTGCTCCACTAAAGTTAACCGTGTAATCTTCTGATGTTTGTTCCCATAAATAAGTAAATCCCGTAACTGAATCAACTGAATCAATAGAAAATTCAGACATTTTGGTATCAGAAGAATTACCACTTGCATTTCCCAATGAAGTATCGGCATTAGTATAGGACGCAATAGATGAACTAATTGCTCGTTTTAATTTTCCTAATGATAGATTTTGTCCGTCTGTTGTACTCATACTAATAATTATCACTCGTTATATATTTTGAGTAATTTATCTCTCCATTGTTCTTTGTTGTCCCATTGTTTTAAATGTTCTCGTAAAGGGAACAAATAATCTCGTCTTTCTTGTAATGTTAAATCACAAATGTTTTTGTATTGTTGATGAAACTCTTCTTTTGAACTTGCTCTAAATGGATAATCGTATTTTGGTAACCAGTCGTGTGCTATGATTGGGATTTTACCCCAATCCACTGCTTGAAATATTGAATATCCAAATGGTTCATAAATGTGTGCTGAGTGTGAAATACCCCAGTTTTGTTTCATAAACATATCGTGTTGTTCGTGTCGATAATTATATACTTTCCATTTTGATGTGTCGAGGTTTAAATTCTTTTCCCACCATTGAACATCAGCAGAATCTGTAAATATTAAACTATCGATATCTTCTAAGAAGTGTGGACATTTACGAGTTTCCATTCTGGCGGCGTATCCTACTCGGTTGCTGTCCACGACATCTTTATTGTGTTTAAATTCATAAAAATTTGGTATTGTGATTAAATGGTCGTGTGGAACTTTCCATTTTGGTTCATTGATTCCAATCCAAAAAGGATATTTTGCATAAGATTTGATTTGGTTTTCCCATCTTGGTTCCATATAAAAATGAAATCCTTTGTCCAATCCTAAAACGTGTTGTGCTTTGATAATATCTTGAACTGAACAATGTATTCCAACACTATGTATTTTATCTTTATTGTCTTCAATGAAAACATGCGGTGAATAATATCCGTGCAAAATATTTATTCTTCTGGCATTATACATCAATTCTTTAAATTTTTTTCTATCGTGTCCTTGCCAATGAACTTCCATAGGACAATCTGGTTGATGTCCTGGTGGTCTGGTTCTATGAATTAATAACTTGGATTCTGTTTTCAAATGTTGTGGAATCATTTCTAACCAACGATTTACCCATACATCAGCTCCACCACCAATCATATTTAAACCACCGGTTGAATAATAAACATCATATTCCATTATGGTGCTCCGAAATTACCGATACTAATGTTACACGCTTGGTCTTCCGTAACACTATTGTTTGTTGTTGATATTGTCATTGTTCCAGATTCATTAATATCTCTTGTTGCTTCTTCTACTCGTAATCTAATATAGATTGGAGTTCCGGATATTCCTGTTGCTGAACTTACCCAACCACTACCTCCATTAGAAGTTCCAGCAATTTGCCCTTGGGGATTTGGGTCTCCTGATGTTGACCAAGCAAAAGTTGTGGTTGATGTAATGGTATCTGATTTAGAAATACTTGTGGTTCCAACTGCGTTGGTAATCGAAACTGACATTGGTGTTGCATTCTCGGTAGAATCATAAAAAAGCTCATTTGGTGGGTCATTAGTTCCAAGTCCTACTATTGATGTTACATTTGAATAACTTATTGATGTTCCTGCTGCTGCAGTTGTGATACCGGCAGACTCATCACTTAATGTATTTGCAAAAGTATTATGACCACGAACTTTATAATAATAAGTTGTTCCTGCTGATAGTCCTGTATCACTATAAGTTGTCGTTACTGATGTATTACTGATATTTCCTTTTGCCGATGGTGATACCGTACCGACTCCTGAAAAGGTTCCACCTGATGTTAAACTTCTTGAAATTTGATATGTTCTGGTTACGATTGTATTGGCGTTCGTAATGGATAAATCAATTTGAGTTGAAGAAGGTGCAGTTCCTGTTGGTGTTGGTGGCTTTACTGGTGTTCTGTCGGTTACATTTGAAACCACCGCACTTGAATCAATTTGAAATATTTTATCGGCATCATTATCCAACATAAACATTGTGCCGGCCGGGAAGTCTGCTGTTGGTCTTAAATTAGTTAATTGTACTCCTGTTGAGTTTTCGTAAATGATATCTCCGTTGGTTAGTTGTCCGTCATCAACTTCAAATCCAACAAAGTCTGTTTCATCAATCAAAGTATCATATGGTGAAGTTAAATCGGTTATTGAACGTTCTGCTGCAGATACCAATTCTCCATTAGAAAAACCTGCAACATTTCCACCTTGAACATCTTCAACAAAAGTAAATTCGTGAAGTGCTCTTACACCATAAGGCCCAGTACCAACGCTAAATGTTTTGTTGTAAAATTCTAATATTTCGACTTGTCCGTCATCAAGAATACCTGAGAAAGATGTAGCTGCCCCAAGAAAGTCAATTAATTCTGTTGGAGATTCACCTAACTCAACATTGATGTCCAACAAAGACATCGATACTATTGGTGGTATACTTCCACTATCTTGTAATGCCATTAATCAACCTCTATTTTGGTATTTTGTTTTTCTAATTCTTCTATTCGTTTTGTCAATTGTTGTATTGTATCGACTAAATATGTTGTGAGTTTATTATATGAAATAGTTTTGTACATTTCATCATCTTGTTTACCGGAATTGATATCGGTAAAACCTTTTGTTTCATACACAACATCTGGTATAATTTTTTCTACTTCTTGTGCTATAAATCCAGTATCTGTTTTTCCATTTTCTTTCCAAGTAAATTTTGTTGGTCGTAATTGTAAAATTTTATCCATAGAACCAGTCATTGTTTGAACATTGGTTTTTAGTCGTTTATCAGATATACTTGTAAACGCACTTGTAAATGCTGAAATATTATCTCTTGCCAAAATTTCACCTTCATCTGAAACTTGGAATAAGGTTTGTGAGTTGTTTTCTGCGTGTATCAATACTGATGTTGCTGCACCAGTTGATGTATTACGAACCGAACCTGATGTAACTAAACCACCGACATTAGCACTACCTGTTATATCTAATGTTGAACCAATAAATGTTTCTGCAGTAATGCTTCCTGTAATGATTGCTCTATTTGCCGTTAATCCGTCACTAACAATACCACGAACTGCGTCTGTTGTTGGAAGTGGTGAACCTTCAGAAGTTCTTCCGGCAATAGCAGCAGATTCACCTATAAATACAATTTCTTCATTGTCTCGGTCTCTGACCTGAATACCTGATGTACCACCCACGGTATCGATAATAATTTGTGCTCCACCAGTATTACCAATATCTACTTGTCCATCAGTAACTTTAAATTCATCTACATTGTTTGCCCTAAGTGTTATATTACCATCACTAATCGTTACCTTATCAGTAGAACTTCCAATCGTAACTACACCACTCGCCAAACTTATAGTGTCAGCGTCATTTTCTCTTATAGTTATTCCAATATCACTAATGGTCACTTTATCAGTTGAACTTCCGATAACTGATGTAGCTGCGAATGTAGCTCTTGTGGTAGTGTTATCTTTAACTTTCAAACCACTTCCATCTATTTCAATGTGTTCCGCACTCGTATTTCCAATATCAACTACACCACCAGCCAAAGTGATTACATCTACATCATTTTCTCTAATGGTAATACCAGATGTTCCATCGATTTCTACTTGGTCTGTGGAACTACCAATCGTAACCACATCACTTGCCATACTAATAACATCTTTATCGTTTTCTCTAATGGTTATTCCACTATCACTAATGGTTACTTTATCAGTTGAACTTCCGATAACTGATGTAGCTGCGAATGTAGCTCTTGTTGTGGCACCATCTTTAACAGTCATACCATTTCCATCTATGATAATATGTTCTTCCGTAGTGATACTTGTTGCATTACCTTTACCAATCGTTACAACACCGGTGTCAATATTCATTACATTGTAACCTTGTTCGTCGTAAAAATCTACATCATCAGTTCCAATCACTAATCTATCGTTTGTATTATCATTAAGGGTAATTGTTCCACCATTAAGTGTGACATTTGAACCAAATATAGCTCTGGTTGTAGAACCATCTTTAACGGTTAATCCGGTTCCATCTATGATAATATGTTCTTCCGTAGTGATACTTGTTGCATTACCTTTACCAATAGTCACCACTCCAGTATCAATATTCATTACATTGTAACCTTGTTCGTCGTAAAAATCTACATCATTAGTTCCAATTGCAACTCTATCAACATCATTACTATCTCTAAGAGTTAAAGATGTACCATTAATAATTGTTTGTGGTTGTGCTGGTTTTCCTATGGTGACTGTTCCGGTATCTATTGAGAATGCTATTGCGGCTGATGTAGTTCCACCTTCATAAATGTCAACACCTGTTCCGTCTATAACAATCTTATCATTGTCACTACCATAAATAACTAAATCAGTTCCGTCAAATTCTAATCGTTTATTATCGGCATCTCCTAACAATACTTCACCAGAATTATTAACAAAAAATCCGTTTCCACTTGTTCTACTTGTAGGTAAAGTTGAACCGAGTGCTATTCTTGTGGTGTTAACTCCTAATTGACCACTACCTGCACTACCTGCTGATAAGTCAAAATTTGTAGACTTTATTTGTAATGAATTACTACCATTGAAATAAATAAAGTTATCACCACTTGTTGCTTCACCAGCTCTAAATTTACCTGTACTATCTATGTAAACACCAGTTCCAGTTGTAGCAGTTATACTATCAGCACTTGTTCCTAATCTTATTTTAGCATCAGTACTGTTTCCGTGTAATCTAAATGTGGTACTACCGGATATTTGTGTATTTCTTGATGATAACGAGAACGAACCACCATCATTTCTTATAAAGTCATAAGTTCCTGATTGTAAATTAAAACTACCATCACCTTTTAACAATATACCGAAGTCATCAAGTTGAGTTGGTGCTTGACTTCCTGGCCCACCTGTTCCTAATGCGATAGCTCCATTATTAGATGATGATATATGTAGTGTTCCAGCGTCTAATCCAAAGTTAGATGATGTTACGGCAAAATTACCATTTTGGAATATCAATCTATCTCCATCAGCATCACCAACTCGGAACTCTCCACTTCCGTCCATATAAACACCATCTCTATCTGTCAATGTAATACTATCTGCTTGACCACCTAATGCTATTTTTGGTGTTCCACTTGAGTCTCCAATAACAATTGTGGTTCCGGCATTTGACTTATCAGAATTACCTGCCCATAAGTCAGTTGAGTCCATATTAAATCCACCAATACTTCCGTATCGTGAAATGATACCACCCTCTAAAAATGCATTTTCTGCATATAATCCAAATCCTGCGTCTGATGGTGTAGTTCCTAATAATCTTGCTTGACTTAATCCTGTTAAATCTCCCAATCTTACTTTTAAATCCATATCATAAACTTTAGAACCTGTTCTTTCTACAATATCTATGTATGGTGCATATTGGTCGCTTGGATTTGCGTTCATAAAGATATAACCAGTTCCTGTGGTGTCATCTCCTGTTCCACTAATATATCGACCAGTTGATGCTATAACTTGACCTGGTGTGTATGATTGTGCTGGGTCTTCGGTTGCAAAACTATTTTTGGTTGGTGTACTACTATCTCCTGTTCCTGAATTTGCTCCACCAAAAGACCTCGTTACATATAAATAACCACTTTGATTTTCTCCGTTGTCTGCTGCTGTTTTGTCATAAAATGATGATGATTGTATTAATAAATACTCAGTTGTAAATCCTGTATTGTCAACTTTTTTAACCAATACAACTTCACCTGTAACATTGTCAATGTTATCTAATTGTTGTTTATTAGTAGAATTAAATCCATCATAACTACCAACAAAACCATTTACATTGTCTACTGACATTGTGGTGTCGGATGTTCCTACTGATTCAGATATCGCAGTAGAATTTGCCACCATTAACATACCACCAACGGCATTTACGGTTTCCTTTTCAAATACTGCTGTGGTTAATGTTCCACGAATTCTTGCTTTTTCTACTTCTAAATAACCATTACCTTCTGCGGTTAATATAAATCCTGTTCCATTTCCTGCAGTAACACCTGAAGAATATCCAGAACTTTGTATAAATCCGTCAGAACTTATAATCATATTGTTTTTAGAAATTGTTGATGTTGATATATCCCAACCTGCTATGTTGTTTTCGGTTTCAGAAAATTCTACTAATATATCGGTGTCGTCTGTTCCTGTTCCGTCAAAGATTTTCATACCAAAGTTTGCTGAATCATCAACTTCACCAATTCTCACTACTTCTTTTGGTGAACCCGCATCATCAAATACTGATATTCTACTATTGTCTGAATCTATATCTAATCTGTCGGTATCTAATTTAAATTTTTCAGTTTTAATATCAAGTGTGTTTGCTGTTCCATCAAATGACATATAGTTTTGAGCGTCAAGTGCAACTTCAAATCTAAATATTCCCCCGTTATCCCCAACAATAAATCCTTTTGTAGATTGGTCAAATTCTGAAAAGTCTGATTTTCCAATTGATATAAATTTATTTGATGAATCTACTGATGCTGAAATAGCGTTTCCACCAGTTCCAATGGTCATAAATGATGTAGAACCACCCTTTAGTTTAATTTTACCTTCACCCAATGACATAGATGCTTGAGTTGATGATATTTCTAAGTTATTTGCGTCTAATTCGAATTTTTCAGATTCTATTTCTACATTTGTTCCGTCAAATTTTATAAATTTATTACTTCCGTCACCGGCATAAAATCTTGGACTACCACTATTGTAGTCTAATTGAATACCTTGATTTGCAAAAGTAGAATCATTTAAAGATATTATTTTATTTACACTATCTAATTTTAAATCTCCACTATTGGCATCTAAAACAAAACTTCTAGCTTTCATTTCAAGACTACCACCACTAAATTTTATAAAATCATTGGTTCCTTGTCTAATTAAAACTTGTCCACTATTATCAACATAAAAACCTGTATTAGTGGTATCGGAAATACCTGTTAAACCACCAGCTTCTATTATACCAGCAGAATCTAATGTTATGGTTCCACCTGTTAGTGTTGTATTTGATAATGTCCAACCACCTATTTTACCACCCGTAAACTTAACTTTTGAACCTGTTATGTGTCCACTTGAAGATAAGTGAAAGAAACTTGAACTGATTTCTAAATTACCACCACTACCACTTACAAATGAATTACCATCTGCTCTTGAACCCAAGAAAAACTTGGAAGAACTCATAATTAAAGTTCCATCAGATTGGTCAAATGCTATACGATTTCCATCAGCATCACCAACTCTAAAATCTCCGGTTCCGTCCATATAGATTCCGTCACCACTCGTAATGGAAGTTGCACTACCTAATTTTATTTGACCACTATTTGTATTAGCATCTAAAATAAGAGTAGTTCCTGATTTAATTTCATCATCGTCAATAGTAAATCCACCAATAAATCCTGCACTTGCACTTATTGCTCCTTGTGAATTTACTTGGAATCCAGATGATGATATAAATAAATTTCCTTTATCAAAATTACTTCCGTTGGCACTACCACTAAAGAAGAAGTTTGGTGTTCCTTCACTTCCATTGAATAATGATGCTGAACCAATTGTAAATCCACCAATCAAACCGGCAGATGCCGTAATCGTTCCAACAAATGTAGCACCACTTGCTATAAGAATTCCATCTTTGTCCACCATAAAGTTCGGGCCAAACTTAATATAATAATTGTCTGGTGATTCTTCCGTAGGTGTAAAGTCTATATAATATTCATCTGCCTGTGATTCAAAACCTGGTGCTTGTGGGTCAGAACCAGGCCCTTGGTCTGTTTTGAATATTGTAGATGTATTGGCATCCATTGTGATATTACTACCACTAATTTTTCCTTCAACGATTTGGAAGTTTCCAATGTGTCCACCCGACGCACTTATGAAACCACTCATCGTTACATTTCCGTCTACATCAACACTAAAATTACTTGATGATATTTGTAAGTTTCCTTGTGAACCACTAATAAATGCTCCATTACTATCACCTAAGAAAAAGTTTGATGAACTGATTGCTATTGTTCCACCAGAACCACTAATAAATTGTCCGTCTCTACCGAAAAAGAAAGTATCGGTTACGACTTCAAATTGACTTGGACTTGTTCTAAATTTTAAATATCTATCAATGTCGGAATGAGCGTCAACAATTTCTAAACCAACACCCTCATAGGATTCTGATGCTGTTATTCTGGTTCCGACTGAACCACTAAACAACATAAATCCACCCTTATTGTTTGAAATCGTGTTATCGAATCCATTGTATCCTACACTTCGTAGATATGCCGGATTAACTCCATACATTTCCAATGATTGTCCAACTAATAACGAACCTGATAATACTCCGTCAAGTCCGTCCGATATAACTTGTCGTGGGCCTTGAAATGTTACTCCGTTTACTTGTGCCGTTGTTTCTGCTATGTTGTTATTGGAATCATAAAACTCTACTAAGAAATCATACTTATCTCCACGACGAACTGCTTTTGGCATTGGTGCCAATACTTTAAAGAAACTTGGATTAAAGTTTGTTTCACTAAATGGTTCTATTGATACATCTTGAACAATAAACCTACCTGAATTTAATTCGAATTTTAACCAAGCTTTTGGACTACCGGAACCGGCAGTTCTAAATCTACCAACTATATCTGGTATTGAACCCTCATCTCCCAATGAATCTGGAACATCAACTTCCCCTAAGAAGAAGTCATCTTCCCCGTTTTGTCCTGTGATTGCCGAACCTGATAAATAAATTTTTAAAGATGCGTGATTTACATCTGATACATCATCATTGTCATCTCGTCTTTTGGAAATAGATTTAAAATAATATGAATTAAATCTAACAACATAATCTACACTTTGCTCTAAATCAAAAGAGTTATTTGTTCTAAATGTTACCTTATCTTCAAGGTTTTGAGTTGAACCACTTATTTGAACCCCGTCAATTAACTTTTCATTATTCAATGATACAAATGGTTCTGTTTCTGTATTGGTTGATGATGATACCCAGTTGTTTGCTATGATTGAACCTGTGTGAAAGAAACCAATGTTTTCATATCCGTTAATAGATGTTGAATCAACTAATATATTTTCCGGTACAACAAATGTATCGTATATTTCCTCAAAGTCTGTTGATGTGTGTGAATCTCTTGTATAAACTTTTGCTTTGTAAACATCACCACTAAATGTTCTTAAATTACCAATGGTTAGTTCTGCGAACGAACGTTGAAACACACTATTTTCTGTTTCGGTTTTATAGGTGTCGTATGTAATTGATATACTACCTTGTTCTAAACTAACTGGTATTTTTTGTAAAGTGTCATCAGTTACATAATATGGTTCCGATACTTCAAATGTGGTTTCATTAATTACTTTACTGATGGTTGTTGAATAAGTTGTTGGTAAAGTATATCTTGTGGAAGGGTATCTATTTGTATCCACCAAGGTATGTGGATTCGTTACACTAAGTGTTGCACCGACTAAATCACTTGTAATTTTATTTACTGGGTTATCCTGACCCGCTTGTAAAGATACTACATTTCCGACAATAGTATATTTTCTTGAAACCGTTTTCTTTTTCTTTTTATTCCTTTTGTCTTTTTGAACATTTCTTTTGGAAGAAGGTTTTGAAGACTCAATTTGAATACTTTTTCCTATATTGTCATCTCTTACTGGCATTATATTTCAATTCCTTCTACTTCTTCAACAATACTAACATCAACTTTTAATTCTGCTGTTCCAGTTACGGTTTCAGTAGATTGTAATTCTGTTTGAACTGAATCAATTTGTCCTTTAATTGTTTCGGATGCCACTATCGTTGGTTGACCATAAAAAAAGATTGGTCTTGTGTTTAATTTATCGGTATTGATAAAAAAGTTTTTCGTGTATCTTATGTTGTATGTATTTCTAAAACCAGTTGGGACATTTGTTTTTGTTGGGTCAAGTTCTCCCAATATCACAAGTGTTGCTGGGCCTGGTTCAGTATCCCCGTATGCCTCGATTGAAACCCTTCTTGCTCTACCCTCTAAGTATTCATCAACTGGTGATGTAAAGATAACATTTTGGGCAGAGTCTAATATTTCAATTTTTAAATCAACACTATTTTGTAATAAATCAGAACCTTCAATTAAAAATGAACTATTACCTAAAGTGAGTTCGTCTGGAAAGTCCGATACATTAAAGTATTTATTATCGGTGGTGTCGAGTAAAACATCGAAATCTTGCAATCCTTGATATGGATTTTTACCTTTTCTTAATATGTTTTGGAATACTGGCATAGATTTTTCTCTTATATATAAATATTAAAATTTAAAATTTATATACTTATTTATATGTATGGAGTGTGTATAATATGAGTAAAAAGAAAAGATATAATTTTACATTAGATGTAGATTTAATGATGTGGTTTAAACATTATTGTCGTGAGAATAGAATAACTGCGTCCGCAGAAATCAATAATCAACTATTCAAATTGTATAAAGATAATGTCTTTGTTCAAAAGCCAAGAAATGTTTTACCTACTAAATCTGACTGATGAACTTCCGTCTACCTTTTTAATTTCTAATAAGGTATCTACAAAGTCTCTCATTGTTTCAATATG
>Ga0209631_10004577_pt1 | contig 15236 bp, 20 predicted proteins | sample COG_08_FD_184752 | JGI IMG/M metagenome (GOLD analysis project Ga0209631, IMG submission 184752) | Pelagic Microbial community sample from North Sea - COGITO 998_met_08 (SPAdes) (version 2) | ecosystem: Environmental > Aquatic > Marine > Neritic zone/Coastal water | place: Helgoland, sampling...
GCTCAAGCTATTATGGAATCTAATTGGGGAAGGTCACGTTTTGCCAAAGAAGGTAATAATTATTTTGGAATGAGGACCTGGGACTTAACTAAACCTCACATGAAACCTAAGCTTAAGAAGGAATCTACTTTCGGTTTGGTTATATATCCAAATATGTGCGCTTCTGTGGAGGATTATATATATAATTTGAACGTTTCGGATAAATATAGTGAACTTCGAAAAGCTCGAATGATTGAAGTTAAACTTTGGAACAGTGTCGACCCTATAGTCTTAGCTAAATATCTTGGAAGTTATAGTGAAGAAGGCCCTACTTATGTAAAAAAAATTATTAATCAGATTACAAACCTAAAGAAGTATTAATTTTTTATGCTTAGTGTGAATTTTTTTATAATCTTTTCTTTATGAATTTCTACTATATTTGGACTTACAAACAGATATTTACATTCTTTATTACTACATTCGTTTTTATTTATAGCTTTTAATTCTTTTAGATTGGCAATAATCACTGTTTTTAATGAATTATCAAAAATAAATTGATCGTACTTTTCTGGTATCGGATTTTCAGGAGGCATTCTGAATACATAAGAGAAAGAGCTATTTGTAAGAATGATAAATAAAAAAATGATTTTATACATCTAATAGTATCTCCTTTTACTCTTTCTTGTTATAGATCTTAATAATAAAGGAAGAAAAAAGTATATTAATTGGTTTGAAAAAAAAATTGAATAATCATCAGTCAACAACAGAAGAAGAGGGTAGAAGATAAGTGTTAATGGAAAAATTAACAACGCTAATAAGGACACTAAAAAACCGTTAAGAGCATAGATTAGAATTAGGCTTTTATATAAAAAAAATAACGAAGATATAATAATATATATTGTTAAATATCTAGAAAGCCTATCACTTCTAATTCTTAATTTTAAAAGGTCTGATATTATTGGAATAAACATAACTTCATTATAAATCAATAATTATATTATTTTTAGACTGAACAAAAAAGTCTAGTTTAGCAGTTCCCTCATAGGTTATATTTTGCCCCTGGTTGTAGAAAGATAGAGATGCAATACTAGTTGTTCCCATGTCTCTAGTATCATAATTTCCTGTAAGATAGGATAGTAGATCACTAAGTCCTGGATTATGACCTATCAAAGTAATTGTCCTTGTGTTCTTAGCCTCTAAAGTTATCTCTTTAAGTAACTTTTTAAAGGTACCAAGATATGCATCTTGAGAATATATAACTTTACTCTCCGGGTTCAAAGAATTTTGAAGGTAACCTAATGTTTCCCTTGTTCTCTTCGATGTAGAACAAATTATCTTATGTTTTTTAAAGTTATGTTGAATTAAATAATTATCTAAATTTATAGCATCCTTAATCCCTTCGTTATTAAGACTTCTTAGAAAGTCATCTTTTGAATTTGTTTCTGATTCACTATGACGAATAATATTTAAAAATTTCATAATTTCTTTATAATATAGGAGAATTAATTTAAATCATAAACCTTTTTAAATAATTTATAGAAAATTCTTATTTTTATATTAAGAATGGTAATCAACTAGGTGCTAGATTGAAAGATAAAAAGATTAAAATACTTTGTGTTTGTATACATAACTCGGCTAGAAGCCAAATGGCAGAAGCTTACCTTAATTCCTTATCACCAAACGTAAGTGCAAAAAGTGCTGGAATAAGGCCTGGGAAGTTAAACCCTTCAGTTGTGATATCAATGCGAAATGCTGGATATGATATTTCTAAGAATGAGACAAAATCAGTCCAGAGTATTTATGAAACCCAAACTAAGTTTGATTTTATAATTTTTGTTTGTTCCGAATCTCAGGCCGATGAATGTCCTATAGTTCCATATGAAACTAAAAAAATTTACTGGTCAATTGATGATCCATCAGTTCTTAAAGGGACAGATCAAGTTAAGTTAGAGAAAATTAAAACTATAAGAGATGAGATAAAGATTAAAGTTGAGAATTTTATAAAAAATTACATATAGTTTAGCTAGATATTTTTTGAGTTCCTTTTTCTTTCATTAGGACATAGGAATTTCTTTCTAAGTCTCAAATTCTGAGGTGTAACTTCAATAAGCTCATCATCTTTAATATAAGCCATTATTTCTTCGAGAGACATTAATTTTGGTGTTGTAAGAATGACAGCCTTATCACTACCTGAAGCTCTCATGTTCGTTAGAGCCTTTCCTTTAATTAGATTTATATCTAAGTCGTTATCTCTATTGTTCTGTCCTACAATCATGCCCTGATATACTTTGGTTTGTGGGCCAATAAACATTGATCCTCTTTCTTGTAATTTAAAAATTGCAAAAGCAACACTAGTTCCGGTTTCAGCTGAGACTAAGGCTCCATTTTTTCTGCTTTGTATATCACCTTTATAGCGATCATAGGAATGGAAAAGTCTATTTATTACAGCAGTTCCTCTTGTTTCAGTTAAAAGCTTGCCTTGGTAGCCAATGAGCCCTCTTGATGGTGCATGGAATATTAACCTTGTTTTACCTGCCCCTGCAGTTCTCATATCAACCATCTCTGCTTTTCTTCTATTCATTCCATCGACAACAGAGCTAGAATATTCCTCATCAACGTCAATTATTACTTCCTCAATAGGCTCGGTGCGCTTACCATTTCCATCTTCTTTAAATAATACTCTAGGTCTTCCTATAGTGAGTTCAAACCCTTCGCGTCTCATTTGTTCAATTAATACTCCAAGTTGTAGTTCACCTCGTCCACTAATTTCAAAAGCATCCTTATTCGGATTTTCAGTGAAACTTATAGCAACATTAGTTTCTGCTTCAGCTAGCAGCCTTTCTCTTATTAGGGTTGAAGTCACCTTCTTGCCCTCGAGTCCCGCAAGGGGTGAGTCATTTACGGAAATTGTTATGGACATAGTAGGGGGGTCTATTGGTGTTGATTTTAATGGTTCAGTTACAGAGGGAAGACAAATGGTGTCAGAAACAGTTGCTTTGTTTAGGCCAGCTATACATATTATTTCGCCAGCACTGACTCTGTCTACTGCAACTTTAGCCATACCGTCAAACCTAAGAAGCTTTGTAAGCCTACCTGATTCAATTATTTCGCCATTTAGATTGATTGCCTTAACAGTTTCATTAACATTTGCTGACCCTTGAATAACTCTTCCAACCAAACATCTTCCAAGGTAAGGGTCAGAATCTAGTAATGTTGCAAGCATTGCAAATGGTTTATCAATATAAACCTTGGGAGTAGGGACATGTGATAATATTAAATCAAGTAAGGGTTTTACATTTTCTCTAGGATCGTCTAACTCTTTTGCACACCATCCATCTCTACCTACTGCATACAAAACAGGAAAATCTAACTGTTCATCGTTAGCATCTAAGGCTACAAATAAATCAAACACTTCGTTTAAAACATCGTCCGGCCTCGAATCAGACCTATCTATTTTATTAATTATAACTATTGGATTCAAGCCTTGTGCCAGTGCCTTACCTAGTACGAATTTAGTCTGAGGCATTGGTCCTTCTGCCGAGTCAATCAACAATAGGACACCATCTGCCATATCAAGGACTCTTTCTACCTCTCCACCAAAATCAGCATGGCCTGGAGTATCTATTATGTTTATTCTAGTGTCCTTATACTGAACAGACGTTGGTTTCGCAAGTATTGTTATACCTCTTTCTTTTTCAAGTTCACCTGTGTCCATCAGTAATTCAGAATCTTTATCTGATTCCTTCATAAGACCACTGTCACATTGTTTCAGTAATTGGTCCGTGAGTGTTGTTTTTCCATGATCTACATGGGCAATAATCGCTATGTTTCTTATATTTTCTGACATAATAGTTGATTCATACTAACTTCATTTGAATTAAATACAACTAAATAGGCTTAAATGGACAAAATTTGTCAAAAAGGACCGACTTAGTTTATGCATGACTTTTTTCACGCAAAATATATCTTATGTAAACTTTTGCTAAACTTGGAAGAAATGAGAGAAAGTGAATTAAAAGATAAAATTATATTGGCTACAATAACGGACAGTATTTTAAAAGAACTACTTTCTGACGAGTATTTTAAAAAATATACAAATGAAAAAGAAATTTTTAGAAAAAAATCTTTAAAATCTGGTCAATCTTCGAAGGTTTTTAACAATATTATAGCTTCACTTATACTAAGATACTATTTACTAGGGTTTCCACTTCTTAAAGAAGAATAAAGGAATAAACGCAAACAAAAAATTCCATCCAAATTTAAAGAAGCCTATTGCACTTAAAACAGAAACAATAACGCAAATTATTAAGAAATTATCTTTATTAGATAATAATTTTTCCATATTTACATCTTTAGTTACAGAATTATCTTTTACAATCTCTTCTACTTCTTCTGGCTCAATGATTATATGTCTTTCAATTAACGATTCAACTTCATGCTTACTTCGAAGTAAAGATAGCTGATTATCCTCACTTCTTTCGTCAAGTGGGAATCTATTTATTTCATTATTTATTTTTTCTAGAAGCACTTTTAATTCATCGATTTTACCTTCAGATGAAAGCTGGTTTGCAAACTCTATTACTTCTTCTGAATTATTTATATGTAAATCAGCCATATAAAGATATTAACCAAAAGATCTATTTAATAAAATTATAATACTCAGTTAGATTAGTACTATGTTGAAGCCAATGCTCTACTCTTTATTTTTACTTATCGCAGGATTATTTCCTTACAGTACTTCAGATTCCTATACATTAAATGCTTATGACTTTAGTTTTAAGGATATTGATGGGAATGATCTCAAATTTAAAGATTTTAAGGGTAAAGTCCTACTTGTGGTCAATGTCGCCTCAAAATGCGGCTATACAGGCCAATATGAAGGCTTACAGTCTGTTTGGGATAAGTACAAAGATAAAGATTTTGTTTTAATCGGCATACCTTCAAATGAATTTTATCAAGAATATAAAGATGAAAAAGACGTTAAGAATTTTTGCGAGCTTACTTTCGGCGTTAACTTCCCGATGACCTCAATAACTGATGTAAGAGGTAGCAATGCTCATCCGTTCTATAAGTGGGCAAAACTTACATACGGCATTAAGACAGTACCTAAATGGAATTTTCATAAAATATTAATAGATAAAAATGGCAAGGTAGTTGATTCTTATTCATCTGGAACAAAGCCAACTAGTAAAAAAATAATATCTAAAATAAATAGCCTATTGTGATATCTCTTCGTTGACGGACTCGATTATAGTGCAGATTTCATAATATCCCATCAGTGATCCCCATGAGGGGGACTTATCTTTTTCTTGCTTTGCATTAATTCTATTCACTAATTCTTGCTTAATTTCCTTAAGCGAAGATATATCTTTTTCATCGGCAAAAGAATGAGCTTGTTGCAATAAATCTCTGTAGGTAAATTGTTTAAAATCCATATAAAAATTATAGCAAATTAAATATTAAAAAGTGTAGAATATATTTGAATGAAACAATTTAAATGCTTAGACCTTTTTTCAGGTGCAGGTGGAATATCATTAGGTTTTAAAAATGTAGGTTTTAATATTTCTTTATCTAATGATTATGAACCAAATGCAACAGTTTTGCACAAAGTTAATTGTGAATCTCCAATAATATGCAATTCCATTAAGAATTTAAATTATTCTAATATTTTAAAAAAATATGACATCTTAATGGCTGGCTTTCCATGCCAACCCTTTTCTCAGGCAGGTAAAAGAGATGGTTTTGCAAATAAAGACAATGGCTATCAATTTAAAGAAATTTTAAAATCTATAATTAAGACTGAACCTAAAGTTATTTTTTTAGAAAACGTACCAAGTTTGTTAACTCATAATCAAGGTGAGTCCTTTGGGATAGTTAGAAAAGAGCTAGAAGGATTGGGATTCAATATAAGATATAAGGTAATGGATAGCATTGATTACGGTAACTTACCGCAAACACGAAAAAGGTTATATATTATTGGATTTAAAAGTTTAAATAGTTACAAAAAGTTTAATTTCCCTTCAAAGATTGAGTTGACTAGAAGCTTCAAGGATTTACTAGAAAATCATGTTCCGTCAAAATATTATTATACGGAAGAAAAGTATCCTATTGTTTATTCAAAGATAATAAAATATATAAAGAATCCAAATACTATATACCAATATAGGCGAGGCCTTGTTAGAGAAAATAAGCGAAGCTTGTGCCCTACTCTAACAGCTCAAATGGGCACTGGCGGTCATAATGTGCCTCTTTTAATAGACTCAAAAGGAATTAGAAAATTAACACCTCGTGAATGCTTTAATCTTCAAGGCTTCAATGCAAGTCTAAAGATTCCAGAGGGAATCAAAGATTCAGATTTGTATAAAATTGCAGGAAACTCCGTACCAGTTACGGTTATAACTAGGATTGCTAAAAAGATCAAAAAAAGCTTATGTTATTAAGATAAAACCTTTTTATAATTCAACATCATTATTTCCTTGATTGCCAAACATTCATCTATTAATTCATCTTCATCTAAAATCTCAAAATTAATAAATCCACCTCTTGCATTTAATCTTTTTGCAAAATCTCTGTAGAAATCCCTTTTTTGTATTTTTTTATTTTTGTCGATTTTATCAAATAAATCATATCCTTTATTTGACCAATCATGTGGGATATTCTCTATTGCAAATCTAATAACCCCACCAAATACAGAGTCAATATGAGATGTACTGGGTCTTTCAAAGAAATTTCCCGAGAAGTCTTCATCAGTAAAGATCCACTTTAGAACAGTTTTTGTCTCTAATTTTTTGCATTTTAAGGCGATCCTATAGCTCCACCACAAATAAGACAAATAATTATTCCTAACAAGTGCCCTTGAACTACTGTCCACCTTTTTTTCTTTTTCGTTATATGAAAAGAAAAACTTTTTTATATCTTGAATAGGTACTTTTCTGTTTCTATTTTTTTTAATACTAACCATAAAATCGAATAAATGAGTATGTGCAAGATGGGTCCAAAGAGAATTATTTGACGCAATATATCTTTTAAGCTCATTGCCATTAGTAGTTAAAGATTCATAAATTATCTTAGAATTATGAACTTCGGCTTCGATCGAATTGTTTGGGATTAAATTTTTAAACTCTGATATGTTAATTTTCGAATTTTCATATTCAAATATATCATTACCAAGCTTTTTTAAAATATCATCTTTCTTAGAATCGTTATAATATTGAAGATGGTTTTTAATTTTTTTATATAAATCATCTTCTTTTATAAACTGTCTTATGTTGAATACATTAGTCTTCATAATCTTCCTCAAGAATAAAATTTATACTTTCATTAAGTTGTTTTAAACCTTTATCTTTATCAAAGTAAATAATTTTGTTAGCCAAAGTATTTATATCTTCAGGCTTAATATGGTCAACGTTGTAATTTAAATCATTCAACTTGGTATATAAAGTACTTTTCCAAAGTTGACTATTATCCTCTGAGTTGCTTGAATATGCTAACAATGCTGCAGATAAAGCAGGTATAAGCACAGCATTAATAAGAATATTAAGATGAAATTTTTGTTCTTTCCCACTAGAGTTTCCAATACGTTTGTAAATAATTAAATCATCCTTATGAAAATATATCGAAATTAATTCATCACCAAAATCATATGCTACACACCCTTTTTCAACATCAGTGCTTTCTTTTAGAACAAATATACTTGTAATAGGTGCATTCAATTTAGGCGATAAAGAAAATTGTGAAGGTTTTGAAAAACCTATTAATGTGTTTTTATTGTAAGTTCTATTCAATGAATGATAAAAATCATTAATATATTTTTTATCAATTTCTTTACCTATTTTAAGAGTTTCATTACATACAATATATGATTCAATTGAAATCTTATCGAAACAATCTTTTGAACTAAAAGTTAAGTCTTTATTCATTTCATAATAAATTCTATGATCTTCAAAAGATGTAAAATTACATCTAAGAACTGTTAAAAATTTTACCTTTTTATTTATAAAAAGTTTTTTGAAAAAATCTGGTAATGAATGAGAAACTTTAGCCTCAAGTTTTCCATCATTTTCATGAAGATTTAGATTAACTTCAGAAGTAAACTTATCCTGTAAAAAATCATCTCCATATGGATTAATGACAGGATATCCAAATGATTTTAATTCTGAATAAATCATTGATCTGTCCTTTGGTGAAACATAGTAGGAACTATTGCTATGTTTGAAAGATCGATATTTTCTTTTATTTTTATTTTAAGATTTACGTTAGTTTTTTTAACATCAAAAAGAACCCATGTATTGTTTTCATGTGTCTCTATGGTTTTATCCGAACCATCACATTCTAATATTTTTATTCCATTGTCGCTTGTTTTAGCTAAGCCTTCGTATTCTAATCGAAGCGCCACAGGCCCTTTTTCATCTAATATTAAGTTAACATTAACGACGTTTTCACTTGTTCTTATAAATTTAAAGCTATTTATCTTAATTAAATCGCCCCCACTCCATGGAGGCTGTTTTTTATTGGTTTTTTTCTTTTTACCCTTTTTGTCTCTCTCTGGATACCCATCATCTCCATCATTTATTAGACCAGGAATAGAAACCAATTTTCTAGTTTTTCCAGAAGTTTTACTTTTTAATTCCTGTGTTTCTGGGTTAATTTTACTTTCTTTATCTTTATTGGTGTCACTTTCTAGCTCAATTGGTAATATATCAGCTATAAAACTTAAATCTAAATCATCGTTTGAATCCTCAATACCAATACATTTTTTTATCCAATCCTTTGCTTTCTTCGTTATGTCCGCTAAAAATCTTTCTGCTTTTTGTACAGCTTCTTCTCCCTCGCTTTCTAACCTTTTTGGGTCAAGATTTGTATGAGATGCGTTTTCAAGTTTCCTGATATACCTTTGACCTGATAAATCTGTATTGCCCACATCCGGTGTTATTATTGCTACAAATCGTTTAGTTCTGCTAAAAGATTGATAATTAAGCTTAATGGCTGCATCACTTTGATCACACCTACAAACTACAAAATCTCTTCTCACTAAAACAACATGTTTAAATAGACCTGGCGCTGAATCTTCCTCTATTTTATCGTAAAGCTTAATATTACAATTTCCAACAGTAGATACATTAATTACATCTTCATATACAGGATCTTTATAGCATTTTATAAAATATTTAATTCTATTAAATTCATTAATTGTATTCTTATCTTTAATGATATTCTTTAGTTTGTCAGTATCATATGTATCTAATTGTTGTTCAATTGTATTTGAATTTATTTCAATGTTACCAACTTTTACTCTTAAATTATCTCTAAGTATTCCTAAAAAGAAACTACTCATTGTTGCTATAGCAACTTGATCTTTCCAATCATCATCTTCAATTCCTAGTATATAAAACGTTGTTCCATAACTATCTTCTTCTCTTTTTAACCATGAATATCTACTATCTAACTCTTGTGATTCGATTGGGTTCCAGGAGTCTTTCTCCCTATTACACAAATACCATATACTGTTTTTAAATAAGCTGGATTCAGTTTGCCTTGATGTCATAAACTTTGTTTGACCTATAATTGAGGTCTTATCTTTTTTATCAGCTTTATCGTGAAATTTTGTACTTGCGATTACAGTATCAATCATTGATGGGGCCATGTAAGCATTTTTGCCAATTCCATTTGATCCCATATCATTTTGTCCTTTATTGTTTCCACCTTCAGCAAAAAAGAAGTTATGAAGATCTGACTCCTCAAAAGGTGCTCCTAAGTAGGGTTCCTTACCTTTTCTATCCGTTGGCGCCATTCCTTTGGTACCAGAAACTTCATGTATTTTAAGGACTTTGATTTTAACCGAATCTAAACAGTCGATTGCACTTTTTACTTTTTTATTAACTGGCTCATCTTCTTCTAATTTACAAGCTTCAATCATCTTTCTTAAACCTTCCACGTCTGGCAAATCATTTGGTTTTATTTGAATCACTTCAAAAGTAAGTTCAACTTTTGAATCATCTAATTTAGCATCTAAAGAGTTTTGTATTACTTCTCTTGCTAGACTAGTATAGCGTCCTCTTTCATCAAAATTTCTTTGCGCAGCAGGATTAGGACCTACTTTTAGATTTGTATCAGGGGAATATTCCCATTTAAACGAAGTATCACTCATTACATTTTTAATTATATCAAATGGAAAAAAAAATTTTCCTTTTTACAAGTTCTTTCTACTAGATATAAGACCAAACCTGCCTTTACCAATACCTCCAGCTAAATAGAACGTCGGCTTAGCATTCATAGCATAACCTCTGCCATTAACATAATCTTTATTCCTAAAAGCTTTTAAACCAGGTGTTCTTATATATATTTCTTTTCTTATTACTGATTCAAGACTATCTAGGCTATAACTATTTTCTCTTCGGAAAAGTTTAACTTTATAATAGATCTGAGAAAGATGTGCTTCGCCACCTAATTCAGATAGTGCAGATACTATTTGAGCTAACCATCCTCCTTTTTTAAGTAATTTCTCTTTTGACCTTAGCTCAGCCACTTCTTTTGATAATCTTTTCTTCCTATCACTTTCTTCTTTTTTTAATTCTTTTTTTTTCTTTTCCCGAATTTTATCACGTTCTATTGAAGCCCTAATTCTTTCGGGTTCCTCTTTTGAGAATATTTGACTATTGAACAATTCCGTAAATTCCTTTCTTGATTTCTTTATACGTTCTTTCTCTTTTAACTCTTTTAATCTTACTTTTTCCAATTTTTCCTTTTCCCAACGTAGAAAAACTTTTTGATCAGCTTCCCATTCAGGATAATTTGATTCAACCTTATCAGTTTCTTCATTTTTAAATGTTTTATCGACATCAACATCAGATACAGATTTATTTTTTAGTAATGATGAAACTTGAAAATATAACTCAAGAATCTTGTATCTATACGAGTGTTCATCAAAATCAGTGAGATCATCTGGTGACTGAAAATTTAGATGTTCATAAATTTGATTCAAAAAGGCTTCAAGCTCAATATAATTTTTTTTATCATACAAAGCTGAAGCCTTAGCTAACAAATCTTCATAATTAGAATTAAATTCCATGTTAATATCTCTATTTTAGTCTACAGCTCTCTTGGAAAATCCTTTGATCTAAAAGCGGCATTTACTCCTTGCATGATCTTGTTCTGTATTCTTCTAAAGCTTCCTTGTGAGGAGCCAAAACTAGCAGCACCAATCGCGTTTTGCCCAGATTCCCACCATTCATCAGCAAAATATTGCTTAACTTCATCGTTAGCAAATAATAGATGATAGTCTTGTTCTGAAATGTTACCTTTAAGTTTTCTATTGGTCATTGTATCTAGAGATTTACCAATCACCCTGTTCAGAACAAAGATTCCTGAACTTTTTAAAGCAACATATTTTTTGGGTTCGTTGAATGATTGTGGCATAAGACCTTTAATTGCTCTCCAAGCATTAAAGAGAATATCGTAAACTTTATTTTCAAGCTCACTATGCTCTGTCCATATTTCCTCTGCCTCTTTAACAACTTCCTCTACAGCATTATGAAAAGTTGTTGCTTTAATTGTTGTTTTTTTATTAGTTTCACCAGTTACTTGTATTGACCTATAAAAAGGACTTGTTGGCGTTTCATTAAGTTTTCTTGTTATCGATATTGCTACATCTTTTTGAGCTGTAAATTTAGCACCAGGTATCATTCTATTTGTTTCATCCTGATAGGCTTTTAAATTGATTTCAGCTAAATCTGTTGCAACTGATTTTTGTTTTTGATTGATTAAGTAAAAATGAACCATTTCTTCAGATGCTATTTCGTTCAGTAGAACAAAAGGAATATCATAATCTAATCCATGTTCCTTCAGTGCAAAAATATATCCAAGTAATCTATGCTGGCCTTCACATACATAAATTTTTGAATTATTTGGTAGTGTTATTTCCCCCCCTTTGTATTTAATTACATTATCATCATCCCTTCTTATATTACAAATAATAGCTGAGGGACAAAAGCCATTCTCAGTATTTAAGAATTCACCAAAATCTGAATATCTTTTTTTATTTGCTGGTCTCTGATAACCATTTGGGTTTTTTTCAGTTCGCTGATCTATAACAAAAAAGCCATCAAGAGAACCCTGTATTGGCCAATCGGCTCCTTCTGCCGCTATAGATGTTTTTATACATGTTAAATAGCCACTGAATTTATCTTGTTTAAATTTTACTGCATTGAGTTTCATAATATACTCTCCTCTTTAATTTTCTTATTTATTATATTTTCCATCTTCTCGTTCCACCAAAAATTCCGCAGATAATGAGAAACAGAGCAAATGGCATTAACACTGTCCAAAATAAAAATGTAGATAATTTTAATTCAGATTTAGTATTAGAAGCTCGTGGTTCTGAAGTATATTGAAGGGCATAATCAACCTGGGGCTCCTTTGACTCAATTCCTGAATATTCAACCTCCTTTGGTTTAGGAATGAAAAAGATTTCTTTAAGATTGGTTGGAATCCTATTTTCATAAAAATATAAATTATATTTATTCATACGTTTTATTTGGGATTTATTCATTTTCAGTGCTCCATGTTTTTCCTTTAGCTTCGTAAAGATATTTTTCTTCTAGTTCCTCATTTTCTTGGTATAAAATAATCCTTTTCATTTCTACTTTTAAAATTTCAAACTCTCTTAATATTTCGGTATATGCATCACTACACCTCTTTACATCAGATTCTTTTAAAATATCAAAGACTTCTCTTGAAATTAAAGTTAAGTGTCCATTTCCTATTCCAAGCCTTTTGTCTTCTACCACAGGTTCTGTGTATAACAGCTTCATTCCTTTATACTTTTCTATAAATCTATCAAATTTATCTTTAGCTGCTTTAGCATCATATCTATTAGGACTGATTACTTCGCGGGCTAAATGATAAAAAATATCTATTTCGTTTAGAGTCATAAAACCCAACTCTGCTCTAATATTATTTAAAAAGTTCATTCTTATAATCCATTCCTTGTTACCAGATCTTGCTATCTTTGAATTATCCCAAAGCCCTATGTAGTGTTGTAACGGTCCCATTATCTCCCCTCCCTTTCTAAAAAAACTCTTTCATCTCTAGTTAGATTTGCCTCACCCAAAGCACTTAATAGTTGCACAGTAGGCAATTCGTGAGTTTGATATCCTTTAAGTAGACATGTTTTATAGTAATCATTGGGTATATTTAAGGGTTTTCTTTTTTTGCTTTTTGTTGTCATAACATACATCATAATTTGTCTTTTTTTATAAAAGAAAGAATAATTTTTTTTATACAAGTTTGGATAACCTTCTAAATAATCTAAATTTTTTTCACACTCACTAGTAATGCTCCAAACCACCCCTTTTACCGAATCCTTTTTATTGAACGTGATATTAACATCTGCAACTGTTCTGAATACTAACCTTAAACCTCTTAATTCAAATGTATCGATAAAAATAGCGTTGGGACATCTAGATTGCATCTCCTCTTTGTTCGTATTCATACCATATGCAAAATAAAGCTTCCTTCCATTTTCATCAAGTATATTAAGTTGAGGTATTTGTTCTATTATTGAAATCTTATCCATTTTAAAAATTATCCCAACTAGCACTCATTTCTTGTTTAATTCTTTTATATTTTCTTGTTTGTTTCTTTTTAAAACCATTATCCTCCCATCGAGTTCTTTTATTAGAGGCTTTCAGTCCATTAGACCAATAAGCTGTAATAAATATTTCAGGTTTTGTATCTCTCATGATAACTACTAACCCATCTAGTCTTAGAGAGTATTTTGAAAACAAAGTATTCTTTAAATCATTCCTATGTAGCTCATATTTTATAGTGCCGCAATACCTACCTTTTGTTGGCCCTCTTTTCTCAGGTCTTCCATAGTATTGTGCTATAGCTACATGCATATCTTTTATATCTCTGTCTTGTTTTCTTTCATGACCATGTAGTGTGTCATACTTTGCAACACTGCCATGGTAAGATAAAAATTTTCTTTGTTTACTCTTCTCTAGTAAATCTTTAAGGTGATAATCACTTTTACTTAATTCCTCTAGCTCATTAATTTGATCGACATTAAACCTTTTTTTATCTTTCATCATATACATAGTATGTCATATTTAAAGGATCCTGTAAAGTGTTTTTTATATTTAGACAGTAATTAGATAACATTTTAGGATATTCTTCAGGTACGATGTACCCTAAAAATTTAAGTAGTTGATAATATTGATTAAATTTACTTATTAATCCTCACATTCAAGAATCCAATACTCCCAGATGTCCCAATCTGCCTCGATTTGCTTGATCCTTTTACAATTCTCTGATTCTATAGGATGGGTCTCCGGTAACAATTTTACTATCCCCTGCCCTGTATATAGAGGCTGCTCTTCACTTGTAACTAAATTTTTCCTGAAAAAAAGACCATCACCCTTAGGCATATTATTTAAAAATTCACCCTTCCAATATATATTCTTGTTAAAGTGAAAGAAAATGCCTTTACCATTTGCAACATTGTTCTCATAAGTTCCCTCGTGCCAATCACCATCAGGAAATGTAAACCTACCAAAACCATTTGCACCCATTATTTCATTGGGATAAATTTTTGAATAGTGCTCGTTAAATTCTCCTTTATAAATTGATCCATCACACCATTTACGCAGTATTTGACCAACAAATTGACCATCTTCCTTTTCTCCTATATCGCTGCAACCACAACTATAATTTACGGTTTCATACCCTCTACTCATACAACTATATTCTTCCTTCATCTTTTTTTTCTCCTTGGAGAAAAATGTAAACCATTTTTACTCCTTTCATTGATTGATAAATACTCTTCACTTCTGTCTTCCTTGATTTTATTGCAATGATAGTTTCGATTTTGGATCCCCTCATTTTCAACTATATGCTTCATATAAAACCTATGCTTTTGCATGATCTCATCAATTAAAAGAACTTTAATATCTTTATCTTCTTTCATCTTTTCCCTCCTTTGGATTAAAGTTGCTCAATTTTTTAAACAAACGTTCCTATTAAAAACATAAGCAAATAAAATTGTCAATATTCTTTTTTTACAGGCTGAGTTTAAATCTATGTAATAGATTTATTTTTTTTATTTAATTTTTTATTTAACTTTTCCTAATATATTTCTGATTTTTAAGTTAAGTTATTTGTATGTGGGATGAGTTTCTTCGTCAAGATTTAAATACTAAAATATCGTTCATATCACTATTTATTTTATGTTTTATAACATTCATGGTGCGTTCTAAAGC
>Ga0209631_10004586_pt1 | contig 15221 bp, 10 predicted proteins | sample COG_08_FD_184752 | JGI IMG/M metagenome (GOLD analysis project Ga0209631, IMG submission 184752) | Pelagic Microbial community sample from North Sea - COGITO 998_met_08 (SPAdes) (version 2) | ecosystem: Environmental > Aquatic > Marine > Neritic zone/Coastal water | place: Helgoland, sampling...
CTTTTATAACAATCAGTTTCGAACTTTTACCACCAATAACAAAAATAATATCTTGATCTGGTTTTGCCTTACCAAATCCTTTAAACAAATATTCTGCAAGCAGGCGAACTTGTGAATAAGAAAAAACTGAAATTATTGTTTCTTTTCCTAATAAATTTGTATCGGTATACTCTAATGCGCTAAGTGCCTCAATAATATCCTCTTCATCCAGTCTAATCGGGTGATCATTTTTACCTGATTTTGAATCATCTTGGTCAGCGTATTTAAAATAATGATTTGGGGCACCCTGCCAAATAATGTCTTTATCATCATCACCAAACCAGCTAGCTGCAGAAACAGTTTTGGAAAAAAAGAGGATAAAAATGATTGAGAAGGATATTAAATTAATTTTAGTGATTTTCATGAATTAGTTTTATTTCAGTGCTTGATAGCTTTAGAGTTCATAACAGGCGGGAAGTTTACAACAATATCGTGAAATAATGAAAAATGATTGTTAGCGTATAGCCGATTGCATACGTCCTCAACTTTGGCTGGAATTATGTTCCTGAAATTACATCCCTTTTACGCCATTCTCGGACTCCGCCCTAGGTGGCTTAAGTTATATAACTATGTACATTCGCTGCTCCTGCACACATCCCTCAAGGGCACCCAGAAAGCGGGCATAAAGGTACCGAGGTCCATGCCACCGCAGCATACGACCGCCATGGATGGCGGAAGTGTCGATAATGTAAGGAACAGATTTCGACCAAGTACATCCATGATAAATGCCGCTTCGGACTCCTCGGCTCTGGCTTCCTGCTTCGCCCTAACTCCTACATCCGTGTCGTCGTGTCCTCTCGCGGCATACACTCCATCCTGTACATTCATCGCTTCGAACTCCTGTCCTCTCGCGATATACAGTACATCCTGTACATTCATCGCTTCGGACTCCTGTCCTCTCGCGATATACAGTACATCCTGTACATAAAAAAAGGCCTCCGAAGAGGCCTTTTTAATACTTACATTCTTATTTCTATCTAAATTATATCTTAGAAGAAGTAAGTCGCACCAAGTGCGAACATGTCGAGCTCATCTGCGCCACCATAGTTAGTTGCACAGGTTGCTGCTGATGCAGCAGTACCGCCACAATCAACATCCAGGTCAAGCTGTTCCCATGTACCGTAGATTTGGAAACCTGCACCAAAGTATTGCGTAACAGAAACACCAAAACGTTCAACTTCAGAACCGGTTACACCAGTATCAGCAGCAGCAAACCCATCGTTATATGATCCATAGATTAAGCCTAATACTGTAGGTCCTAAGCTATTGAAATCACGCTTGATACCACCTTTGATGAAGTAAGAATCAACTTCATCACTGGTGAAAGTAGTAGCAGTAGTAGCAGGAGCACCATCAACTTCATCTTTCATGTAAGAGACGTTGATAAAGAGTCCGGTACCCGGATCCATCAAACCACCAGTTACCTGGAAGGTCTCACCATCATCACCACCGATGACCGTTGAAGAGATTATGTTATAACCACCATGGATAGATGCCTTCAAACCAGCAACATCACCGTCCCATTTAGCAGCGATATCATAGATATCATCATTAGCATAACCAACAGCGACCTTGATGCCAGCAAAAGCAGGTAGGTCATAGCGAATACCGTTACGATATACACCATTACAGTCAAAACCTATACCTAAACCACTTGTTCTACAAGTAAGGTTAGATCCCCAAGTAGTGTTAGCTGCTCCCGCACCTAAACCTTGAATGGTAAAGCCATTACCACGGAACACTGGGCTTACACTGGTCCATAAGGTCACACTTGGATCCGCTAATACAGCGATGTTATCCGTTGGCATGGACTGAGTACCCCAGGTCAACTTACCGAAGGCACCACTAAGGAATATGTTATTGCCCAACAAGCCAATATCTGATCCAAAGTCGTTGATGTCACCTGTGTTTGCCTGTGTACCAAACAAAAGAGGGGTAATACCGTTATTAGCGCCTAAGCCGTTGACTGGTTCCACTGAAACTTCAAAACCAGCGGTTAGACCACTATTTGGCAACTCTTGCGTACCAATAAAGTTGATACGCGTAGCAAGTGTAGTACCGTTGTCTTGAACGACAGAAACATCACTGCTATTGCCATCATCATAGTAATACATACCTTCGTTGACCCAACCTGAGATATTAACTTCCCCAGCTGTAGCAACTTGTGAAAAAGGCAGCATTGCTGTCATGGCAACAAGACTGGCTCTTTTTAATAGTTTAGTTTTATTCACGTTGTATTCCTCCTTAAGAAAATACAATTATTTATAATTTACATCTCTAGAGATAAAAATTGGCCTCCCCAGCCTCGTTTCCCCTAATTCTTAGTTTCAACAAGTCTTTTGAAGCTATATCTTATATAGCTCGACAAGCCATTAATAAGACATGTGAGAAAATACTACAGAATTCCAAGTGTTGCAAACATTTATTGATATTAAAACAACAAAAGTCATAGCCACTAAATATTGTTGTTTTAATGCTACAGCCTCGCTCTAGGCCTTATATTTATTAACTAAACGCTTAGACGGATATTTTTTAATCCATCAATAGCCCAATCATAAATCAACAACTGTTGCACAAAAGCAACACGTCAAATTTCTTTATTATTTACAAGCGCTTACATTAGTTATTGTTGTTCTTTTAAAGTACGGGCTTGATCTCTAGACAATCCATTCTAGCGATTTTTTGAATTTATAATTGATGGAAATTACTGATAATGGATTAAATATATAAAATGAAAGGCTATTCAAAATTTTTCAGAGACCGCCTCTGCAATATATAGAATCACAACTATTTATATTAAAGCGCTTTTAAGACTTCAAGCAGCGGTAATTATCACTCACTCAAAGTAAGCTTGTTCCATACCGGGATATAACTGAAGCACCCCGCGTTTGTATTCCTCATGCAGGATATCCAGCTCCTTAAACCTATCAGGCACTGTCAATTGTATCGCTTCGCTAACATCTAAACCGCTGTCCAAAGCAGACTGTAAGGTATCATGCAGCCAGGACAAATACTCTCGCGTCTGTATTATGGCCCTTTCATCGGTAGTGACCGGCCCATGGCCTGCTACCAGGTATTTATAATCCAGTTTTTGAAGTTTACTGATACTCTCCAACCAATTTTTTATATTGGCATTTGCCACGGCGGGGGTTCGATTATGAAATATCAAATCACCCGCGAACAACACGCCCGTTGTGTGATCATAAATCGTCATATCAGAATCAGTATGACCATCAAGAGCAATTATTTCTATTTTATGTCCGCCAATCGTGATTATTCCTGGTGTCACCACTTCGGTAGGTGGATAGGCTTCCGTTTCTTTCATCCAATCACCCACCAGGAGGTAAAGATTGTTATTAAGCGCCTCCCCTTGAGTGGTTATTGTATTAACTATTTCTTGCAAGCTTGCGATAGATACGTCTTTAAAAGCCTGATTACCAAGAAAGTGGTCTGGGTGATGATGTGTATTAAACACTTTGATGATCGACAGGCCAGTTGTTGATTCAATGTATTCACGCATCTGTTTACCGTACAAATATGATGATCCAGTATCAATGACTATTACGCCACCGTTAGTCACGATATAAGCAGCATTGGCTATATTTCCGCCATTCTTTCTGGAAAAATACTTGGTAGAACCTATGAAAACATAGGTCCCCTTACCGACAGGTTCAGCCACTAGCTTGTAATCAAGTTCACTTGCATAGGACACAGTCATATTAATCGACACGAGCATCAGGGTAAGCAGGCTTGCTATTAACAGTCGACTTATATAATCAGCATGTCTTTGTGCGAACGAAGAAACGTTGTTTGAACTATTCATATTGAAGGTTAACCCGAAAAAAAGTAATGATTGATTACACTAAACAGCCCTGAAATAACCAGCGTTATTGCAGTACCTGGTTTATTAGATTGCCGTTATTATCACGGCCAGAAAGAATGATCCCCTGAAATTTTTTGCTTTCAAGATCGACACTGAAAAATGGATTTTCACTGACTGGTTGATAGGATTCAATATGTGCTAACAATTCGCCATGATTGTCTTTTAACTCCAACGTTTCGATATAAAATTCCGGAATACCTGGCGCTAGCCCCGTATCCATGGGGTGCATGATACGAAAACGTAATCTGTCGGGCTTATCTGCCCGCGACCAAAGACGTGATTTAACATTGCCCAGCGTTTCCGTCCAGTTTGCTAGACTACGGCCAACACTTGGCGCAGTACAACCACCACCAGTTGCATCCAACCACTGACCACCGACATGCCAGACACCATCTTTGGTACGAGCTGCGGCTCGTACTGGTGTAGATTGTTGAACTTTAAATCGAAAGGCGATAAAAGGTTCGATCTTGCCAGGATAAAAATTCAAAATTTTCTGAATAGGGTTCAGATCGGCAAACACCCTGATTTCTTCTATTTCACCAATGCCCTCAACCTTTACTGAAACAGGTACATTCATAGGATCTTCAGCCATATCAGGCACAACAACTTTCACCCGATCATCGAACACTACTTTTTCATTGGCCAACATCATTTTATGCACTGTCTTCCAGGTTGGTCCATCTAGTGGGTCCACTAATGTCTGACTATAGACAGCATTAATACTGAGCATAAAACAAAGATTAAAAACTATTATGCAGTTAACTATTTTTAGTTTGTTTAACATTAAATTTTTCATGTTCTATTAGTCATGTTTTATTGATAACAGTTTCATCTAATATAGTTTTCTGGATTTAGCTTTCCAAGAAACATATAAAGCAGACTGTGTGATACAGGGAAAAGTAATTGTTTGTGCTATGGCTATTAGATTTCTAATCTTTTGAGGCGGTTGAGTTCCTATCAAGATTATATTTTTTCATCTTGAGGTACAAAGTACTTTTAGCAATGCCTAGATGGTGAGCAGCCTTTGTCAGGTTTCCTTCCTTTGTCTTAATTGCAGAGATAATGATAAGACGTTCTGCATCATCAATACTGAGATTACTTTCATTAGATAAAGCATCTTTGATAGAAGAAGAAGTCGTCTGATTATTTTTGCTAAACTGAAATTCCCCAGGCAAATCTTCCAGTGATACCATATCTGTTTGACACATCAATACCGAGCATTCAACAATATTACGTAGCTCACGAATATTTCCAGGCCATTCATATTCTGTCAAAACCTTAATAAATTCAGGAGCGAATGTTTTTGCCTGGGTCCCATCTCGCTCTGCTATTTCCTTAGCAAAGAAATGTATTAGCGTTTCAATGTCATTCTCACGCTCACGTAGAGCAGGAATAGAGAGTGTTATTACTGAGATACGATAAAATAAATCCATACGGAAAAGACCTTCTTTCACATCTAGATTTAAATCGCGATTTGTTGCAACAAGCACCCGAAAATTTACTTTACGTTGCTGATGATCGCCCAGACGACATATTTCACCTTCTTGCAGAACGCGCAAAAAATTAGCCTGAATATCCAATGGCAATTCACCAATCTCGTCCAGAAAAAGAGTGCCGCCGTCGGCTGCTTCTATCTTGCCTTTTTTACCGCCGCGGACAGCGCCGGTAAAAGCACCTTCGACGTAACCAAATAGCTCACTGGTAATTAAATCTCGTGACAAGCCCCCGCAGTTCAATGTAATCAGAGGTCCTTTACTATTAGCCCCAGCTGCATGGATTGCTTTAGCAAACATCTCCTTACCAACACCCGTTTCTCCCTGTATCAATATTGGTACCGGAAGACCTGCCAAGCGTTGTGCTTTGTCGATCGTTTTTTTCAATGCCGCACTTGAACCAACAATATCCTCAAAATATTTTCCATCATCACTTAATGGTGCTCTGCTACTAAGCGTAGTCTTTGACGAGCCTACATAAACAGCATGTGGCGATGGGATTATTAGCATGCTACCGAGTTTATCCTGCCCTTCCATGACAGGTTCAATCCATTCATTTCGGAGCCATTCCGCCTCAAGCATTTTTGACTCGCTATTATTAATATCATGAATAAAATTCTTCCCATTGTTCTTTAAGTCAACTCCACGCATAGCCAGATTTGAAGCAACATTCTCATTTGCTCTAACCAAATAACCGTAATTATCCAGTAGCATCAATGCATCATTTGTCGGCGAAGAAAAAATCGAGACTGCCGCATTTAACAAACGATTTTTTTCCTCTAATTTTATACCCACAAGCCTGCTTTCTATCCTGCCAGCAGCTTCAACTACTAATGCTTGGGTGTGATAATTAAAATCACTTGTTAACCCTGATAGATCCAGGGCGCCTATTATTTCCTGGCTGCCAGGATCTCTGATCACCATGGCAGAGCAAGTCCAGGATTTTATCCCTTCGCAAAAGTGCTCTGAGGTATTAATTTGTATTGGCATGCCAACGGATAGAACCGTTCCGATTGCATTCGTGCCGGCGGCACGCTCGCTCCAGTTTGCCCTGACTGCCAGTCGAATATCATGACCATCTTCAACCGTTTTGCGATCACCCTCGACATGTAAACAAATACCATTTCTATCGGCCAAAATCATCATCGAGCCTGATCCTGCAAGCAAGTCACGCGCATGTTCCATTACCGGTTTAGCCGCTTCTACCAATTGTGCATTGTCTTTAAGAAGTGATTGGTAGGTTTTGTCATTAACGCTCAAACGAGTTTTACTGCTTGAAGGGTCTACACCATCTTCCAGACACCTTGCCCATGAATCACTTATAATTTTACGAATCGAATTTTTGGGGAGTTCGCCGCAATTAACATATCTGTCCCAAGCCAAGTCTACTTTTCCAGGATTGATGTTAAATGGCGTAGGTTTATAAAAATTCTTCATAAGTAATTCGCCTTACATTTACTGATTTCTAACGAGCGCTTCCAACCATAATAACTTCATATCGCGCCATTGTGATTTCTGGAACACTGCTGATGTTTTATCCGCGTAGATCTTTGCCTACTCAATTCAAGTGTCAGAACGTATGATTATCGTACACCTCGAATCCGCCTTAATCAAGCGCATCCCGCTCCGTATTGAGACCTAGCCGACTGGAAGGAAGTAAATTTTGTAGAACTATTCTTTAGTCACGCTGTTTACAAGGTATGGGGCTTTCTGTCAGGACAGCAATTGCTGATTCTGATGCGTCGGAGGTGCGATGTGTGTTCGCTGATATTTAGCGCAAACACACATGCCTAATCAATGAATGTTAAACAAACTTTGTCACTCTCGACAGACAGTCATTAAAACCATCTACCGATCAGCAACTCTACTCCTGCGGATAATTTATTATTGCTGCTGGAATGTGATAACTAGCACCGTGCTTGTTAAAAATCTTCTTAATTGTGCCATCAAGTATCAATTTATTCATCGATGCCGTAATTGATTTTGTTAAATCTTTATTAGTCGCCTTAACCGCCAGCCCTAAATCCCAAGACGCTTTTGCTATACCCGGCATTGTCATAAGACCAATCTGATAATTCTCTTTGGCATCCCCCAGCGCTGCTTCAATTTCAGTTCGAGTACCCATGACAGCTGTCAAATCTTCATCCTTCATTGCCTGAACCGCTTCTACTATCGAGTGGAAATGTACAACACTATTTCGAATCTGACCCCGAAAGGCACCTAGTAGATAACCATCAGCCATGGTGACGCGTTCAACACCAATTTTATTAGAGAAAAAAGCGGTTATTTGAGGGTTATTGCCAAGTTGTTTGGGATCAGCAGCCACCACTACCTGCTCTTCAGAATAAGGGGCAATAAAGTTGACCTTATCTTCCTGTTTGATAAGATTTTCATCATAAGGGACATGTAGCATGACATCCGATGGCGGTCCTGTGACATGATGCCCTTTCCAAACATAGACTCTTAAGTCATCCCCCAATGATTCATCTGCAAAAACTAAACGAATATTCGCTTTAAGCCCTAACTCTGCTGCTAAGGCCCTGGCGATATCAACATCGATACCCTCAGCTTTGCCATTCTCGGCTTGATATGAGTATGGCGGAAAATTATCGTAAGCAGCAAATTTAAGAATACCACTGGTTATCTTTGCATTGTTATCTGCAAAAGTCTGAATTGAAAAAAAACATAGTCCGAGAACGACTATTGACAGCAAACGTTTAATTTTGAGTCCGCGCATTTCTATTTAGTCCTCTATTGCTATCGTCTCGATCCATGCCCAGATTGCCCATAAGGCTTCTTGACTAAATGGCCCACCATCGGTTTCTGCGAATACCGGCATATAGGTAATACCATTTCTCACAGCGCCTTTACGGACTCGCATAACATACCAGGCATCGTCTTCAGCATCATGTTTCATTTTTCTTAAATCTGGATTTATACCACCTGACATACCACCAATGCCATGACATCGCGCACAATTCTGGCCATAAGCAGCTTCGCCAACTTTTATAGCAGTTTCATTACCCGAATAAGGGTTTCTTTCCAACCATTCGTCACCGAGCTTTTCCAATCCATCGATGTCAATCGGTTGTGGTGCAATATCGCCATGAGCAAAAGTACTCACTGAAAAAGTTAATATTGAACAAATTAAAAAGATAGAAGATAAAATATTATTACGCTGTTTCATAAGTTGTGATTCTCTTAATTTTAATAGGGTATTACATTATTGACCGTAGTGATTATCTCAAGTTCACTATGTAAAATGATATTGTGTTTAGAACGGATTTTAAATATAACGAAGCAAATTTCATTTATCAAACATTTAAAATAATGAGGCCAACAATTACGTTGGCCTCATCATCAATACATTTATTAGGTAAAATACCTAATAATTACTACAAGAACATACTAGTACAGCTTGAAGACCACTAAGCTTGCGCCTTGGTTGATGCCTTCAATTTGCTTAGCAACTTCGCCACCCCATAGAGGTACAGCTGCACCCCAACCAGATGGAACTGCGATGAACTGTTCGCCACCTTGTTCCCAGGTAATTGGAGAGCCGACGATGCCTGAACCGGTGTTGTACTGCCAAACTTCTTCACCTGTTTTAGCATTAACAGCCTTGAAATAGCCTTCTGGAGTACCGTAGAACACAAGGTTACCACCAGTTGACATTGCACCAGCCCATAGAGGCGCTTTATTCTTAACTTCCCAGACCCGCTTTCCGGTCATAGGGTCAATAGCACGCATTGCACCGATGTAGTCATCAAACAATGGCTTGATGCTGAAACCAGCACCCATGTACGCAGCACCCTTCTTATAGGTAACAGGCTCATTCCAGAGATCCATACCCATTTCATTACTAGCTACATAAAAAAGGCCTGTATCTGGACTATAAGTTGGTCCATACCAGTTTGTACCACCTAGGAAAGAAGGCGAAACAGTAACAACTGCCCCTTTCTTGCCATCAGCACTGTCTGCTGGGTTGCCTGGGCGTTTGCCCGCTTCGATTGGACGACCTGTTTTCAGATCAATTGATGTAGCCCAACTATGGCCTTCAACAAATGGAAAAGCATTTACCAGCTTACCGTTAGTTCTGTCGAGTACATAGAAGAAACCATTTCTGTCAGCATGTGCGGCCAGTTTTTGTTTGCCTTTGTTGAATGCGATTGTATGGTTGGTACCATCATAATCCCACGCTTCGTTTGGCGTGTACTGGAAATGCCATTTGATCTTACCAGTCGCTGGGTCAAGCGCGATGGTTGAAATACCATAAAGATTGTCACCAGGACGCATATGCGAGTTCCATGGCGCTGGGTTACCTACGCCCCACATAATCGTGTCGGTTTCAAGGTCATAGGTACCATTATTCCATGGTGCACCACCGCCAACTTTCCAAAGATCGCCAGGCCAGGTTGCATTCAATGTGCCTGTCATACCGTTTGGTTTACCGTTTAAAGTACCAACGTGGCCTTCAATGGTAGGACGTTCCCAAATCAACTTACCTGTTTTAGCATCGAATGCTCGAACCATACCAACAATACCAAACTCGCCACCGGCAACACCAGTGATAGCCTTACCGTCAACAATAATCGGAGCAGATGTTGCAGAATGACCTGCTTTAAAATCACCTAATGATTGTTTCCAGACGACTTTACCGTTTGAGGTATCCAGAGCAACGATTAATGCATCAAGAGTCGTGAAGATAAAGAGGTTGTCATATAAAGCACCACCTCGGTTGATAACATCACAACAAGGCAGAATGCCTTCTGGAAGACGATGTTCATAAGCCCAGATTTGCATACCTGTTTCAGCATTGATCGCGAACACACGATTATATGATGCAGTTGTGTAGATAACGCCATTGTGAACTAATGGTTGCGCTTCTTGGCCACGCATTTTTTCTCCACCAAAGGAGAAGGTATATGCGGGAGCTAATGATTTAATGGTCTTATCATTAATTTTAGCTAATGGACTATAGCGTTGACCCTGATTACCGATACCATGGGAGACAACATCGCCAGTCGTTTTAGCGTCATTGTTAATGTCATCCATGGTGACACCAGCAGCAGAGCTACTCATAGGCAACGCGATTAATGCGCCAGCTATAGTTATAGATTTAAGAAAGCCTGACTCACAGGCACCTGAGATATACTTCATATTTACACCCCTTCATTTGTGTTGTTATAAACTGACTGTTATCCCCAGCCATGGGTAAAACATTAAAAATGTTTCTCTATAGTAAAAACCTTAAAGTTAATACTCTAAGTATTTAGACTATAAACCTAATGGTAATCATGCAATACACGAGCCATCACAGGAAAATAACAGATGATTGCTTCAATTATCAGCAAATACAAAAAGTTATAAACATGTATTAATGTTATTTATAAAATCTTATAATCGTATGAATATAAAACGTTTTATCATATTCGTACGGTTCATCATGGAACTACCGACTATTACAAAAATATCACTTATTTAGAGCTTAGACAATACAAATAAATTGTAAAATCATATTAAATTTATTGTTTAAAATTAATATGATGCAAAATGCCACAGTTCAAACTAAACAGTACTCAATGAATAAATTAGCATCGGTTTATCAGACAGGCACGGAGTCGATTTCAAAGCTAAAACACCAAACATCGAAGTAAAAAAAAAGCCACCTGCAATTAAACAGGCGGCCTTTGTACTTTTACTGATTGTACTTAGCAGAGAAAAACTATGCAGCTATCCCCTTAGGTACTTCTAATCCAACCCATTTATAGAATTCCGCTATATTAGGTTCAAAATCATGGATTACTGGATACCAAGGTACAGGTGCTTCAACATCATGCTGACACGCGCACTCAGGGCAATAGTACTCACGATAAACCTGCCATTCCGCATCAGGAGACATCAGTTTAGGATAAACCTGGTTAAATTTTTCGACACTATCACGAACATAGATAAGTGCGTTTAACTTCCAGTTTTCTTGATAAGGACCGAAAACATAGCCACAGTCACATTTATTGACAATATCACCATTTTTATCTTCGACGATGTACAAGTGTGGCGCTAATGGTAGGACAATTTTATCTTCCCACTTTGCTCTTTCTTGTAGAACCTCGATGTACATAGAAAATCGTAGTGGATCCTTCGGCATGAATAACATACGTCGGACCGTTTCCCAATCAAGTACGCCGTCGATTAATTCGGCAACCTGTTTTTTTGTATATGTTGTAGACATTTTTTAAAACCTCTAATAATTTATTGTTCAAGCATGTGGGCGTATCAAACGCCCACAAACACTGAATGTTTTATTCCTCGACTAAGACTACCGTCTTAACGTCTGGCATTTGACTTAAGTCCATATGATGCTTAGCACCAAATGCAGGAACACCCAATTCTTTCTCTGTTACTAACCAATCATTTGGCAGGCTCCAGAATGCTCGGAACTTATCCAGAAATGGTTGTGACAACTCAAAAGATGACGCAAACATTTGCTGAACTTGCTTTGATGCTTTCTTATCAAGAATGTTTTGGCGTTCGCCTTTCATCCATTCTTTAACTGGGGTACCACGAGAAAGACGCTCTTTGCGCATTTCTGCTTGGCGAGCCCTAGTCGCGTCAGCATCAACAGTGTAATAACCTTCAGCATCTTTCGTGAACACAGCACCATAGATTTTTATTGCATATTCTTCTAAAAGAACAACATCATTCAAATCTTTCTCAATGTTTTCTATGGTACGGTCTAATGGGTCACCAAAACCTGGGCCACCACGGAGGTAGTTCAAGTATAGATCGCCGTTTTCGAAGATTTCTTCGGTAGTAATACACTGGCTATCACGTTTAACGATAGCGCCTGGCTCTAGATGATTTTCATAATCTGGCTCGTCAGGATTCCAGTCATGGCCCATTGGCAATGATTTACCTTCAGCAATACGCTTATGTAAGCCAGTATTGTGAGCTTCAAAACGATAACCGGTTGCTGATGGATAACCACCATGTAAGCCCCAGTCACTGTTCATGTAGCCATTACCCATGAAGAACATACACCAGTCAGCTGAGTTATGAACCATACGCAGGGTTTCAAAACCCATACCGCCACGATACTTACCATAGCCACCAGTGTTAGATTTGATTGCACGACCCATATACAATAATGGTTCAGCTAATTCCCAAATCTCACAGTCACCCATGTCGCCTTCTGGATTCCAGATAGCGGCCGCATGGTTAAGACCATCTTTCATCGCACAAGCGCCGGTACCACAAGCTGCAGTCTCGAAGCTATTAACAGCGTGAATTTCTTCTTCCTGGTTGAAACCACCACCCTGCATCCAGTTACATGGATTAGAGTTACCCGCGTTAACTTCTTCTAGATAACCGCGTGAGAAATAACCACGACTTACTGCTCTCCATAAAGAGCTCCAAGAAGATACCAAGAAATGCCAAGCATCAGCGTGTGCAGTTCTGCGATCGTTTGGATTAGTCCAGGTACCTTTAGGTAGACGGAATTCAGAAGCGAACAGTGAACCATCATTAATACGTTCTGTTGGTACAACAGTCTGCGTCATCATTACCCAGATACCACTGGTAAAAGCGGTTGGGTTTGCGTTATACGTATGCCAACCCCAACGACTACAGCCTTCAAAATCAAGGCGCCATGTCGCTTCTGGTTTAACAGTAATGGTACAAGGTGCGTGCATGATGGTGTCGACCTTTGCAAATGGAGATGGCACATGTACATCTTCATGCATATAAGGTACGTCAACAAACGCAACGGTATTGTACTTACCAGGGATAAGAATATCGTTAATACGTTTTACTAAACCACGGCGTCCGTCTTCGATGATTTCAGAGGTGAATGTCAAGAAGGTTTCAACACCCACATCAGCAATTACTTCTTCGACGATATCACGGATCATATGGTCACCCGCGATACGAGTTCTTTCATCAAGAATCCAGTATTTTGGTGTACGTACATTTCGTTGTACTTCATGCTGCCAATCACGCATAGGCTTATCATTGATACCCGTTTTACGACAAGTGATTTGAACACCATCACCAAAACGTTGCACTTGACCGTTTGACATAGAGCCTGGTCCAGCAGCACCGGTATCGATTACGTGAGTCACACCACCAACCCAAGCTACCAATTTACCTTCATGGAAGATAGGGACGATAGTTGCGATATCACATGGGTGTACATTACCGATTTGGCAATCATTGTTAGTGAACATGTCACCAGGGTTAACTGTAGGATCTTCTTCCCAGTTATTTTCAATCATGTACTTGATGCACATTCCCATTGTGCCCACATGAATGATGATACCTGTAGAAGTACAGACACAATCACCAGCAGTGTTGTACAGAGTGAAACAAAGCTCACCTTCTTGCTCAACGATAGGAGATGCAGCGATCTTTTTAGCCGTTTCACGTGCGTTTACAACACCTGCACGTAATTTAGAAAATATCTTCTCGAAAGTAATCGGGTCAGATTTCTTCAGTTTAAGCTCTGTCAAACCGTCATAATGCCCGGTTTCTTTTGATGTGTTGTACATATCAGCACGATTCTGCGCAAGGGTCTTACCGTTATACAAGATAGACTTTCTTGTTGTAGAACCACCTGATATTGATTCTGGTTTATTCATATTTTATTCCTCTTTCTTAAATCAATGTTAAGTATTAAAACTTGAACCTATACTTCGATCAGATGGAAAAGTCTGTGCTCATCCATAAATGTTTCGAAACCAGGCGGAACCACAAAGGTCGTTGCATCGGACTCAATAACACACGGTCCAGGCATTTTATTGCCAGGCATAATTGCTTCCATCAGAAATAAATCAGCTTCATGCCATTCTTTCTTGAAGTAGAACTTACGTTTACCCAAGTTTGCTTCAGCAGAAGGTGTAGGTCCTGCATCAGGCTGAGAAGGAATAGCCGGTTTCATAACTTCAACCGTGCCATGCATGATTGCAGTGGTTACACCGTAACCTAATTCAGGTGATTGTGCCGCTGTTGCATACACTCGACCAAAGGTTTCTTCGAAAGCATCGGTTAATGCAGGCCAATCTTTAGCACCACTGATGTTTTTCACTGGCGCTACAATCTCAAGGTCGTTCAACTGCCCCATGTATTGCATACTAAAACCAGGATCAAGCGTTACTTGATCTGCGGTATAGCCATTAATCTTGAATTCTTCAAGAACCTTAACTTCTAATTCGTCCCAAGCCGCCTGTAAAGTCTTACAAGCTTCATCTTTCGCAGCGTCTTCACTATCTGGTGGCATTGCAATATCGACACTCATGTCATAACGATATTCAAATTCTGCAGCCGCACAACCAAATGCTGAGAAACCAGCCGCCCATGCAGGTACGATTGTTTCCTGGAAGCCTAGGCCTTGTGTATAACCATATGCGTGAACCGGACCAGCACCACCGTATGAGAAACAAACAAAGTCAGTAGGGGTATAACCTTTACTTGAGATCATATCACCAAGATGTTGTTTTAGAGAGGCATCAAGCAACTCGATAACACCAGCAGAGGCATCTTCAACAGTCATACCTATTTTATCTGCAATTTGTTCTTTAATGCACTGGCGCGCGCGGTCAACATTAAGCTCTAATGCACCGCCTAAGAAGTTGTCAGGATTTAAATAACCCAGCATAAGGTGACAATCGGTTACAGAAACCGTATCAACACCGCCCTCTTCCCAACAAGTGCCTACTAGATAACCAGCACTGTCTGGACCAAGCTTAATAGCGTCTGAATATGGGTCAATACGGACATAACTACCTGCGCCTGCACCAACGGTATCCATG
>Ga0209631_10004591_pt1 | contig 15212 bp, 9 predicted proteins | sample COG_08_FD_184752 | JGI IMG/M metagenome (GOLD analysis project Ga0209631, IMG submission 184752) | Pelagic Microbial community sample from North Sea - COGITO 998_met_08 (SPAdes) (version 2) | ecosystem: Environmental > Aquatic > Marine > Neritic zone/Coastal water | place: Helgoland, sampling...
TTTTGGGCGATAAAACCAGAATGCCGAACTTGTCTTCGAGTGACCATGCTTTTGTGCGACCGTCGCCATCATCCGGAATTGAAGGTGGTGTGGGGCGTTTTACTCGGGAAGCCGTCACGCTTTGTGAGGCCTGCGGCTTTAATCGTGTGATAGTAGAAACGGTTGGTGTGGGCCAATCAGAGTTGCGAGTGGCGCAGCTGACTGATATTTTTATTTTACTCTTGGCTCCAGCTGCGGGGGATGAACTACAGGGTATTAAGCGCGGCGTGATGGAACTTGCCGATTTGATTTTCGTTACCAAGTGCGACGGTGATCTCGTCGATGCAGCCCATCGGGCAGTTGGCGAAAGCCTTGCAGGAACGGGTCTAATGCAGCCCAGAATTCCAGGTTGGACGGTTCCGGTTATTGCAACATCCGCGTTGCATGACATTGGTATCGATCAGGCAATGACTGAGATTAATCGATGCCATGATGTATTGAAGGTTAATAATGAACTGGACTCCCGTCGGCAACATCAGCTGAAGAGCGCACTCATGCAGGCGCTTCACGACGGGTTATTCGATGAGTTTATGGCAGACCCTGAGGTGTCGGCGCGAGTGAATCAAGCGAGTGATCAAGTCGCCAAGCGGAAACTCACGCCAAGTTTTGCTGCCAAACAACTTCTCGAGCGTTTTTTAAATAAGAAGAGAGAGGCGCCATGATTGGAAGATTAAATCATATTGCTATTGTCGTTCCAGACCTTGACGCGGCAGTGGCGTTGTATCGTGACACGCTGGGCGCACAGGTCTCCGAGCCGTTGCGACTTGATGATCATGGCGTTACCACGGTATTTGTTGATTTAGCGAATACACGCATTGAACTCTTGCACCCGCTAGGCGCGACCTCTCCGGTTACTCGTTTTTTGGAGAAACATCCCGCCGGTGGGATGCACCATGTCTGCTATGAAGTTGAGGATATTTCTGAAGCAAAAAATCAAATGATTTCAAACGGCGCACGAGTGCTGGGCTCGGGAGAGCCAACAATAGGCGCTCATGGAAAGCCGGTGCTTTTTTTGCATCCCGCGGACTTTTGCGGAACACTGATCGAACTAGAGCAAGCTTAATTCGCTATCGGCGCTGCCCCAAGCCTGATTAAATTTACCTTGAACTCCAAAGTCTACTCTTTTGGTTTGGGATACTTGCTTCGGAAGCTATATTTCCGCCCCGGGTTTCCAATTGGCAAAGCTCGCCGTCTGAGCTGGATCGAAAAAATATTCGGTCGCAGAAATATACTCGTTCGAACAATTCCCGGATTCTTGTTTTCGTGCGATCAAAGAGATTGGTTGCAACGTAACCTGCTCTGCAATCGTGTTCATGAAATGGAAGTCACTACTCTTTTAAGCGCGCAATTATGCGCCTCGGATGTTTTTTTTGATGTTGGAGCGAACGCGGGGTATTTCAGCGCGTTGGCTCTGACTTGTGGTGTCTCAAGCGTTATTGCATTTGAGCCAGATCCCGATACTTGTCACGTAATGCGACGACAGTTTGAAATTAACAATTGGGATTCATCCCGATGGAGAATTGCCGAGCTGGGATTATCCGACCGTGAGGGCTATCAGGATTTGATTCGGGGAAGTGATGCGGGAGAAAGCGGGTTTGGAGATTGGCCTTATCGGGAAGTCGTCGGTCAATTAAGGGTAAAAGTGAACTCTTTGGACGATTTTTGTCGGCGCGCCGAGATTCGACCAACGGTTATCAAGATTGACGTAGAAGGATGGGAATTCCCCGTTCTGAATGGTGCAGGTAAAGTATTGAGCGCGCCTGAGACGAGACTCATCATATTTGAGGCAGAAATTATGCCAACTGGCCAAATCAAAGACGACAGGTTGTCAGAAATTTTTAAAAAAAATGGTTTCAAAGTGGCCCATATACCACGTCCTTCCGGCATTCTGAAAGCCACTGAAAATTTCTGCGCGATGCGCGAGCATTCCCGAAACGTCTAGTAAGTCGATTTGTTCAAAAACCCCTGAATTGCTCTCGCGACTTCATTAGGTCGCTCCACGTGTAGCCAGTGACTGGCATCATCAATACTCAGAGTCACCGCTTGTGGAAAAAATTTTTTAATGATTGGAAGATCTGCTGCCGACAGGTAATCTGATTTGCTTCCATTCAGAAATAGAGTTGGTACATCAAAATTTTCTTCGTTAAACGGAAACCCTGTCAAAAGGGCCATCTGCTGTTCAATAATCGGGAGATTGATCCGCCAGCGAGCTTGCCGGTTCTCGATGATAAGATTCTGAAGCAGAAACTGCCGCAGGCCAGATGTCGGTATAGCGGGTGCAAGAAGTTGATCGGCGTCATGCCGAGTCGAGATTTGGGCCAGAGGGAGTGTCCGCATCGCCTGAATCAGTTCTAAGTGGGAGTGCGGATAACTCACCGGTGCGATATCTACGATGACCAGTCGGTTAATCAGGCATTGGCCCGACAGCGCCAGTGCCATTGCAACTTTCCCTCCCATGCTATGTCCGACGATGACGGGATTCGAGAGATCATGGCGTATGATAAAGTTTTTGAGTACCTGCGCTTGAGCAGGATAGCTCATATCGTCAGACCAAGGCGAATTACCATGATTGGGCAGGTCTGGCATGACAACACGCCAATGACTTTTAAGCATGTCACCGATTCGCCGCCAGTTTATCGCCGAACCGAAAAGGCCATGAAGGATAATGAGCGGTTGACCTGATCCCGTCTCTATAAAACTGAGGGGGGAGTGCATTTACGCCTGATCGAGATTCATTTAACGCTTTTTGGGCGCATATAGATCGGTAATCGTCCCTTCAAATGTTTCAGCCGCGAGACCGACAGTCTCCGATAGGGTGGGATGAGGATGAATAGTGAGCCCGATATCCTGGGCAACGCAGTTCATTTCTATTGCTAATCCAATTTCGGCTATTAAGTCTCCGGCATTGGTACCTACGATGCCGCCGCCAAGGATTTGGTTGGATTGAGGATCAAACAGCAGCTTTGTAAATCCTTCACTTCTTGTTAGAGCGAGGGCGCGCCCGCTTGCGGCCCATGGAAAAATCCCTTTCTCATAAGAAATGTTTTGCGCTCTCGCTTGACTCTCGGTTAGCCCCACCCATGCCACCTCTGGATCTGTATAGGCGACAGATGGAATGACCCGTGCGTCGAACGCGGTTTTCTGACCCGCTGCAACCTCTGCGGCTACTTTGCCTTCATGTGTCGCTTTGTGGGCTAGCATTGGCTGACCTACAACATCACCAATCGCAAATATATGAGGCTGATTGGTGCGTTGTTGATGGTCGACTGCAATAAAGCCTTGCCCGTCAGGATGTACGCCTGCGTTCTCCGCTCCTACATTATTGCCGTTGGGCGTTCTACCCACTGCGACAAGAATGGCATCAAATGGGGCTGACGTGGGTACACCATCGCCCTCGAAATGAGCGACTAATTCAACCGGGTCCACATCAACTTGACTGACTCGAGCATTCAGAAAAATGTCGTTGCATTGGCTCTTGAGTCTTTTTGCAAGTGGACGGACAAGATCAGGATCGGTTCCTGGCATGAGCTGTGACGCCATCTCGACAATACTCACAGCGCTTCCAAGTGCCCGATAAACGGTCGCCATCTCGAGTCCAATAATGCCGCCCCCAATGACTAGGAGTCTCTCGGGGATTGACTGCAGGCTGAGCGCTGCTGATGAGTCAAGAATTCGGGGATCACTTGGAATACCGGGTAAACGAATCGGTTCAGACCCCGTCGAGATGATGGCCTTCTCAAACTGAAGAATCAGTTCTTTGGAATCGTTTGTGACAACTATTTCATGATCGGAGCGAAAGGCGCCCATTCCGCTAAAAATAGTTACGTTACGTTTTTTTGCCAGAGCGGCGAGCCCTTCAGTTAACTGTGTCACCACGCCTTTTTTCCAGTTACACAGTTTCCGAATATCGATGTCGGGTTCGCCAAAACTGATACCGTTTGGGGTCATTTCCCGAGTTTCTTCAATCACACGGGCGGCATGGAGTAAAGCCTTCGAGGGAATGCAGCCGACGTTGAGACAGACCCCGCCCAGATTGGGATAACGTTCGATCAGCGCCACGCGTAGACCGAGATCTGCCGCGCGAAAAGCGGCCGTGTATCCGCCCGGACCTGAGCCGAGAACGGCAATATCGAAACGAGGTGTTGTGCCCGCGTTACTCACGTCTTGTTTTTCAGTATCGGGTGGCGGTAGCGAATTGACGACATCAGCAGGTACGCTTGGGTCACGTGGAGACGACTCAAGCTCGGTCTCTGGCTTCGTCTGAATTGAAACAGTTGCGACCCTATCGCCTTGGGATACTTTTTGGCCGATAGACACTAATAATTCTGAAATCTGACCAGCGATTGGCGACGGAATATCCATTGTTGCCTTGTCGCTTTCAAGCGTGATCAAAGGGGATTCGATTTCGATATGGTCCCCTGGCCCAATAAGCACTTCGATGATTTCAACGCTATCAAAGTCCCCGATATCAGGCAGTTCAATGGTGTAAATTGAATTCTTCACGAGACGATTCGGCGCGAGGATGCTATAACAGCAGGCGACGTGAATCTTCGAGCACTTGGACCAGGTGTGCGGTAAAACGGGCAGCTTCCGCACCATCGATGACTCGATGATCGTAGGAAAGATCCAACGGCAACATCAAACGTGGGCTAAATTCAGTCCCGTTCCAGACCGGTTTTATCCTTGCTTTCGTGAGGCCCAGAATAGCCACCTCTGGCATGTTGACGATTGGTGTAAAAGACATGCCGCCGATTCCGCCAAGACTTGAAATACTGAAGCACCCGCCTTGCAATTCATCGGATTTGAGTTTTCCAGATCGGGCGCGTTCGCTGAGATCGCCAAGCAATTGCGCAATCTCAAGTACACCTTTTTGGTCAACTTCCTTAATGACGGGGACAACAAGTCCGTCGTCCGTGTCAACGGCAACACCAATATTAAAATAATTTTTTAGAATTAAGTTCTCACCATTGGTCGAAAGTGACGCGTTGAATGTCGGGAAGGCTTTGAGCGCGTTAACGACCGCTTTGATAATAAAGGCGAGAAGTGTGATCCGAATACCCGATCCTTCGTTTTCGATTTTTAAGGATTTTCGGAACGCCTCTAAGTCTGTAATATCTGTTTCATCATGATGGGTGACGTGCGGTATGCTCGACCATGCCTGATGAAGGTGTTTGCCTGCAATTTTCTTGATTCGGGAGAGGGGTTGAAGATCAATGCTGCCCCACTTGCCAAAGTCAATGTCAGGAAGTTTTGGGAGGCCAATTTGCGATCCTGTGTTGTGTGAGATTGCATGCTTTACAAAACCCTGGACATCCTCTTCAAGAATGCGTTCGCGTGGTCCACTTCCCTTGACCTGAGATAAATCGACGCCGAGTTCGCGTGCAAATCGTCTGACCGCGGGACTGGCGTGAGGAAGCGGAGAGGATGACTGCCCGGTTTCTGTGGGCGTCCGTGGGCCACCCGTTTTGACAGACGGCACAGGCAATTCGTTTTGTGGAGCAGGGGTGCTCTTTTCGGCTGGAGCGGGCAGAGATTCGGAAGGCGGTTCTGCCTCTGATGGTTTGATTTCCGATTCAGATACGCTTGCGGTATTCGGGATTGTGGTCGCTGAATCCTCAGGAGGCGTATTGCTGTTCGAGTCCGAGTTTAAGACGGCAACGACACTACCTTCCGCGACCTTATCGCCGATTGAGATTAAAACTTCTTTAACGACGCCGGACTTGGGTGAGGGTACATCCATCGTCGCCTTATCGCTCTCTAAGGTAATTAGTGGATCTTCAGCGGAGATGTGATCCCCGGGTTTAACCAGAACCTCGATGACATCGACGCTCTCGAAATCACCAATATCAGGGACCTTAATCTCTTGTGTGGAAGTCATTGTGATAAAAGTTAGACGAGCGTTGGATTTGGTTTGTCGGGATCAATGTGATAGCGCTGGATTGCATCATTCAGTACCGTTTTCGGGAGAGCGTTTTCTTCGACCAGCGCGGTTAGTGCCGCGAGCGCAATGTGTTTGCGATCGACTTCGAAAAAGTTTCGAAGTTGCTTACGTGTACCACTGCGACCATAGCCATCTGTGCCCAGAACAACATACCGACTGGGTACAAACTCACGGATTTGATCTGCATAGGCCCGGTTGTAATCACTAGCCGCGATCACCGGCCCTTCGCATTCGCTAAGCTGATCAAATACAAATGATGTTTTTGAGGGATCATCCGGATGGAGCCGATTCCACCGTTGGATATCTCGACCCTGACGAGCGAGCTCGTTGTAGCTGGTCACGCTCCAAACATCAGCCAGGACGCCAAAGTCAGCTTCCAGTAGTTTGGCTGCTGCGAGCGCTTCCTTGAGAATCGTGCCGCTACCCAACAATTGAGCGCGAGGCGTTGCTTTCCGGCTTTTCGGCGCTTTTGCGACTGGATACATGCCCTGCAGAATGCCTCGTTCAGTATTTTTTGGCAACTCAGGATGCGCGTAATTCTCATTCATTACAGTGACATAGAAAAACACATTTTCTTTTTCAGTCATCATCCGGCGAATGCCATCATGGATGATGACGGCAAGCTCATAATTAAATGCAGGATCATAAGACACGCAATTTGGAATACTTCCAGCCATCAAAAGACTATGACCATCCTGGTGCTGTAGTCCCTCACCCGCCAGCGTTGTGCGGCCCGCTGTGCCGCCGATGAGAAACCCTCGAGCTTGCTGGTCACCCGCAGCCCATGCAAGATCTCCTACGCGCTGCAGACCGAACATTGAGTAAAAAATATAAAAAGGAATCATTGGAACGCCGTGATTACTATACGCTGTCGCGGCTGAAATCCACGAAGACATTGCGCCTGATTCTGTAATGCCTTCTTGAAGAACCTGTCCCTTTTTATCCTCACGATAGTACATCAACTGATCGGCGTCCTCAGGGATGTACAGTTGGCCATCAGGCGCGTAGATCCCAAGTTGACGAAACATGCCTTCCATGCCGAAGGTTCTTGATTCGTCTGGAACGATAGGTACCACGTAGCGGCCGAGGTCCTTATCCCGGGTTAAGGCGGTCAAAATTCGAACGAACCCCATCGTTGTTGATACCTCTCGCTCACCGGTGCCTGAAAGTTGGGATTCAAAAATAGAAAGCGGGGGAGTGGGGTGGGCCGGGGCATCATTATGTCGCGCAGGCAAGCTGCCCCCGAGTGACTGCCGACGTGCTTTCAGATATTTAATTTCGGGGCTGTCGTCACCTGGATGGTAGAACTCACAGGCGAGCACGGCATCATCGTCTAAAGGGATCCGAAATCGATCTCGAAAAGCCAAAAGTGATTCGTCTGCCATTTTCTTTTGGCTGTGCGTAATGTTTTGCCCCTCGCCGGATTCGCCCATACCGTAACCCTTCACTGTTTTTGCCAGGATCACCGTGGGCTGACCGGTGTGCGCTGCTGCAGCCGCGTAAGCGGAAAAGACCTTATGGGGGTCATGTCCGCCACGATTGAGTCGCCAAATATCCTCATCGGTCATGTGTGCGACCATTTCAGCGAGTTCCGGATATTTCCCAAAAAAATGTTCTCTCACAAAGGCGCCATCTTTGCTCTTGAATGCCTGGTATTCGCCGTCAAGCGCTTCTTCCATTCTTTGTTTGAGGAGGTTTTTGGTATCCCGCGCCAGCAGGGGATCCCAATATGAGCCCCAGACCAATTTGATGACGTTCCAGCCGGCGCCGCGGAATTGACCTTCAAGTTCCTGAATAATTTTACCGTTACCGCGTACCGGTCCATCGAGGCGCTGAAGGTTGCAGTTAATAACGAAAACTAAATTATCTAGCTGTTCACGACCCGCCAGACCGAGTGCGCCGGTGGATTCTGGCTCATCCATCTCACCGTCACCCATGAAGGCCCAGACTTTTCGATCGGACTGCGGAATGAATTCACGATTTTGAAGATAACGCATAAATCGAGCTTGATAGATTGCCTGTATCGGGCCAAGCCCCATCGAAACGGTTGGAAACTGCCAGAAGTCTGGCATCAACCAGGGGTGCGGGTACGACGAAAGTCCGTTTCCTTCAACTTCCTGCCGAAAGCCTTCAAGTTGTTTTTCAGTTAATCGCCCCTCCAGATACGCGCGCGCGTAAATCCCGGGAGCAGAATGACCTTGAAAGAATACAAGATCGGCGCCGTGCTCGGCGTCTGCGCCTCGCCAAAAGTGATTAAACCCGACATCGTAAAGCGTCGCAGCCGACGCAAAACTTGCGATGTGCCCGCCAAGTTCACTGCTTTCGCGATTTGCCCTCATGACCATTGCCAACGCGTTCCATCGGACAAATGAGCGAATTTTCCATTCCAAGGAAGCGTCGCCCGGACTTCTTTGCTCGTGAGCAACCGGTATCGTATTCAGGTAAGCGGTTGTCGATCGATAGGGGATATAGGTGCCACTTCGTCGGGCTTGATCAATCAGCGTTTCTAGAATGAAATGCGCCCGTTCCTCGCCTTCCTCGGCGATGACGGCTCGCAGCGCATCTTGCCACTCACGCGTTTCCTGAGGGTCAAGATCTTCTTGGAGCGTTGAATCAACCATGATCAAGTCCGTTGTAAAGTGGGGTTAGGAGGAGGGCATTTCATGCGCCAGCTTCGCGTTGCTTGAGCGACCAAACGCCTACTCTCCGACCATCACACTATCATAGCCAGACTCAGGGAAACGTAGAAATTGGTAAAATGGTCAGACCAAGAATGTTACTTTTTATGGTTTTTGCTCGGGCTTGTTTTACTTCCCCGAGAGGGTCAGTGAGTGCTCGAGAATCGGCTTGAGGAATTGACCGGTGTACGATTCGCGGATCTTGGCAACATCCTCTGGTGTCCCGGTGGCCACGAGCTCCCCACCACGTTGTCCGCCCTCAGGGCCGAGATCAATAATCCAGTCCGCTGTTTTGATGACATCAAGGTTATGCTCGATCACAAGGATGGTATTGCCTTGATCTCGCAGTCGATGCAAAACAACCAATAATTGCTTGATATCGTGAAAGTGCAATCCGGTCGTGGGTTCATCCAGAATGTACAACGTCCGTCCCGTTGCCCGTTTCGAGAGCTCTCTTGAGAGCTTTATGCGTTGGGCTTCGCCCCCCGAGAGAGTGGTGGCACTTTGACCAAGGCGGATATAACCGAGGCCAACATCCAGCAGCGTGTCGAGCTTTCGCTTGATGACGGGAATGGCATCAAAAAAAACACAGGCATCCGCCACACTCATATCCAGCACTTCATGAATTGTTTTATCCTTATAACGAATATCAAGCGTTTCCCGGTTATACCGTTTCCCTTTGCAGGTATCACACGGAACATAGATATCCGGAAGAAAATGCATCTCAACTTTAATGAGCCCGTCGCCCTGACACGCCTCACATCGTCCGCCGCGAACATTGAAAGAGAAGCGTCCCACCTTGTAACCTCTCGCTCGAGATTCAGGCGTGCCTGCGAAAAGTTCTCGAATGGGGGTAAATAAGCCCGTATAAGTCGCCGGATTTGAGCGAGGTGTCCGTCCAATTGCACTCTGGTCAATATCGATTACTTTGTCGAAGTGGTCGAGCCCTTCAATGTGATCGTGCGCGGCGGCCTGATCACGACTGGCGTGTAGATGGGTCGCCATGGCGGGATATAGCGTGCCGTTGATCAGGGTTGATTTTCCAGAGCCGGATACACCGGTCACACAAGTCAACAGGCCAACGGGTATGTTGATGGAGACCTGCTTAAGATTATTGCCTTTCGCCGCGATGATTCGCAATTGCCGTTTCGGATCGGATTGCGTTCGCTTAGCCGGACTTTCAATCGTTTGCGCCCCGGAAAGATATTGTCCGGTTACCGATTCAGTTGACTGTAAAAGATGTTCGACAGAACCTTGCGCTACGATTCGGCCGCCGTTGATCCCGGCGCCGGGACCAATATCAACCACATAGTCCGCACTTCGAATAGCCTCCTCATCATGCTCAACCACAACGACAGTATTGCCAAGGTCTCGAAGATGAAATAACGTATCCAGAAGGCGTTGATTATCCCTTTGATGCAGGCCAATTGATGGTTCATCAAGGACGTACATCACGCCCACTAGGCCTGATCCAATTTGGGAGGCCAGCCGGATACGCTGCGCCTCACCCCCGGACAGTGTTTCTGCTGTGCGATCAAGGGTAAGATATTCAAGGCCGACATTAACAAGAAATCGCAACCGCTCGCCGATTTCTCGAATAATCCGCTCCCCGATTTTGCCCTGATGGCCCGGCAAGGCCAACCCTTCAAAAAAGGCAAGGGACGACTCGATTGGCATGGCAGTGAGTTTGTGGATGGGTAACGTTCCGATGAAGACATTGCGCGATTCGGTTCGGAGGCGACTTCCTTCGCAACTTTCGCAGGGTTGAATGTTCAGATAGCGCGCCATTTCTTCTCGAACCGTATTGGAGTCTGATTCACGATATCGACGCTCCATACTCGGCAGCACGCCCTCAAAGGTGTGAGATCTTTTTCGAGCCCTTCTGCCGTGTGATCGCAGGTAACTGAAATTAATTTTTTCAGTTCCGCTGCCGTATAAAATAACCTGCTGGATTTCTTCGGGCAGATGCCGGAAGGGCTTTTCAATATCGAAACCATAGTGCTCCGACAGGCAATTGAGCATTTGAAAGTAAAAAGCATTTCTGCGATCCCAGCCTGAGATCGCGCCGGCAGCAAGACTCAAGCTTTCGTCATGAATGACAATTGCAGGATCAAAGAACTGTCGAACACCGAGTCCATCACACTTGGAGCAAGCGCCAGCCGGGTTATTGAACGAGAAAAGTCGCGGCTCAAGCTCGCTTAAGTTATAACCACAGTGAGGACATGCATAGCGCGCTGAAAATAACATCTCGGCGCCGTCAACTTCCCCATCTTTTGGCAGAACCTGGACCAACGCGAGCCCGTCAGCAATGCCGAGTGCTGTTTCAAAAGATTCTGCAAGTCTTTGCGAAATGTCGGGTTTCACGATTACCCGATCGATAACCGCCTCGATCGTATGTTTTCGTTTCTTGTCGAGGACGGGAGTCTCGTCCAGTTCATAGATTTCGCCATCGATACGGGCTCGAATAAATCCTTGGCTTAGAAGGCTGCGTAAAAGCTGTTGATACTCTCCCTTTCGATCCTGAACGATTGGGGCCAGTAACAGTATCCTCGAACCCGCTTCAAGTGATAAAACTTGGTCAACCATTTCACTCACTGTGCTGGCAGCGAGTGTTACACCGTGATCGGGACAGCGGGGTTCACCTACCCGAGCGTATAGCAATCGGAGATAGTCATAAATTTCGGTAACGGTTCCGACCGTTGACCGCGGATTGTGAGATGCAGCCTTCTGTTCGATACTGATCGCTGGCGACAGTCCTTCGATCAGATCGACATCGGGTTTCTCCATCAAAGATAAGAATTGTCTCGCGTAAGCGGATAGGGACTCGACGTACCGCCGTTGACCCTCCGCATAGATTGTGTCAAAAGCGAGGGACGACTTTCCCGAACCGGATAGCCCGGTGATAACAATCAACTTATCACGGGGTAAGTCGACGTCGACGCCCTGTAGATTGTGAGTTCGGGCACCTCGGATTTTGATAGTTTGCATATTGATTTGGGCTGGGAAAAAGCAAACTGGTAATATTACGTCTCTTACGCTGTCTCGTTCAAAGATTTTTCATTTTTTAATTTAGCCTGGATGAATTCTTTTTGGGCCGCTTGCTGCGTAAAAACCACTGACACTCTGAGGAAGAAATAACTTTGAGATCTAATCGACTCACGACACCGATGAATGCGCTGGAGCGCAGGGCCGTGACGGCATTGGCGGGCGTATTCAGTCTTCGGATGTTTGGGTTGTTTTTGGTGTTGCCATTGATGGCGCTATACGCGAACGCTTTTGAGGGCGCAACGCCGCTGATGATCGGACTGGCATTAGGAATCTATGGATTAACTCAGGCGATTTTTCAGATCCCATTTGGCATGTTGTCGGATCGGTGGGGACGCAAGCCTTTAATTATTTTCGGGCTATTGATCTTTACGGGCGGTAGTGTTGTGGCGGCGCTTGCGGAGAGCGTGGAAGGCATCATTATAGGTCGGGCTTTGCAGGGTAGTGGTGCAATAGCCGCAGTTGTTTTGGCGCTTGTGGCTGATTTAACTCGCGAACAGCAACGGACGAAAGCAATGGCGTTGCTCGGGATGAGTATCGGAGCCTCATTTTTGCTCGCACTTATGGCAAGCCCATTCCTTGATCAGTGGATTGGGATGAGCGGTATATTTTGGTTAACCGCGGTACTTTCAATTTTTTCGATTGCGGTCGTCGGATTGTTTGTGCCGTCGCCCATGCGAAATGCCGCTGACCCCGGACTACAAGCGACAAAGCGTTATTTTTTAGAGGTGCTACGGGAAACTCAATTGCTTCGCCTTGATTTTGGGATCTTTATTCTGCATATGACGTTAACCGCGCTTTTTGTCGTCATTCCATTTTTGATAATAGAAGTGTTAGAAATCGGTCGAAACAGTCATTGGCGGGTCTACATACCGGTTTTGATCGCTTCGATTTTGCTGATGGCGCCGTTACTTATTTTGGGGATGAAGCGACAACGCACGATTGATGTTCTGCGATTGGCAATTGCTGTTTTAAGCCTCGGGTTTCTGATCTTATTTGCCGGCAGGACGACGGTGAGCGGCATTGTTGTTGGCCTGGGTGTATTTTTTATTGGCTTTAATTTGCTTGAAGCGATGCTGCCATCACTGTTAACCCGCATCGCACCGGGTTATGCAAAAGGAACCGCGTCCGGCATTTATAACACCTTTGAGTTTTTGGGGGTATTTATCGGCGGGGCGGTTGGGGGTTTGATGTTCGGGAGTTTTGGCGCCCCTGGTGTTTTTGTTTTCTGTCTGGCCTCAAGCTTGCTGTGGCTTGCTTTCAGCGTTTCTGGCCCAAAACCGGAGCTTCGCGATAGTGTCACTGTTTATATCGATCCGACTCAGAGCGGCGGAGCGAATGTGATAGCGCGCGAGCTTCGTGGCCTGGCAGGTGTCGACAATGTAACCGTGCTGGTTGAAGAAAAGATTGCCTATATTCGGGTGGACGAGGAAAAATTTGAGCCCAAACAGCTTGAACGGATCGCTGGCGTAGCAAGTTCATCGCGCTGATCACCAATACAGAGCGGATAATTCGAATTGCGCTACAACGTTTCGGCTAGTTTTTGAAAATCATTAATCAGTTGGATGTCCTGAGCGTCATTTACGGGCTGCGGTTGAGAAGACAACTTCACGATGACAACCTGACGCGACGGGTTGGCATAAAGCCACTGCCCATGAATGCCAATTGCTAACAAGGCGCCGCCTGTCGCTTGTGTACGGTACCACTGGTTTCGATAATTACCGTCTGGCAAAAGCGCTGAAAATTCACCTTGTTGCCAGGCTCCTTGATTTCCCGCGTTGAAGGTATCGTGAATCCAACGGTGCGAGATTACATTTTCTGAGCGCTCTGAATCCACTTCAATTAAGGCTAGCCCAAGTCTGGCAAGATCGTGCGGGTGAACGCATATCCCGCCTGCAGACCGTGCGGTTCCCTCAGCGTCGACGGTGACATAGGCATCATGAGCGCATCCCAGCGGTTGCCAAATGTGATCGCTGAGGAGGCTCGCGTAGCGTTGACCCATGATGCGCTCGAGAACAAGACCAAGTAGATCAGAATTTGGTGACAGGTATCGAAACAGGGTGCCGTGGGTTTTTCCGTTGGATTTCAGCGCGAGCAGAAAAGGCGCAAGTCCTTTGAACGCCTTTGTTGAGGCGGTCGAAGGATTCCAGCCAGTCGCAGAGCGGTAGTCAGCAAACGTGCCCGATTGGTCAAGGTAATCTTCATTAAAATCAATTTCGGCCTGCATATCGAGTAGATGTTGAATGTTGCAATTGGCGTATCCGCTGCGGTGACTCTCGGGCAGATAGTCCTGAACCCGTTTTGTTGGATCAAGATATCCGAGGTCTTGAATCTTTCCAGCCAACATGCCGGTGATTGATTTGCTTACTGAAAAAACGATGTGAGGTTGATTGGATAAATAATATCCTGAGCGCCAATCACAAACTAAAACGCCATTTTTTATAATCACGAAAGCATCGGTGTCACTTGCGCTTAACCAATGATCTAAGTCCGATTGGCCGATGATGCTCGCCAGGTCGTTTGGGTTCAACGGTTGGAACTTGAGGTCCCGAGGCTGGCTCGACTTTCTGACGGCTTGGGTGCCGATAAATTCTCGGACGTTATGAAAAGAAAACTGGCTCTGCGGGCTTTCTCGCCAGTTGGCAAGCGATATCTCTTCTCTCGAGAGCGTGTGATTAGCCTCAGTCATTCTGGATATGAGGTCTCAGTCCCTTGCCTGCGAACCATGCGGGTGCAGCGGATTCGTATGCCATGCCGGCCTGAAAGACATCTTTATCGGTATAGGTGCGCCCGACAATTTGAATACTGGTCGGAACGCCATTGCTGGCACGTCCTGTCGGTACCGTCAGGACTGGGCAGCGACTTAAGGAGTTAAAGGGCGTGGTCATCGGCCAACCTAAAACTGGGTTAACGTTCTTACCGTTAATCATGACCGTATCTTGCGAGTGGTCAAAGTCGGCATGCACGGCTGGCAGTGCATTGGTCGGACAGACAAGCACCTGATACTTTTCCAGCAAGGGGCCGACAGTTGCATACATCTCGTTAGCAACTTCCAGCGAGTGAAGAAATTCCGCGGCGGTTGATTTCTGTGCCTCTTCTGCCCATCGACGCACATAGTTTGTCATTTTATCGGCATGATCCTCAAGGTAAGTTCCCATGTACGCCCCAAAGATATGCTTCAGGTATGCCATGCCGGCGTCAAGCACTCGGTGATCCCAGCCGATATCAACTTCTTCGACCGTTGCGCCTAAGTCTCGAAATACATTCAGGGCATTCAGTGTGTTTTTCTGTACGTCAGGATCAACTTCAAAGAAGCCGAGATCCATCGAAAAGGCAATCTTCCAGTCTTTGATTGGTGGGTAGTCAGTTGGTAATCGCAGTTTGGGTCGGAGGCTTGCAATATCTTGTGGATGTGGGCCGCTCATGACGTTCTGCAGCGCGATGGCGTCGCTGACATTTCGTGCGAGTGGGCCGGTGTGGCAATAAAAATCCAGATTAAACGGCGGGTC
>Ga0209631_10004593_pt1 | contig 15208 bp, 12 predicted proteins | sample COG_08_FD_184752 | JGI IMG/M metagenome (GOLD analysis project Ga0209631, IMG submission 184752) | Pelagic Microbial community sample from North Sea - COGITO 998_met_08 (SPAdes) (version 2) | ecosystem: Environmental > Aquatic > Marine > Neritic zone/Coastal water | place: Helgoland, sampling...
GGGTGAGATATAGGTAGAATGTATCCCTTATGACCTTGAATAGGTCTTACATAGAAGCCAATAACAGAGTTTTGTGTTGGGTGTTGGTAGGGATTATTTGGAATAACCTCTACAAACGCCTCTTTAAAACCACTATTTTTTAAAACCTCGAATTGTTCTTTATTTTCTATTAACCAAAACATTTATTTAAATATACGAAACCTTTTTTTAATTATCAACCCTGATAGAACTGGAGATAATTATATTTTAAGAATTGGTTTAGACCATTAATACGTAAAGTTCTTTCTGTTAGTTGGATTTGATTTGTATTAATTTGTTTTACTTTTTCTTTTTCTCCATTTATAACCCAAGGTAATTGAAAAGTTAAATATAATTTACTATTTGAAGAAAATCCAAAGTTAGTTGAAGAAATTTCAGTGTAAATATTTTCATTAGATTTTTTAGCAAAATATCTAGTAAATTCTCCATTTTGAGTATCTTCTTGAGATAATATAGGATAATAAGAAACTGGGGAGTAAGGGATGTTACTCCTAGAAGCTTTAATCGCTGTACTATAAGGAAGATTTAATGGGTTGAAACGCGGATCATCTACTGGGTTGTTTGGGTTTTGGGTTATGGGTAAAGAAGGATTTTCACTAGGAAATATTAATAATGTATTTTTACCATTATTAGGTTCTTTTCCTGAGTATTTTTGGTTGTCAGAAGTAATAAAGTAGGGACCAGTATATAAAGTATTACTATTAGCTATTAATAATTCTCCATTACTAAAAAATCCGGTTTGTATTTGGCTTTTTGGGAAGTACATAAATTATTAAAAAGTAAGGGTTATTTTACTAATTTCACCATTATTAAATCTATTTTTAGCTCTATTAAACTCTAAAAGAGCTGAGCCAACTGGGGAGCCATAAGAAATATGGAAATGTTTTTTATCAACCCCAGTACGTGGGTGGTCGTATTCATTAATATAACTTACATTTGGGGTACCTAATGTTATTCCTGAAAGTATTTTGTCAACTTCTAATCTTAAAGTTGGGTCATTTACTGCTAAATCTAAAGCATTACCAGATTTATGTCTACTAGTAGATGATCCTAAATTTAATTGGTGAAAAGTATCATTCCCTGCTGTAATTTCAACTTTTGTAGTATTCCATAAAGTTGATAAAGTTGGATCTGCATTAATTTTTGTTTCAAGTTCAAAAAGTACAGCTTTAATTAAGTTAACTAATTCAGAAGAAATATCACCTCCACTTGATAATTCCCCTTGGGCATATCCTTGGATGTTTTTTTCTGTTATTCCTACTGTAGGAAGAAAGGATCTTACTTTATCAGCATTGGGAGTTAGAGAAGAATTTCCAACTAATGGAGGTTGGGATGCACCTGAGAAGATGATTGATGGTGCTGATAATCTAGAAATAAGCTCTTTTAATACTTGTTTTTCTGGGAGTTTTGGATAAGCTAAAGTTTCTAATTTAGTAAACCACTTATTATTTATTATCTCATGACTTACCCCTTTAATTACCCAAATTAAAGTTCTAGGATAATAACTTGGTAAAAATCTAAAATCTACTTGTAACCTATTATAAATTTTAATCCCAGATAAGCCATCCATAGTAACAGATATGTTTAAAGGAATCATTCCTATTTGGTTAGTACCTAATTCTTGTTCTTCATTAATAACACGTGCTGTGTTTATTAATTGGTTTTCATATATGATAAGTTGACGTAGCCAATCTTTTTGAAGTTTAACTAAAGATTGATATTTACTTGGTTTAGGAAAATCGTTAAATGTATATATGTTGTTAACTGTTTTTATAATTCCCTGTGTAGTTGTTCTCTTTATTCTCCTTCCACTAGCATATCCTAACCATAAAATTTTTAATTGTTGAGTTAAATTATCTATCCTTTCTTCAATAGTAGGGAATTGAACATTATTATCTTTTCTTGAAGAATCAATTTTTTGAGGGAACCATCTATCTTCAAGACCATTATTCCAAGTAGATAAACCTGTTGAATCTTCATTTATTGTAGAGCCTTGGGCTTGAGCTCCAATAGTAACTAAAGTTGCAAAATCATTAGTTAATTCAGTTTTAATTGAAAAATCAGTTACAAAACTTCCATCCCTTTCTGTTATAGACCCACTAGAATTTGTTGTAGGTTGAATTCCATATAAATTAAGTATATTACTAGTAGAAGTATTTGAACTATCTGTTACTTGAGTTCCATAGATAGGGATTTGATCATAAATTCTCATTACCTTATCATCTTCTAATCTGATAGCAAGTTTATTAACACCTCCTAAACAATTATTAGCAGTTTGACACAATTCATTTACAAAATCATATAAATTAATAAACCCATAATCTTCATCTCTTAAATTTTGAATGACATCTAAAAGATATTGATACTCAAAATAAATATTCATTATCTTTCCATGCAAAGGATAAGATTGAGTTGGATCATTTGGATCCGAAGTTGATTTCCATTGTTCTAATTCTGCTTTTCCGAGTTCATCAAATACAGATTCTTGATTTATAGTAGCTGAGAATTGAGATAATCTTAAAAGTTCTACTGTATTATATGGAAGTTCAGTCCTAACCATTACTTTAGAAGGATCTGCAGACATATTTATGTTAGAACAATACATAAGATTATGGTCTGTATCAGTATCTATATCTAAAATAGGTTCATTATTTCCAGTAGTATTATATATTAATAATCTATCTTTAATAAAATCTAAAATATCTCCTAAACGAATATAGTAATATTCTTTATGATCAGACCCAAATTGAGCAGTAGCACTTACTATTTTCCCTAAAGAACCAGATAAACGAGTATAATTTAAAGGTGAAATAGTATCACTAGGAGATACTGCTGATGAAAGGCTCGGACTCACAACAGGAGCACCAAAGCCTGGTTGTTGGTGGATTATTGAAGAAGAAGCTATTAATGTTGTTTTATAAATTTGTCTATTTATTTTTTGTGATTGTCCTCCCCTTCCCGCACTAGTAATTACAATTTTTTCAGATGGTTCTGCAACTACACTAAGGAAGGAAGTTAATGCTGAAGAATTATCTGGGGGAACCTGAGTTATATTACTTGTAATATTACTATAATCTATAACATTTCCATATTGACCATCAATAGTTAAACTTTCAATTATATCACCTTGGCTAATTAAAGATAAACTAATTTCGTAGTATCCAGCTTTATTAAACTCCCAACTAAAGTTTTTTACTTTACCAAAAAACGCATCATAATTACCATTAGATTGTTTTCTGCGTTTTTCTATTAGTTCTAAAAACTTATTAGGGTCTTCTAAAGTTGTATTACCAGGTACTAGTTTACCTTTAGTATTTTTAGATAAAAATAAGGGTATTAAACTGGTTACCCCTTCTGAGGCGGGATTACTTACATAATTATCATTATTATTATAGTATACTGAGTTTCCCCATTCTAAAAACATTGTATATCCTATTCTACAATATAAAGTATCGATAAGTTTAAATTGATCATCACTATTTGCTCTAAGAGTTATTGTTGCTTCTCTTAAAGAGCCCATATTTTTGGATTTTAAATTAAAAGAAGTAATACCAGGTAAAGGAGCTAAACCAAAACTAGTTCCACCAAATCCATAAGCAGAATTATTTAATATAGAATCTGAGGTTGCTAAACCTGAACGATAATAAGGATTAGAATAAGAACCAGAACTATCTATTTCATAATAAGCAGTTCCACCAAATAATACTAAATTATTGGCTAAAAAATTATCTAAATATTGATTAGGATCACCGGGTAACTTTAAAGATTTAATTTTTTTAGTACCTTCTGAATTGGGATTTGAAAATGTATTAATAGTTTCACCAGCAGATGTAGTAATTGTAGGAGTGGTGAAAATAGAATCAAATTCAAAAGCAGATCCACCCATATTAATAGATGGGGGATTAGGTGAATTTGAGGAATTTGCTCTAGCAAATAAAATGGTTGACGTATTGTATACATCAATAGAAGAAGCTAAAGCAACATAAGCTGATTTACCGTTTTCCCAGACAATATCTTTATTACTTTTGTTAAGTTTACCAAGAATGGATTGACGTGTTTTTATTTGATCATCAACATATTCTTTAAAAGGTTCACCTAATAAATTAGTACCTTCAAAATTAATATCTGCCATAACTTATTCATTTACATTTAAAGCGTTTAATACAAATGCTAAATTACTAGGTATGCGGAGTTGTACCCCTACTGGAGGGAAAAGTGAACCTATATATTCAGGGTTGGCAGAGGAAATTACCCACCAAAAACTAGGATCATTATAGTATTGGTTAGCTAATATATCGTATCTATCCTTTTCGGCTGTTATAACGTAGATATCACTATTAGTACGAGGAATTTCTACATACCTATTACTAATATAGTAGTTATTTCCTTTTGTATTTTTTTTAATTAATGTATTACTATATCTACCCATTAGGATCGTTATTTTAGTTTGTATCTTCTGGAGGTGCAACGATGTTAGTGGAAGCGTAAGGAACTCCTTTAGCATATAAATCATTTTTTCTACCTTTATCTCCGTCATTAGTAAGAGCTAAGAATCTTTGTGAAATAGCTTCTTTACCAAATATACCATCTAGATTGTTAGTATCAAAAGGTGATCCAATTGTTTGTGGTAAAAAATCATGAATTGGTTTAAATGATATAGAAACATCAATAATATGGGTTAATTCTTTTACTGATGGGTCTCTATAATCAATACCTCCTACTGTGGTTGATGTATTATCTCCCGTGGGAATACCGATTTCCCAAGTAGAATCACTAGGCATTGTATAATTTAAACTAGTAATTACACCAGGTTGTTCCCAAAAATAACCACCTAAAGTTAATCTATGAATATTACCTCTCATAAACCCATTTGTACTAAAATTAGGGGCTATGGATGATTGAAGATAATTTAATTTTTGATACATTATAGATAACTCAGCTTTAGATTGAGCTACAACTTTAATATTAAAGCTTACATTTCTACTAAAACCTTCGTAATTGTAAAATTCTTCTCCTCTACCTAAATATTTAAAACTTCCCCAATTACCTGTCATATTATCTGTAATATTACCATCAAAGAAGGATGGGAAGTGTACAAATGTAGCTTTTGAGGGGTTATCTGGGTCAATTATTGCAAATCTTAATTTAACAAAATCATTTTTTACTGTATCATTTGTAACATTATCATACTTGTACATATACAAAGCATTAATCTTGTTTACTACATTAGGCTTACCGTTCGCATCAGTAGCACCTTTTGAATAATTTCTTCTATCTAATGAAACATCACCAGGATTACCAGCATTTACTCTGTTTTCAAAATTATTAATACCATCATAAGCTATAGCTGCTGTTAAAGTACCTCGTTTTTTAGCTTCAATTATTTGAGCAGTGGTAAGATTACCTTCATCTTTAATAACTTTTCTAAAATCTTGAATCTTGTTCGTAGTTCTAAAAGTTTCTTTACTAGATATACTTAATAATTCACCATCCATAGTAGCACCTCCTCTACCAAAGAAAAATGGTTGATCTGTAGTATAAAGAGGATTAGCACGTCCTGTACGAGATTGTGCAGCATCCTTACCAAATTTTATCCTAGTACGGATAGCTGAAGAATTTGAACCTGCATCAGGACCACCTCCATATGAAAGTATAAATTGGGACGAATCATTATCTTGAACAAATTTTTTAGTTAAGTTTTTAAGTCTTGAAACTTCTTTAACAAATGAGTTTGATCTATTGGCTATTGTAATATATTGAGGACGACTTAAAGAGGTGATGGTTCCTGTAGGATCAATTCCCTGTTTATTTGGATGGGCACCTATAATATTACCTAAAGGTCCTGCTGCTAATAATGTAGAAGTAGGTAAGTAAGTACCATCATTTAATCTAGGTATTCGATTATTACGGCTTAAAGTTAAATCTGTTTTAGTATAACCAGCAAATATACTTACACCTGTTGCTGATAATAATTTTTGCTTTGCTATAAATTGTATACCTGCTGGGTTTTGGGTATCAATAAACATTTTACCTAATCTTACAGTATCTGTAGTAGCATCTACAAAAGCACTAGCTCCTCCTCTAAGAAGAAAATCAGTACCTGTACCTAATGCAAAACGGTCTGGTCTTGGTAAAAGTAAATCAGGCCCTAGAACTGCTGGTGTGATATAAGGTTGACCACTCCAAGCTCCATCAGGCATATCGCCTTCACGTGGACCCCCAAATTTTAGGGATCTAAGATCAGTTTTTAAATCTAATAAAGGCATTTATTAACCTGTTATATCGTCTACTCTATCTTGGAATTGTTTAGTTTGAAGAACGTAATCTTCATATTTACCTTTAGAAAAAGTATTATTAATAGAAGGTACTCCATTCGCTTTTAGGGCTGTTTTAGGTTCAATTCCATTTATATCTAATTGAGAAGGTTGGATTGTTCCTTTCTGATTCGGAATAAAAGGATTACCATTAATAGAATACTCATAATGAAGTTCTGAATCCTGATTATTAAATACAGCAAACCCGGGAGTGAATTGTCCTTGAGCGGTTGGTTGGTTTACAGTCTTACCATTAGTATAACTTAAAGGTGTGCCTGTTTTTTTTAATTTGTTTAATAAAGCCATAATAATATATTTTGGTTATAAATATTAGAGATTATAATTTACTATAACTAAATGCTTCAGCATATCCTACTTGTGAAGAATCCATATAAACATTAGTATTTTTAGTTACTAGTTGTTCTAGTAAAGCTTCTATTTTAGAATTATTATTATTATTATTATTATAAGAACCTTCACTCATTAATGAAGTACCACCTATAATAAGATCATCTTTACGGAATTTTTGAATTTTTCCGTCTTGCATAATAAAGTCTTGAGCAATATCTTGTTCAGCATCACTTTGAATTGCTTTATAAGCTCCATATGCTATTCCTAATAAAGCAGGAAGAGCTATCGCAAAAGCACCAGCAGTAAGGGCTGTTTGAAGAGTAACTGCTGATAGACCTGCACCAGCTAGAGTTATTGCTACTTGAACTAATGAATATAGCATTTTAGTAAATGATAATCCAACCATTAACCCCAAAATACCGTATAAAGCTGTAGTAGATGTTAAAGCTTTTCCAAGTAAATCAGTTATGGGTTGGAAAGCTAAAGCAGCATCCCCAATAAAAGATTGAAGTTTAATCATAGACTCATTAAATCTTTCTTGAGCATTTAAAGCCTGTAGTTGTTGGAAAGATTGTTCACCATATTGTCTAATAAACTCATCATTTCCTAATCTTCTCATTTCTTCCATCATAACCATATCAGCTATAACATTACGAGAAACTCCTAATGATTTAGCAGCTGCTTCTTGATCAATTCTATTACCATTAATAAAAACACTACGAAGTTCTTCTTGTTTATTAATTTCTTTAGCAAGACCCGCAAAATTATTATCTAAAGCTAATTGTCTGGCTTTTTCTAAATTAATTTGTTTACCTGTAATTAATTGAAAGGCTAATTCGTTTTCTATAGAAGATTCAAATTGTAATAAACTTGAAGCAATTTGGTCTAATTGTTCTAAAGAAACCCCTAAATTTCTAGCTTCAGTAGCAGCTTCAGCTAAAATATCAGGACTCATTCCTAAAGAAACTACAATAGAATTTGAAGCTTTTGCTATATCTTCTAATACTATTTTAGCACTAACTGCAGATTTATTTTGTCTATTTATAGCATTTACAGTTTCTACTGTATTTGTTAAAACTTCATTAGTATCTTCAGATTGTAATCTAGCTAAAATTGATAATTTACCTGCTTCTTTCGCACCAAATCCTAATTGTTTAGTTAAAGTAGTCATGGTAACTAAAGTCTCCGTACCAAACGTAGAAATAAGACCTGTAGAATTTACTAACTCATTAAAATTTTTATTTAAAGCTATAGAATTAATAAATATTTTATCTGTTGTAGCTGCTGTTACCGCGAATTCTCTTTGTAATAAATTAGCACTTTTTGAAGAAATCCCTGTATTTTTAGATATATTAGCTACATTAGAGCTAGCTTGAAGTGCACCTTTAGCAAAGGCTAACATAGCACCTTCACCAGCTAATGTTAGTTTTTGGGTTAAGGTTAATTTATTATTTAAAAGAGCGGCTGCTAACCCAGTTTGATCTATTTTTATTAAATAAGCTTTACCGTTATCTAAAATACTTCCCGTAAGACCTCGGGCTGCAACATAGGCTGTATTGAGTTCGTTGGCTTTTTTTATTTGTTCTTCACTAGTAAATAAAGCTTCTTGTAATTTTTCAACTGTCTCATCATCAAGTGCAATACCATTTCGCTTTAAAACATTTAAAGCATTTTCTGCTACTCCTTTTTGTTTAGAATAATTTGATTGAGCTTGAGCTAATTTTTTTTGTTCTGCTGTCGTTAATCGAGCCCCACTAGCTTGTTTCTTTTGTAATTCAACAATTTTATCTTGTTCACGAATAATAGCTTCTGTGGCTTTTTTAAAGTCATTAGAGTAAGTTTTAGCTACTCTTTGAGAGATTTCATCAAAATTTTCTGATTTTGAAACTAATTGGCTTAGTTCATCTTGGATATTACGGAATGCTTCCCCTAAAGCTGAAAATTCAGCAGCAGCGTTTTTAGCGTTTTCCCTTAATTTATTGATATCGTCAGCCATAATATGAGTTATATGTTATAAATATTACTTATAACTAGTTTTTTTAAGAAATTCTGGGGCTTTTACATTACCATCTGAATCAATTAAGGTTTTATTATTTGAGTTTTGTCCTTTTTTAGCTTTTTCCATTTCTTTGTTTTGTTTGTTGTAGTATTCTTTAACTTTTTGGAATGTAAATTTACGAAGCCAAAGAGGCATTTCATAGACTTCAGTCCATGAATAACCCCCTTGCCCATGAAAACAAATTTCATGAATCTGTGTTAAAAATTTAACTCTATATTCTTTAGCTAAGGTTGGCGTCAGGCCAAAAAAAGTTAATCCCAATTGGGAGATTTGTTGGTTTTGTTGAAGATGAGGGAAAAAAAGTTAAATCCACGTCTGGTTGAATTTTTTGAATTTGTTCTCTAAGTGCTCTAGTGTCTCGAGCTAAAAATGCTTGATCTACAAATTCTCGAATGGTTTTTTTCTCTCTATCCCCATTAATAGAAGTAATCATGTACTTTAAACGTGTAGTTAATTCAGGGGATCCTTCTTTTTTTAATCTTTTTAAACCTTCTAATTCTTTACTAATTTTAACTTCATCACCGTGAGTTAATAATTTAAAAGTAATTTCGTTACCTGAAGCTGGGAGAGTAAAGGAGAATTCATTTTCACCTTTAGTGTGTAAAGATTCATCTAAAGGTTTGTTTTCAATTTCAGATAAATTAACTGTTTCTTCTTTACTATTAAAATTAAAAGTATATTGAGCCCCATATCCTAAAATACGAGCAGCTACCATAATAGCATTTTTATCTCCAATAAGTAAATCATTATAGTCAATTTTAGTAACAATAAGAGATTTTAATAATTTATCAATTACTGTCCCATCTGCTATATAGTTTTGATTGGTAAGGATATCTTCTTCCTTAGCAGTCATATACTTAATTTCAATAGTACCATTTGATAATGGGTGACCTTCAGGGTATAATAAACCTTTTGAAGGTAATTCGATTGTTTCTGTTGGTAAGTTAAAACTCATATTTTTATTTATAACGTTTATCGTGTATACATATTAATATAAAAAAGAGCTTGAACGAATCCAAGCTCTCTTTATAAAAATATTGATTATTTTTTAGAAATTTAAAACACAATAATCTGGTTGTACTGTCATTTGTAAGTTAATAGCAGTATTTTCAGTATCCCAACCATATTCACCAAAGTTTGCTGAAGTGATTAAGGCGCCTTTGATAATCCATTCAGAAACGATATCGCCTACAGGACCTACTACGTTAAATGTTAAATCTTTCTTGTAGAAATCTGAATAACCATCTCTACCGGTTACAGATTCGTGATGTAAACGAACCCATTCCATTACTGCTTGAGCACCTGATGGTGTAATTGGATCAAATAGTGTGAATGTAATTTCTCCCCAAGTTGATTTACCTTTTACAAAACGTTGTACGTTAATGTGGTTTAAAGGTACAGAACCTTGGGTAAGGGTTACAGCACTAACACCTTTTACTATATAAGCAGGAAATCCATCAATATACATGATAAACCTATTTGCCTGCTTCGGTTCGAAAGCGGTAAAAAATATTTCGTTTGCGTCTAATACTGCCATTGCTATTTATTTTATTCTATTATAAATATTTACTTTTTTAACTTTTACGATGGGAATGTTGCCCCTGTTGGTAATACGTTAAAGTCTAAGTAAATGAATTCAGCCGTTCTAGTTGGTTGGATATAAATAGCACCTACTAATTGATTTCTATCAATTACATCTGGGGTGTTATTACTATCATCCATTACTACTTTGAACGCGTATAAACCTTGTCTTTGTTGGATTGATTCTAAGTATGGGTTTACTGCTGCTAAAAAGTTATTTCTTGTTGCTGCTGTGTTTTGTTCAAATACTAAATTTTGAGCTACTTGACCAATGTAAGACTTAAGTGAAATTAATAATCTTCTAACATTTACTCTATCTAAAGCTGAGGCTTGTTTTTGTAATGTTTTCTGACCATATACTACAACACCCGTTCCTGGGAATGAAGCAATTGGGTTAACATTTGATTCGTATAAAGTATCTCTATTAGCTGCTGTTAACTGTCTTTCAGCGCGAAGTACGTTACCTAAACCTCCTCTGTTGATACCTGCTGGGGCAAACCATGGCTCGCTTACACTGTCGTTATATGCGTAAACTCCTGCAATCATTGTTGAAGCTGGTACCCATGCTCTATCACCTGTATCTGGATCTGCTATTTGTAACCAAGGCCAATACATTGCTGCATATGAAGTATTTCTTTCACTTGATTCCTGAGTTATTTCTGGAATTGAAGAAGCATACAGTGCTGGGTCTATAATTAGGATATTATCACCTCTTACTTGAGTATTATTAATAGCAGTTGTTAACTGAGAAGCGTGTGACTCATTAGTTAAACCTGGGAGGAAATAAGAATTAAATCTATAGTTATCTTGGTTAGATAATAGATTTAACATATTAGTATAATCACTTCCTACTAAACCTTGTGAATCTGTACTATTAATATACTGGTACATATTCATTTGTCTACCAGATGGGATAACATTACCAACACCACCAGCAAATGAACCGTTATAAGAACCTGATCCTATAGATGGGATTAATCCAGTAAATTCAGATTTAGCAATACCTGCATTATCAAAGTAGTTAGGTGTTGGTGTTACTGATTTTACTCTTACATATCTTGAAGCATTACGGTAAGAACCTGATACTTGTAAATAGTTGTCACCTGGAATGTAGTTATATTTTTCATCCCCTATTACTCTAGAAACAAAGTTATCTTGAGTTGGATCTAATGATAAGTTATTCCAAGTTTCTAATTCACTTGTGTTAGTACTAGTATCATTACCTCTTCTAATAATTAATGAGAAAGTACCTGAAGATGTGTTTGATGTAGCAATTTGCCATCTTACGTTATCAGCTGAGCCTGATTGCATAGCACCACCTCCTAGTACTGAACCTGTGTTATTCCAAATAACACCTTTATCAATAGCTTCTAATTCTAATACTGTAGTTTCAGTAGTTGTATTAGTACCACCACCTAATACTGTAGGTGAAGTAACATCTGAACCTGTTGAGAATGTAGATGATGAACCCGTTACAAATGTTACTCCGTTAAAGGCTGTACCTGCTGAAGCAGCTGTAAAGTTTAATACTCCGGAACCTGCATCTACTGAGGTAATTACTGAAGAAACAGAAGTACCTAGTTTAGTATTTAATAAAGTAGCATAGGCTGCAGAAGTAGAACCTGTTGATACAAAGTATAAAGGTGCTTGATCAGCTGGTAAACCACCATGAGGATCAGCCGCTACAAATCTATAAGTTGTACCATCATAATCAAATTTAACTTCATCATCAACTACAGTACCAAATACACTAGCACCGTTTTGAGTTAAATCAATACTTGCTGTAGCTGAAGCATCACCTACAGTTGAACCTGCTGTAATACTTGCTGAAGCGTAATTCCATGTTGATGGGTTAGATACTACTCTAGTTACTAATAAAGTATTACCACCATTATTAAAATAGTTGTAAGCGGCGATTGAAGTGAAGAAAGAATATTCTGTACTACCACTTTCAAAAGTTGTTCCGAATCTGTTTTGATAATCACTATAAGATGTAACAATTGTAGGTTGTTCTACTGGTCCTTTTACTGTAGGACCTACAATAGCAGCACCTGCTTGTACAGGTTGCTGCGTGATAAATGACTGATCATTCTCTCTTGTTAATACACCAGGTGATATTAATGTTTCTGCCATTGTGTTAGAATTATTATTTTGTTATAAATATTCAAGAGAGACTCAAAAATTAATTTATTTTAGTAAACTCTCCCGTTTCTATGTCTATATTTCCATCTCCATATTTTTGTTGGAGTTCTTCACCGAATTTACTACTTGTTACTCTTAATTTAGTCATTTCTTTTTTTAAATCTTCTTTTTGTAAAAGTAAGGATTGGATTTGAAATTCGATTTGACCAAATTGCTCTACTAAGTTAAACTCTGTTTGTTGAAAACCTTTAATAGCGTCTAATTCGCTTTGTTCTAATAACACTTTTTCCATGATAATAAATATTATATAATTTTATATTATTTCAATAATTTTTTAATTTCTGTAAATACTCTACTTGGTTGAATAGATTTTTGACAAATATGTTGTTTATCAGTCCCTTTCCAAATAGGACACCAATCCCAATCACCAGCATCAAATTTAAAATTAGGATTTACCCAACAAGAGTTACATACAGATTCATTACGTACTCTGGTTACTTTTGTTTGAAATTCATGTTCTTCAGAGGTAAAGTTATTAATCATAACTGTTCGTTTACCTAATGCCCAGTTAAACCAAGCTAAACCTGAACTTAAGCCTATAAAAGTTTCAGCATGTAATAAATAATTAGCTACTACATCGAAGGGTTGATTCCAAGAATTAATAGTATTTGGGATATCTAATTTATCTTTACTTAAAACAACAACTTTATAACCTGACTGGTTTAAAAGTTTAGTTAAAACTGTCCAGTACTTATAAGGCCATTCTTTACACCCTGCTGTGGATTGAGGGGAAATTACTACATATTTATCTTTAATTGGTTTAGCCTTTTTAAAAAAATTAATTCCATAGTTAACTTCTTTAAAATCTAATCCTAATATATCTGTAGCAGTTTGTTGTAATGGGAACAAATTTACTTGGTTTGGGTGTAAATTTTTATCATTCCAAAAACCATTTTCTCCTCTAAACCATCCAATTTTATATTTAGCTCTAATACCTTGAACAGATTCACCTGGGGTGGTAAATTCAATGTTTTTATATGCTTCTAACCCCTCAAACCAATCATTATGGAAGGTAGATACTACTACTTTACAGTTATGTTTTTTAGCGAATTCTACAACATAAGGGGTCCATGCTAAAGTATCACCTATAGAACTAGATTCAAGAGATATTAATACTTTTTCACCTGTTAGATCTAAAGTATCTACAATTTCACCATTAACTTTAATAATCCATTTAGTATAATATTCTCTTCCACAAGAAGTCCACATATTTTTACCAATAGTATTACTAAAAATAGTTTTATTAGTATTAGCATCAATAAATTCTATTAAATATTGTTTATCTTCATCACCTAAAATTTCAACTTTAGGACCTTCTAAATACGAAATATGAATTTCATTAGGTTTAGGTAATGGGGGAGTGTAGTTTTCTGTAAATTCTTGGATAGTATTTTTACCAATTTCTGCTACACGATCCCAATTAAAATCTCTATGGATAATTTTAGCTTCTTCTACAGCACGTTTTTTATGATCTGTATAATTTTCAAAAGCATCACGCATTACACGAGCTAAATCTTCAAAATCAGGTTCATAATAATTTCCAGGCACATGGTTACTTTCTAGCATTTTAGCATACCTAGAGTATGTATTATTACTAGTAGGTCTTTCACCTAATATTTTTACGGGAAGTCCTTTTCCTTCAGCAAATTCCATTTGAGCAGAACATGATGAGTATATAGAAGGGGTACCACAGGCCATTGCTTCAATTAAAGGTAAATTCCATCCTTCTGCTCTAGCACATGATAAAAACACATGACCATTTTTTAAGTATGTAATATAATCTTCTCGTGATGGGAAATGTTTAATTTTTAGTCGTGGATCTTCTAAATTAAATCCTTTAAGTCTATCTTCAGTTGTTTCAAAACCATCAATGTCTTTACCCCACATATTATCAATAGATAATATAAGATCAATTGGTTCTTCAGGTTTAAACTCTTTAAGGAAAGCTTCAATAATTTCTTTAGTAGATTTTCTATAGTCCCAACGACCAAATAAAATAAATTTAAATCTACCATCTACGTAATCTAATGTGGTTTGGGGGTCTTCTGGGAAGAAAGTATCAATATCAACTCCTTCAGGTACAACTTTTACTTTATTAGGATCAGCACCTTGTTCAATAGTACATTGAGCTTGCCAATTTGAAGGAACCCATAATTGGTCAAATTCACACCATTTATTAAAAAATCCTTCAGGTTGTCTTGTAGATTCCCACACATTAAACCCTATTTTAGGACCCTGGTAATTATGGTAAAAGTAATGGTGATTTGTTTCTGCTAATATTAAATTAATATTATGGTTAAAATTTTCACCATAATTACTATATATTTCTTTATCTATTAACTGGTGATTGTTATCAAAAACTGTTTGGGTCGAAAGGATTTTTTTATCTTGGTCTGTAAGATATTCTTCACCATTATGAGGTTCATCACTCATACCATCCCAACTATTACCAACAGTAAAGTTTCTAAATTTTAATGGGAAGTAGTTTGAAATACCTCTAAAGAAATCACGAGTGTGGTTGTTGTATCCAGTTGTACCTACATAAGGACCATGCCCATATATTTTTGGTTGTTTCATATATAACTTTATAATTTTAGTTGTAACTAAATGTATGGAGGGGGGACTAGCCCCCCTACCTACTTTTTATTTTTCGTTAATCTTT
>Ga0209631_10004597_pt1 | contig 15203 bp, 34 predicted proteins | sample COG_08_FD_184752 | JGI IMG/M metagenome (GOLD analysis project Ga0209631, IMG submission 184752) | Pelagic Microbial community sample from North Sea - COGITO 998_met_08 (SPAdes) (version 2) | ecosystem: Environmental > Aquatic > Marine > Neritic zone/Coastal water | place: Helgoland, sampling...
TAATGAGTTAGTCACTTTGTCTGGGTCTAAGTCCATACTAATAGCTATCTCACGTATAATGTAATCCATCTTAGCGAATGGAGCAAGTGTTGGGTTCTGTGCAACTTGTAGGAACTGCATTAAACGTTGACTACGTACTTCGTTAGCCATTAGTGATTCAGTACCTTGCGCTTTAACATCTAAGTCACCCTTTATCTCTGGATCATAGTCGAACTGCATATTAAAGTTAAAGAATGCTTTACCTAATGGGTTAATCAAGTAGTCATCTACGTTCTTTATAACAGTTCGTATAGAACCATTAGCTGCAGACATAAGCATAGAAATCCCAGAAGCAGTTCTCCCCACTCCAGAGACACCTGTTTGCCCATGCGCGAAAGACGGGAACCCTGTACTTTCATCGGCTAACACCCTTGCTTTATCAAATAGTTGCATATTCTCTTGGGCTACATTAGGGAACTTAGTACCGAATATAGCTTGTCCTGGCGCACCGCCTTGCCGTCTAAATACTTTACCTGGATATACACTTAGGTCTTGCCCAGGTACTAAGTTAGTCTCGTCTACTTCTATGATTAAGTTACCTGACAACGCAGAGTTATCTATCGCCATACGCATAAAGCCATTCATCAAGGTCTGTGTGTCATCCATGTTCTCAGCTATGCCTACACCAAAGAAACTATAAGGTGATACTTCATACGGTACAGCGTAGTACGGAATATAAGAAGGCTTGAATGGGTTCATAACTAAACGTAGTACTTCGTTATTACATATCCATATGTTTACGTTTAGTTGCTCTGCGTCTTTTAGCTCTTTAGGTATATCTATTTCGTGTTCTTCTAATATCTCTCTATCTACAAAACCCCAGAACTCTAATACTTCGTAGCGTTCAGCTTGTGAGCCGTGTTCTGCTTCTTCCATAGTTTGTTCCCACCACTTTTTAGTGTAGGACTCACCCATGTTTAGTGATAGGTCTATAGCGTTCTTCCTAAAGAAGGGTCTGTCTTTTAATGCTCTCATCTGTGAGCGAGACATTTTGTGGCGTTCAATTACGTACTCAGCTTCATCCATGTTAGCTGCATCAGGATCAGGGTAGAAGTTCCATATAGATACATTACTAGTTGACGGTACTGTTTTAATTGTAGGGTTATATTCACCACCTTCATCCCAGTTAGCGTACTCTTTAGATATAGCAAACGGACCTTTCATTATACCTGTACCAAACAAAGCTAACTCAAATGCTGCTAATCTTAATTGTTTATTAGCACCTGACTCTTCTAACTGGTCGTGTATCTTTTTCTGCATCTTCTTAGCTGCAACTAACGCAGGATGAAAAGTAATACTTGTAGGTGTTGGTCCTGGACCTTCTATTAGTTTATCACCTACAGGTTCAAGTTTATTTTGCAATGCACCTAGTCTATCTTTTATAGACTCCATTGTATCGCCTGGCTCTAATGCATTATCAGGAGAAAAGGTAGGTCTATCAAAGGCTTTCTTAATTGCATCCATACCTTCTTCAGCTTTAGGATTAGCTTCAAAGTGTACTGTATCAGCTACGCCTTCAGGTAAACTAGTTGGGTCTACACTAAGAGGGAACTTAGAGTTACCAAATAAAACATCAATTACTTGCCCGTAAGCTGCAAGTGTTTTAGTCTTTGTTACTTTAACGAATACACGAGAACGTTCTGTGTCAGTAAACTGTACATCGGGGCCATACAAACCTCTGTAGTTTCTGTAAGCTTGTAACCAACGTGTCTCATCATTTTGTCTAGCGTCTTCTGCTTTACTGAATTTACCTTCAACAAAGTTAGATATTCTACCTACAGAAGAATCTTCTTGTTCTTCCGTATCTTTAATGTCTTCTATAAAGGAAGACTCGTCACTTTCAATGTTATAATCTAGATCATCTTCAGCCATATGTTAATATCCAAATGTTGTATCTGACGCTTGAAAGCCAGAGCGTTGTGTAGCAGGATTAAAATCCCATAAAGAACTTCTTGGTCTTGTCATAACACCGTATCGTAAGGCATCGTATAAGTGGTCTTCTGCGTGTGTATCTACATCTTCAGGGTTACGTTTGTCTAAAGGTAAACTAGGTACTTGCGCTATTGTATTAGTACAACTAGAGAAAAACACTAATCTTGGTTCTTCTGTAAACTCGTCTACCTGTAGCCTTCTATGTATTTCATTTTTACCTGAAACACGAGAGCCTTTACTTCTGTCGGATGGTCGCCATCTGCAACCCTTCATGTTCATCTGTTCAGCTAGACTTGGACCTGTATCACCTCTGTTGTGCCACAGTGAAGAGTCTAACACACCGTATCTAATTGTACCATCTTCTTGTTCTGCGTCAAGTATCATATCAGCTAAATCTGTAGCTGTAACTTTAGTGACATACATTTCTCTGTATACTACTAATTGTTCTGCTGGAGTTACAGCCATCCATACCACACCAGTCCAACTTCCGTATCCGTAGTCACACGCTCTAAACCTAGTCCAACTCTTAGGTATAGTATAGGGATCTACTACGTGTATGTTACGGTTAAACTCAGGGAATGCTGCACCTTCGTTTACATCCCAGTTACCTTCTAGTAGTTGCTTACGTTGATGTTCAGGTAATGAGAGAAGCATCGCTTCGTAGTCACCACCCTGTGACAAGTAAGGATTATCAAACAAACTAGCAGGAATAAACCTACGTTTAAATAAAGGCTGCCCTTCGCGGCTGTGGCCTTTAGGGTATATTATTGTATCGCCTGACTCTATGTCTGTAGCCCAAAAAGGATCTTTAGCTGGGCTAGGGTCGATAAACATTTTCTTAACCCACTGATGTCCTGCACCTCCTGGGTTGGTAGTTGCTCTCATATACAAACCTAACTCGTCAGAGTGTGCGCTCCTGAGTCTTGATCTCATATAATTCCAAGCGTAAGGAGTACTCCATTGTGTAAGTTCGTCAAAACCAATCCAATTGAAAGCCTGACCTTGATAACGCATGACATCCATGTCTTTATCGAGGTAAGACATCCAGAGCCTACCACCTCTAGGGGAAACCCATTGACTTTTTCTTTCAGACCACTTAATTCCTGGGATAGCTTTAGGATATAGCTCTTGGCTTTTCTGTATAAGCTCACGTAGTTCCTCTGTCGTGTGTCGGACTAACAAACCACTAAAATTAGGGTTATTTAGACCGTGTAATGGGTCAGCAAGCATCGCATAACTTTTTCCACCACCTGCTGCGCCCCCATATAGTACCTCTCGCTCTGAAGAAGATAAGAAATCTGTTTGTGGACCCTTATTAGGAGAAAAAACTATGTTTTGTAGCTCTTCTATAGGTATTTCAGGTGTTATAGGCGTAGCTGGTATTACTTTAGGTAATTTCTTCTTGGATGGTGTAGCTGCCGATACCTTTTTCTTCGAGCTTTTGGATTTCTTCAAGCGTTTCTTTGAGCCTTCTGGCAAGGTTGCGTTTAATTGAAGCTGTTCGTTTACGTTTTTGCTCAATTGTTATTCGCTTTCTTAGACCTTCACCAGAAATGTAACGACCTGTTTGTTTTGTTAACCAAATAGCTACGTCTCTGTAAGCATATTGTTTTAAATGGCGTTTAGCAAGCTCTAATGCTTCTAATTGTATTTCAATAGGTTGTAATAACTTGTCGTTGTCTTTATCTAACTCATAACCGAAAGGTACAGTACGACTAACACGCGCTATAGTGTGCCATTCTTTCTCTTTACCTTTGTTAGGTTTAGGTAATTCCCAGTATCCTAACCATTCTTTTTGTAAATACATCTTATATTCTTACAAAACTGTTAAGTAACTCTTCTTTTAGCTGTTTTTGTTCTAGGAAAAGACCTATTTGATGTTTTAGTAGTCATTTTAAGGTTTTTACGGCTGTTGTTTAGTGGGTTGTTGTTTTTATGAGCGACATCTTTACCGTCATTCTTCTTAGCTACACCACCAGCTACCATCTTAGCTCTTGCAGTGTTGCGAGATGCACGTCTCTTTATCTGTGAAGGTTTACCTTGATAGTTTTTGTATTCACTCTTATAGTTTCTATTCATTGTTACCCTCTTTAGGTGGTAAATAAAATACACCACTAGATGCTTGTATGTCTACTTTATCAGTCTTAATCAAACCAGCCCTATCTAACACATCTTTAGCTGCAACCATCTTCTCTTTTATGCCTAGCTCTGTAGGGTCGTTCACAGCGTTACCTAGCGCAAAAGCTGCACGAGGCGCAGTTCTAGCAAAATAGGAGCGTGTAGCGTCTAGTATCTCTTCTTTGAGAGACTCAACTATAATACGTGTAGGTGTATTATCGCTGTAGCCTGATAGCTTCTTAGCTAAGACTACATCACCTGCTGCTTGATCGAACAGTACCTCTAAGAAGTTCTGTTGGTTTTCCGTTAATTGTCTAGCCATAGTTATTTCTTCTTCTTTTTAACGTACATACCTTTATTAGCTTTAGGAAACCCAGCTTGCATATTATCGTAAGCTTTTTTTGTTATGGTGCTATCTTTTTTCTTTCTGCTAATGCCTTTTTTCTTTCTAGCATTAATGTTTGCGTATAGTCCTTTAGGTGCTGCCATTTTATTTTTTTACCCTTTTTGTTTTCTTTTTAGGTCTAGCTTTAGCTTGTGCCGTTTTAGATAGTTCTTTAAAATGATACAAGCGTTTACTAGACTTACTATGTGCTTTACCTGAGTGCAAGGTGCCATCAGCCATTTTATGCATACCGCCTTTATGCTCAGTTCCGTCACGAAAATAATGTGGTACACCTTTCATGTCAGCTACCGCACTGACACTTATCGCAACAACTACAAGGCATATTAAGTAAGGATCTTATTAATCGTTTAATGTAAGCCATATTATTCCCCTATTGTTAATCTTTTAATATCACCACGACAGATACCTAAGTCGTTTAGTTCTCTTTCTGTCATATTCATTAGCTGCCAGTATGCTGTTCTGTTTTCTGTATATGTTTTATATATGTTAATTAATCGTCTAATCATTTTGTATAACTCCTTTTTAATGACTAAGGAAGTTATATCATATTTAGTTATATCATAAAAATGCTATTATTGCAACCCCGATATGCTTTTTTGTAGTTTACTTTTCATGTCCAGCAAAAGCTGATCCAGTAAGTATAGCCCCAAAAGCTAAGTGAAACAAACCACCACCCATAAGAGTAAAAGGATTATGTTGACCTGTGAGCTTTTTCATTAGCTCCATCTGAACCATCGGTTCTGGAGTAGAATTTATAATATCCATAAACTGTGATATATCTGGTCTATTAATGCCGTACCAGATAGGTACAAACATAAAGTCATAAAAACATATAAGTAAGTAAATTATAAGAGCCGTCCATCGCCAAGTCATAGTAGACTTTTGTTGCGCTGTTAGTTCCTTACTCATTTACTATTAGATACACGGAGGTTCACACACTGCTGTGTTAGTTCCGTAAATCACTAGGCCTATGCCTATTATAAGTACTATAGCTATCCAAACCCATTTATTCTTTAACATTATACAGACTCCCCTATAGTTCGTATCTTAAAACAGTGTGTCGCTACATACACTTTATTCTTACTTAGTGCTTTACCCATTTTAGTTACACTGTCTGAACACGCAGGTTTATCTTGAAACAAACCTCCCGTTCTAACCATTATATCGCAGGTATCAGCTTCTAGTGTAATACAGTGAAGTATGACAGCTAACCACATTACTTTTTCTTTTTACTGTTGTAGAACATACCGCCACCACGATAGTCAGACATACCTTTTTTAGACATACCACCACGGTTCATCATTTTAAAGTCTGCACCAGATATTTTACCGTCTTTGTTTTTATCTAATTTAGTTTGACCACCTGATAGATAACCCATTTTCTTTTTACCGTACATTATACCACCTTTATTTTTACCTAAAGCTTTTCGAGTAGCCATTATTAAGTCATACTCTTTCTTAGGTATCATTTCACCTTTAAACATTTTTAATTCTGTTACTTTATCTGCTTTCTTATTTTTCTTACCTAACATTGAAACTTTTTCTAGTTTATCTAGGCTAGATCTATTTCTAGTTTTACTAAGCTTTTCGTTTTCTTTAGCTATACTCTTTTTTTGTTTTTTATCTTTATACTCTTTACGTAAACGATCTAGCTCTTCCATTCTACGTTTTTCTACGGACTCTCTGTCCATCTTCAATGGTTTAGCTTTATTAGTTTTCTTTTTATTCTTAGCTGCTTTTCTAAGTTTATCTAGCTCTTTTTGAAGTTTAGCTTCTTGTTCTTCTCTACCCATAGTACTTACCCTTTATTTAGACTTTGTTTTACTTATTGCTGTAGCACCCATGAATCCTACAACTACTCCTAACTGAGCTACTATAAAAGTATTTAAAAAACTAGCAGCGGATTGCATTTTTTCTGCACTTACAATAGGTGTAAACAATATTATAACTGCTACTATAGTTACAGACATTGCCAGCCACGCCATTATACGCTGTGTGTCCATTAGCTTATCTTCGTTCTCTAGGCGTATCCCCCTTTCGTGGCGATCCATCTCTTCGTCAGTAATAATGCCGTCACCATCAGTGTCAGCCATAGCGTACTTACTGTCTACTTGTAGCTTCTTAGGTGACACTACTTAGTCTTTTTCTTTTTCTTATTAGGCTTTAACTTTTTAATGACCTTAGTAGTCCACGCTTCGTTGACTTCTGTATCTGGGTCATCTTTAATGTAGTGGCCTTTATCGTTTCTAGCTCGTACTAGTTCTGTCTCAACTAGGTCAGCAGCTACAAGGGCTTCTTCGGGTGTAGCTTCTTCCTCTACCTTATTACATATAGCTTCTATAGCTTCATCTTTAAACCATACCTGTCCGTAGGCATCCATACCTGCTTCGGGTTGACCGTTAAGTCCTAAGACTGTGTTGTCATCTTGTACTACAAAGCCTTTAGCTTCTAGGCTGCTCTTCTTGTCTGTGAATATACTCATCTTACTTCCTTATGTGTGTTAACACTTCCACCGTCTTCTAGCTTGTCTTATTCTAGAGTTAGGATCATTCCTAGTCTTAGCTGAACTTTTCTTTAGTTGACCTAAAGATCTAGCGCAGTAAGATTTTCTACGTTTAGCTGCTTTACTGCCTGGTTTTACTTTTCCTGTAACAGCAGTCTTTAACTTAGAGCCTGGGTTTGCAGCGCGATACTTCTTCACGCCTCTGGTAGTCATACCTGCACCTCTACTCGTCTTACGGTAATTAGCGTTCTTACCTGTAGTAGTTTTTGGTATAGCTTTTTTATTATCACCCACGGTATCTACCTAAAGTAATAGTCTTGAGGAAGCCTCTCCATATCTCTATAGGAGAAGGTAGTACCCAACCTAGTACAAGTAACAAGATCATCCACAGGGGTATGTCTTGGTTCATAACGTTTATGCTATCTACGTTACCTTGTGGTGCTAGTTGGCTTTCAACTTTAGTGTTCGTTATAGTAGCGTTATCACCAGCTTTAGTTTCAGTTGACTCTGAGTTAGATACAAGGGCTTTAGTGTTGTTCTTACCTGCTTGTACATCAGCGTTAACTGTAGGACCGCTAGACTTACCACCCCCTATTAGTTTACTGACTACAAAGCCTGTACCTAAACAGCCACTCAGTGGCATTATGCATAACAACATTATTACAATATGTTTAATCCGCATAGGGTCTTTTCCTGTCTGGGTCTAATACATCTTTTCTGTGTAAGTGACCTTCGAGATACATAGCTCTTTCTACATGATCTAGTGTATACAGAATGCCAGTATCATTAAAGATAGCTTGACGTATGTAGAACACATCGGACCTTGGAATGTGTATGTTCTTTAACGCATTAGAGTTATTAGATGCTAAAGCTCTATAAAAGTTTCCTAACACATCATCCTGGTTACTTTTACTATTATTACATAGTTTTACTTGCTTTGACATATAAGTCAAGCCTTTATTATACAAATTTAGAGGGAAAGTTAATAAAGAGTAGTGTAACACATATGTGTTATTAGTGTCAATACAAATAAAAAAGGTTTTATACCATTAAAAATTGTTATACATAAGACTTGCGTTAGCCCTATGTTAAACATTTTTAGTCTTTAACCATTTTTTAATTGTTTTAACATAAATGTTTAACATACTACTACTACTACGTAGTTATACTTATTGCGCGACTTCTGTCAAGTAGTTATTTCATGTAGTGTTACATTATGTCGCACCCTATAGTTCTACATTTGTTTTACTAGTTGTTACAGTTTGTAACATTTCTTGTAATGGTTGTCATTGTGTACATATAAAAAGCCGTTTCAAAATGCCCTTCTGTGTGTTTGTACATATATACGTAACGTATAGGTGGGGTGTGGCTCACGCAGGGGGGTCAAAAGACTTTTGTTTTCTAGGATTTACAGCATTACTATCATTAAATGCTTGATAACATTACGTTTTTATAAGAATTAGTTATTCTTTAATGTGCATATTAGTCATGTTTTACTGGGGTTTTAAAATGTGATCACAAAACGCAGGAAAGAAGCACATTACAAAAAGAACAAAACATGAACATAATACTATCATCAAAAAAAGTTTTTAGATAAGGTATCCCCCCTCTTTTGTGATCACAAATGCATATCCATATCTATTTAATATTTATTTTACTTTCCGTGGAATAAAACCGTGAGCTAATACGTTTACTAAATATAAGAGACGAGCAATCACGCTCAACATTTATAGAGAGAGAGAAACAAAATGACTAACATCAATAAAGAACTAAAAGAAATATTTAACTCTAAAGATTATGCTTATCTTTTGGAGCAATACAAAACCGATGAACTAATTCTTGAAGCACTCAAAAGAGTATACCCAAAAGCTTTGCTTCAACGTTTAGTTAGTTAATGTATTAATAGTTAACGTGTTAATAGTTTAAGTAATAATAGTTTAAGCTTAAATAGTTAACACGTTAATTATACATTTATAAAACATAAAAATAAGAACAAACAGTGAAACAATCAAATAAGCCATTTTAAAGCTCACTGAGAGCATAAACCTTAATTTGCTTATCCAAGTACATAATTTCTTGTTTCGCCAATTTAGCTCTTTTTTATGTCAACAATACTTACCTATTTAAACACTAATAAAATAAGGCTGAAATGAGTGCATATATAGATGTATAAAATACTCATAAAATAATGATAGTATTTAACCTTAGTTTTAAGTGTGAATTTTATGCTTGCTTATATAAGTATAGCTGTTAAAAGTAATTAGGGGCTTTAGCTATAGCCTACAAACAACAACGGAGATTAAACAAAATGAAACAATCAGAATTAACAGTAGGCCAAACATACTACAATAAATACGGCGATGATCACAAATGCGTATTATTAAAATCATTAAAAAAAGGTGATCTAATAAAACTAAGTCTTAATTCAGATAATGTTTTTGCTAAAGGTGAATACAATAGAAAAGATAAAGACTTTGATTTATCAAGTGAATACGACATAGGCCACACTGTCTTTAAAAAGGGTTCATTTAAAGTTTTCATCAATTTCACATATTAATTAGGAGCATAAACAAATGAACGAACAATCATATGAAAATGAAACAATAGGCTATTTGTTAAACCTATCAGATAAAGACTTTATTATTTATATTGATCAATTAGCAAAAGACTACAAAGAGAGCCAACATTTAGATTGTGCTTTAGATTTTGAAGCTTGCGTAATCAGATTAAGGAGGGCTTTAAAATGAATATCAAAGACTTGAACCCAGAAACCATTGCAAAGCTTGGATTAGGTAAAGAACTAAAGCAAGTTAATGCCAAGCCTAGACAACACAAGTTCACAATAGAAGATGTTAGGAGCAACGCGCTTAACGTGATGAGCCAAATATCTAGGCTTAACCAAAGTGAACGCGCTAGGGTTTTAGAGCATTGTATTAAGCTTAACAGCGTTTAAAGTGTTGTTAGTATCCATTATTAAATTAGTGGATATTATAGAATACATTAAACACAAAAACCAAACAACAATGGAGATTAAAACAAAATGGTACAAAGAAACGGTTTACACATATCAAAAATGACAGGGAAACTTGAAGGCTTTCAAGCCATATCAACCAACACAACAACAAACGATTATTGCAAAAAACAAAATGCTGTAGCTAATACGAAAAACATTTGTACACATTGTTATAGTCATACAATGCTCAAATCTTATCGGAAGAATATGCAACCTGCACTACAACACAACAGCGATTATCTCTCATCTAAAGTTCACGACCCTGAATACTTGCCTACAATCCTTCAAGCATTCTTTAGGTTTAACGCGCATGGTGAATTGATAAACCTTACTCACTTAGAGAACTTGGTTAACATAGCTAAGAAAAACCCGCATTGCCGTTTTGCTTTGTGGACTAAGCGCAATGATTTAATCGTTAAGTATTTTAGAGACAACGATAAGCCAAGCAATTTTGTTTTAGTCTATAGCAACCCAATGATATCTACTGTTATGGGAAAGCTTCCGAAGCATTTTGATAAGACGTTTAACAATGTCTTAGAAGATGAAAAAGTAGAGTTACAAAATTGCACTGGTCAAAAGTGCAAGGATTGTCTTTTATGTTATTCGTTAAATGACGTTCAAGTCATAGTTGAAAAAGTTAAAAAGTATTAATCTTAAATCAAACAAATAGGAGATAAAACAAAATGACAAATGATCAAACAATAGTAATCGCTTTGTATACAATTATATTTACACCTTTCATAGCCTTTTTAATTTACCTATGGTTAGAGCAATGGTGGAACCGATGAAACTTTTATTACATGAAAAGCAACATGATAGTAATGGTATGCCTACCAGAAAATCATTTAGTAAGCGTGAAAGGATAGAAGCGCGACCCGATAAGGCTTGGATAGCACCACCCCAGAAACAATTGTTAGACTACCAAAGGTCAATTGCAGATCTATTATTTATATCAAAAAGAAAAGGAGTTAAATAAAATGAGTTACTATAATCAATCACAAAACGATGGATGGACAACAAACGATACTTGCCAAAAGTGTGGAGCTAACGCAGATTTTACGCAATACTTTTGTAAGGCTTGTGAGGATGAGCGCGTTGCACAATGTCATAATGATGGCTTAGACCCATACGAATAATAATATTTTTTTTTTAATTTAATTATTTTACTTTGATGGGGTTTACATCTACTTAGATAAATAATAAGACTACTCATATAAACAAATGAAACCTAGAGAAAAAGGAATACAAACAATGTTAGATTTTACAAATACGATAGACGATAAATTCAAACTACCTTCACACTTAGATTTTGGTGTTAAGTACGAACCAACACGTTTTTCCAAAAGCAAATATGTGATTAACACAAATACTGATGAAGTGTTGGGTGTTGTTGGAAATAGTTTTACTTGCGCTTCACACCCTGATTTTTACGAGGGCGTGTTTGGCTGTATAACTAAACAATTTAGTGAACACGATATAGAGAACGCTACAATTGATTTTAGAACTGCTCAAAATGGTGCGTGGTCAATGCTAGACATAACTTTCCCTACCAATAAGCGCGTTATAACTACAAAGAAACATAAAACAGAGGTTGCACAACGTGTTATTGCTTTGCACTCAGTTAATGCTTCTACTTCAAATCGTGTATGGGGTGGTTTAATAGATTTTTTCTGCCTAAATAAAACTGTTACAGGTGATTATGCATCACTTATGCGTAAAAACACATCAGGTTTTTCATTAGAAGATTTTATTATACAATTAAATAAAACACAAAGTGACTTTATGGCTCAGGCTGATTTGATGCAAAGTTGGGCAGATACCGAGTTCAACACATTTCAAGTCGAGGGTGTTAAAGATTTGCTAGATGATATTGTAACAAGTAAAAGTAAATCTGAAAAACTGTTTAATTTATTTATGGAAGAAACTGCAACACGAGGGTTCAACAAAATGGCTTTAGCTAGTGCTTTTTCAAATTATAGTAGCTACGCTGATGAACGTAATGGTTTTGCATTAAGATCTAATGGCAATGATACGCAAGCTGTATCGATGTGGCATCGTGAAAGCGAGGTTGCCAAGCTAGTGACTAACAAAAAGTTCTTAGAGTACGCTGTAGCCGCTTAAAACAACGCTAGACCCCTCTTATCCAAGGGGGGTTTACATCTATTCATATAAATACTACAAGCAATTACACACACATATAATCTAGAGACAAAGATAAAAGGTGGTTAAAACAAATGACAGACAATAAACAAGAGACTAAACGTCAAGCGTTTCAAAGAATAAGAGATATACGCTTACCAAAAATCCTTAAAAGTGTAAAACTTTTGGGTAATCTATCCAGAAAAAACCAATACGAATATTCATCCAATGAAGCTTTTCTATTAGTTAGTAGTATAACTAAAGAGGTTAATGCTATAGCTAAAAAGTTTGGTGTTGAAACAGGTCAACAGCAAGCAGAGTCTCATATTAGTACTCAAAAGAAAATAGATAAACAATTATCTAACAAAGATCTAACTACAGATGCGAGAGCTGACATTCAATGGGGTTTTGAAATGTTGTGTCGTGGTGATACAGATGAAGCTGTAACAATGATTGAGAGAGGGTTAAGAAGATGACTGAACATATATTAGCACCTGACAAATGGGTTGAACTACAAGCAAAGATATCTGATGCGTGGTTAGATGATAGCGTTAATTGTACTACATCAAGTGCAGTTCACACAAAGATATGGACTAAAGATATTAATGGTGATGAAATCTATACAGATCAAGCACAAGAAAGTTTTAATAGTATTTATGATAAGGTTGACGATATTATATCTAGCATTTTTGAGAAAGGAGATAACTAATGAAACCTATAATTAAATTCGAAGACGATGAACTAAATTGTATAAACGTATGCCTCGATCATTTCATAGAAGACAACGCAGATGCTTTTAAATTTGATTTCTATCCTTGTTTCCCTTTTAAACAAGAAGAATTACACCAAGGAAAAAAATCTGTTTCTGTTCAACTAGAAACTTACTCTGATTTTCTAAAGAAAATAAGTGTAGCTGTTAGAACTTTAAATAAAATAAAAAAACTAACTGAAATACAAGAGAAGGAGATAACTGATGCCTGACATATATAACATTAGTCGTAAAGAAATGATTAACCGTAGCGTAGCACTACCCATGTATTACATACGTGGTGGAATAGAATTACATATGGATTGCACTGAGGATCTCGTAATAGAGTGTGTAGAGCAGTCTATGGGAGAGATACGTGATGGGTATGACACACTAGTAAAGGTTAACAACAGACATTATGATGATGCTTATATGCTCATGGTAAATATGGATTTAGATGATTGGAGAACTGAGAATGAATAAAATGAATGTAAATAATATTAATAGAAAAACATTAATAGATGTAGTTCATACACCAGAAAGTATGGATGCTTTACAGACTTACATACTACAAACAAAAGGTCTGAGTGCAACACTAGCTAGTCTTATGATGTATAATCTTATGGCTACAGAATTTAATACTTTGTTAGATACAGTAGTTAATGCAGGAGATGCTTAATGATTAACTATAGATTTTTCGTTAGAGGTATAGTTGAGCGACCTATTTTGATTGATGACGCTAAAGACTTACAGGAAGCTAAACGTAAAGCGATTAACGAGTGGTCTAACCTTACTGGTGGGTCACTTGATACAGGTGAGATTGTGCAATCGTGGATTGTCAATAAAGGTAATGGTCAGACATTAATACAAGAGAAGGAAGAATAAGGAGATGTTGTGATGAATAAAGAATTATTAGAAGAAGTACGTAAAGCAACGAGCAATTACTTAAGAAAAAAACGGCTAAATGAGGAATTATTAGAAGCAGTACGTAAAGCAAAAAACTTAGTTGATTGTATGTTAGATGATACAGATAGAACAGTATCTGATTATTTAAATGATATAAAACAAATACAAAACCAGTTAAATTTTGTAGAGAATTACATTTCAGAAAGGGGGAAAATAAATTGAGTATATTTAGTGGTCTAATAGCAGTAATGTTATTGATAGCTTTTACAGCACCATCTACAGCAGTAAAAGATGACGATGTTGTCGTTGATACAGAAACAACTACTACAACTACTGACGAGTAACTTAGTTGTATAACAAAAGGGCATCCCTAATGATTGGGTTGCCCTACAAATTGAACACTAAAGTAAAAGTAAGGAATTTGATAAAATGAATTGTTATGGAACAGTAAGAATATATGAAGTTGATAAGTCATACAAAGTAAGAGAGAAGGGTACTAAGCGTTATGTATTGAAAAGGCATAGAGACGAGAGGAAGTGGAAGTATAAACTAGTTGGCACAGATAAATACATTAATGACATAGAAGACTTAGTTGTTATGCAGAGAGAATGGCTAAGGAAATTTATGTATGCTGATGGTTTAAAGTTTGAGTATGTCTTAGAGGAGATACATTGATATGAATGATGAGATACAGGCATTACTTATACGACTAAAACGAGTAGCAGAGTTGATCAAGATAGATGCAAGCATGAAGTCTAGACCTAATGTTTTAGGAAGAGCTAACGAGATGGAAGCCTTAATCAAATCGTTAGAAGAGAGGCTTACTAAATGAGAAAAGTTATACTTAGTAGCACACACCCAGTAAAATCCTTACATGGCAACACGCAAGCTGAATGGGATCTTATGTCACAAGAAGAACAGTTACATTCATGGTTAAAGACGTGTCCATTCGATTACCTGATGGTCGGGATAGAGGAAGGACTAAGAACTGTAAACTTTGTTATAGAAGAGACTGTAGATGATGATTAATAATATACTTTACAACATAGCATTAATTATCGTAGCAATACTTTTTATAGGATTAGCTTTTGGTAAATAACAACAACAATGATGATGGTGAGGATGATGACCCAATAGATGATTGGGCATCCTCTGATCTTACTTCTATAAACAATAATAATAATAATAGTGAGGCAAAAGAAAATGTGGCTACCGAAAAAGATATCACAAAAGATATACCGTTACGCAGTAAAACAACACGCACTAAAAAGAAGGAAAGCTAAGAATAAGTGTCGCTTGATAGATGCTTTTATGGGTAAAGAATATTGTGCATTAGCTTGGGCATTCTACATTACCGATAATAAAAACAAATGAGAAAGAAAGTATTAACTATAAGTGAT
>Ga0209631_10004604_pt1 | contig 15190 bp, 13 predicted proteins | sample COG_08_FD_184752 | JGI IMG/M metagenome (GOLD analysis project Ga0209631, IMG submission 184752) | Pelagic Microbial community sample from North Sea - COGITO 998_met_08 (SPAdes) (version 2) | ecosystem: Environmental > Aquatic > Marine > Neritic zone/Coastal water | place: Helgoland, sampling...
TTTTATGGGGCACGCCCGGAAGGATTCGAACCTCCGACCCCCTGGTTCGTAGCCAGGTACTCTATCCAGCTGAGCTACGGGCGCGTCGTGTCGTCTTGTTGACGAGGGCGGCGATTATCGGCGGCTGTCTGTATGACTGTCAAATCGTCTTGCGGATTAGGCGGGATTAGCCCGGCGAGCGCGATGCTTGTGGGCGATTTTCCAATTGCCGGCTTAGTCCTGGCGCTCAGGATTCATGGCGTATCAGCGCCGCCCGCGAGATTTCACTACCCTGATCTGCCTGGTGAGTGAATTGACCTGAAAAGCGTGCGGCAGCCAACTCGCGTAAGCTTCCGGTTTCTGTTCCACCTCGAATTCAACACACGAATTTCGCAACCGACCGCCATGCAAGTTAATCCGAAAATTCTCATCTGTGGCGCCGGCATCGCGGGACTTACGGCGGCGATCAGGCTGGCCCGCGACGGCGTTAAGGCCGTGGTGGTTGAACGGGCACCTGACGTCCGAGCGGACGGTTACATTATTTCGTTGTCCCATCGCTCCTATCGTTACGCGGAAGCACTCGGCTTGATGCCGGAGATTCGACGCCGTTCGGTTGGCGTCACTGCCTCCAGCTATCACCGCGGCCACACAACCCTGCTGGAGTTCAACTACGACCGTTTGTTTACCGGTGTGGATGTCGTTCAAATCATGCGCGACGATTTGCAGGACATCCTGTATACCACCGCGCGTGATCTGGCCGAGATTAGGTTCGGCACCACGATTGCAGGCATCGAGCACGGCGAACAAGACGCGGCGGTAACCTTCAGCGATGGTCGCTGCGAACGTTTTGACGTGGTGATCGGAGCCGACGGACTCCACTCAGTCGTGCGCGACCTGACGTTTGATCCTCGTGAAGTTAGTCACCGACGCCTCGATTTATGCTCCGCGGCCTTTCGCTTGCCCAATATTGCCGGGCTCTCGCACAAATTCGAGACGCACATGGAACGCGGCCGTTATATGGTGATGTTCACCACGCCGGATAATGGACTCGCGGCCGTGTTTGTTTGGGCGACGACCATGGCGCAAGCACCGCCTGCAGAGCAACGTCGGCAAGTTCTGTTTGACGCATTTGCCGGCACCGGTGAGATCCCCACCGCCGTACTCGCGCATTGTCCGATCGATGGGGCGTTTTATATGGATCCCTTGGTGCAGGTGCGCATGGCGAATTGGTTTCAGGATCGATCGGTATTGGTGGGGGACGCCGCGCATTGTCTGACCCTGCTCTCGGGGCAGGGTGCGACGATGGCATTCACGGGCGCATGCGCCCTTGCCGAGCGCCTGGTGGCCTTACCCGCGCAGCAGGCGTTCGCGGCCTACCAGGCCGATTTACAGAAAACCGTTATCGATGTGCAGGACCGCACACGCAAGATCTCCCGTTGGTATGTGCCATGCACCTGGTGGCGACAATCTGCTCGAGATTTGGGCATGCGCCTGTTTCCGGCGACCTGGTTCGAACGCCATTTCCAGGCCAAATACACGCGCGCATGACAGACGCTGCACGGGCCATCAGCGTGACGCTCGATCTGGAAGATCATCGTCTCGGTACGGACGTCGCTCAACGCTATAAGAAGAACGGGGCCCGCATTCTTGAGTTTCTCGACGCGCGCTCGATACGTGCGACCGTGTTTGTCGTTGGTGATGTGGTCGATCCGTGCCGCGCTTTGATTCGCGCCGCGAGCGACGCCGGCCACGAATTGGCTTTGCATTCAGCAACTCATACGCCGCTAACTTACGAACATGCGAAACAGCTCGCACCTCAACTTAACCGCGCCCGCGAAACGCTGCAGGAGATGACCGGGAAGGCTGTGATCGGATTTCGCGCGCCGGTTTTCTCGCTCACGCCAGCAACAGCATGGGTGACGGATTTGCTCACCGAGTGTGGTTTTCGCTATTCGTCCAGCGTGCTGCCGGCAGCCCATCCTCTGCACGGCTACCCCGGCGCACCGCAAGAGACTTTTCGATGGCCGTCCGGACTGATCGAGTTTCCGGTACCGCTGGCACAAGTCGGGCCCGCGAGCCTGCCGTTCCTTGGCGGGATCTATCTCCGCTATCTGCCATTAGCCGTGATTCGCGCCCTGTCGAACAAACTGGCGGATGGAACCGTGCGTTGGACTTATCTGCATCCCTACGACATCGATGCCGAGGAGCCCTACTACCGCTTTCCCGGCACGACAGCGCCGATGAGTGTGTTGTTGTGGCGCCGACGTCGGCACACCCTGAAACGACTCGACGCGTTAGTCAGCGGCGCGGGGCATCGTGCTGGGCTGCCTTTGGCGGAACTGTGCGCAACGGCCGAGCAAGACAATCTGGCGCACTTCGCGCCGTCAGCCGCAAACAAGGATTGATCAGTACAAGCGTCGCGAAACGAGTGGACCGAGTCGGTTCGCCACCGCCAACGGTAACTTTGCCCAGGTTCGACGAGCAAAACTATTCAACGCACTATCCGGATCGAGGGGCGCGACGACGCCACCATCAAGCGGCATCAGCTGGTAGTCCAGGGGGACGGGTGTAAAGCCCCAGTTTTTCTTCAACTCGGCGGCACCAGAACCGGCGATGCTGCGTCCGAAATCGAAAACATGACAACCACGCTCGACTGCGTCCCGCATGAGCGTCCAATATAGAAAATCAGGGCCGGCGAGCTGCCGCGCACGTGGCAGCGCACCCGTGTAATAGGGCATCGCGCGCCCTTTGTAGTAAAAGCTCATGATCCCCGCGACCGGTTCCGTGGCATCGGTCACCGCGAGCAAACCGATGCGCGACTCGAAGTGCCGCCACAACAATTCGAATAAGTTGCGACCGTACACGGGCGTACCGAGATTTCGCATACTCAGCGCGTAGAGCGCGTAAAAATCGCTTAAGCCGAAGTCGTTGCAGACGCTCAACCCGGCCGCCTCGCCTTTGCGGATCATGGCCCGCCGTCGTTTCGGCACCGCCTTGAGATTCTCTGCTTCGTCAGCTGCCAATTCGCGACTGAATGACACGAAACCTTCGTGAGCATGCCAGTCCGGGTGCGGACCGCTGGTCTGGCGGACTTCGAGAAAATCGGCGCCACCGCGGCGTCCGTGTTCAGTCGCGGCCTGTTCCAGCGCACGCCGCACGCTTTGTTCGTCAGCAATCGCACCTGCCAGCACACAAAAGGGCGCGGACACCAGCGCACTGCTGCCGATCCCCCAACGCACTGTCGCCAGCGGCATTACGCCGACGATTTGTCCGGCGCGTTCGGCGACCAGATAACACGGTTGCGTCCAACCTAGTCCGGCATAAATGGCAGCCCATTCGCTCAGATGAAAAAAACTACCGTCGGCGTGGCTGTCGACATAGTCGTTCCAGGCTGGATCGGGAAAGCGTTCCAGAATGCGAATATTGAGTTTGCTCATCGGTCTCGCGCAGACATTGTTCAGGGCGCTTTCTGCGCCACGAGAACGCAAGACGCACCAATCACTTGCGCCGCGATGCCCTCAATCCGGTCACTGCGCCAAGCCAGTGGTGCGCACGCCACTTCACGATGACGCACGGCAAGGCCGGCACGCTTAAGATGTGCTTCAACGTCGCCGAAGGAATGTGTTTCCTGCGGAAACTCCGGTTGTCCGCGCCAGTGATCGGCGATGGTCAGAAGATAGTGCGCGGTACGGTGAATCAAAGCATTGGCGTTGCGCCACACCAGAATCACGCGGCCACCGGGTACCAACACGCGGGCTACCTCGTCGGCAAACGCGGCGACGCCATCAGATGATTGCTGATTGAAAAACTGACAGTTGATGACTTCGTCTATACAGCCGTCGGCCAAGGGCATCGAATAAGCGTCGCCGCGCAAAATCGGGAAGCCGTTACGCGCGGCCGAGCGACACGCGTCAACATTAAAATCGATGCCGAAAATCGCTTTATTCTTCTCAAGTAGCGGCAGCAACATCAGTCCCGAACCGCAGCACGCATCCAGCACAACGTTCGCCGCTGGATCCATGAGCGAATGAACCACCCCCTGCTCGCGACGGAAATAGCCTTCGTAGCGGTAACCATTCGCGCCGGCTTGAGCGTGGCCGAAGCGACCTCGCACATCGGCATACAACGCATCGGTTTGTTTGTCGCCGCGCATTAGCGTTCCGCGCTCGCTTGCGACGTGCTGGCAATCAGGCGCTCGGATAGCAACACGACGGCGGAAAAGGTCAGTGTTCCGACAATCAGCATCGCGCGCAGGACCAACGCGGCCGATGCCGCTGTCGCGAGATCGATGCCATACCAGCTCAAACCAGCGGCGAAGGTCACTTCGCCGAGCCCGACGCCACCGATAGTTTGGAGCGGAATAACCGCCGCCAGATTAAACAGTATCGCGACCAGAAACGCGGCGCTCCACGGTAGCTGCGGGAGCGCTGCAACAATGATGATTGAGATGGCGGCCAGGTTACTGATCCATTTGAGGAGCGTAATGATACCAATCCGCGCCAGCACAGCAGCCCCGCTGACGGCGATGGCTGCGCGTCGGGCGCTGAGAGCAAGCCGCAGAACAGCACGCGCAGGTGCCGAGCGACGGTAAGGTCGTATGAGCGTCGCCAGGAGCGCGAAGCCGTTTGCCAGACGTGCAATCAGCACCACGGTGATTGCGGCACAGACGGTCAGCACGAGCAACAAGTCATGCGGATTCAGGCGTGCGTTTTGCGCCGCGATCGCAGTGCTGCCGAGCACGAACAAAATCAGAACGTCAAAAAGTCGTTGCACAAGCAAGCTGTTGACCGCCGCGCCGGGGGCAACGCCAAGGCGGCGTACAAGCATGTGCATCCCACCAATTTCGCCCAGACGCGCGGGCAGCACAATCAGACCCGCGACCCACCAGGCGGTGACGACCAGATTGTCGAACAAGGTGCTGGCCGGAGCTGCCGTAAGGCGCAAGCGGACGGCGCTGCAAATCCCTTCGAGCTGGAGTACCAACAAACCCGTTAACACCAGCGGCCACGGCAACTCACCCCACAGTGCGCGTAGCGTGACCGCGTCGGTGAAGGTCAGCAATAGCATGATTAGTGCGGCGCTTCCCGCAATCGATATCAGCCATACGCGGCCGCGTTTCGACATCAGGCCATGCTCGGGCGGCGGGTGAACACGATCGCGAACGCGAGCGAAAAGATCGGCACAAAACAGACCGCATAGCGCGCCACGCTGACCGAAACTGCGGCGTAGAAGAACAACATGTACCAGGCCGGCAAACTCAACCGCGCCAGCACGGGGCGGACATCCGGGCGCAATACCAAGGCGATCAGAAAGGCCATCAGCGCGCACAGGCCCCATGATTTTCCGACGAATATCCCGCGCCAGGCGAGCGCGAACGTAACTGCTGCATGCTTGACGGGGTGACCAAGGACGTCGTCGATGAGCAGGTGTCGAGTCACGCCCTGTTCGCCGCCAAGCTGTGCGGCGACCGCATCGTGGTAAGGCAGCCCGCCGCGGTAAAAGGTGCCGGGGCCGAAGCCAAGTCGGGCGTAGGCTTGCGGCGGAAACAAATGTTCGGCGAGGCCGTCCCCGAAATTCGGCAGCCAGTAAACGAAGGCAACCGCCAGTTCCTGACTGGTCATCTGGTTGTAGCGAACACGCTGGGCCAGAATTCGGCCACCGTAGGATTGCGTCAACGCGGGATCGCCGAAATGATTTGCGTTGCGCCACATCCAGGGGCCACACAGGAGAGCAAATCCGAGGGTCAGTGCCGCCGCCCGCAGCAACGTGCGGCGACGCGCTTGGCGCCGTGCGAGGGCGAGCCAGGCGAGCGCAATGAACGCGTAGGCGAGATACGCGAACTCGGGTCGGTTCAGGGTCAGCGCGCCAAGCACAATACCGAGCAAGCCCTGCCAACGCGTCCGTCCGTCGCGCGCCAGTAACAACAGCAGCGTTAACCCGCTGCACAACAGAATCGAAAAATTTTCCGTGAGCAGCTGATTCGCAAACCCGGTTAATTGCCCGGAGGCGAGCGCCATCAGGGCAGCTATCCAGGCACCCCGTCGGCCCAACACCATCCAGCCGCAGAGCCAGATCCCGATAAGCGCGAGCGCGACGATGGCCAGCTGCGCATCCAACACGGCTGTCAAGACGGTGTCGCTGCAGGACTGCTCGACGCGCTGGAGATAGCAGCGCAATTGTTCGGGTTTGACGCCGTTGGCCGTAAATACGCCGGCGAGAAAGGTCGGATAAAGCGGCGTATTTGCCCGTCCCGGCGCAGGTTGGCCCATTTTGCCGTCGAGACCGAAGACGTCGTATTCGACCAGATTGGTCGCGTATTGAAGGTAACGCAGAGCATCGGCACGAGGCGCTTCGATAGACGCGAACCAGACGCGCCAAATCAGCAGTCCGACAATCACAACGACAATAAACAGAGCGAGGTCTTTACCCCGGCTTAGCGTCGTCACGCCGGGTCCGGTGGCTTACCTGGCGCGTGCTGGCCGCGTCCACTGAACATACGGCGCAACGGCACCCGCGGTTCATTGCCGATATCGAAATGAATCGCCGACAGCAACATTTGCATGCCAATAATCATTGGCAGCGACGCCAGCATGACCGTGCCCGCCGTCGCAGCAACGCCAGTTTCGACGCTTTGCATCCATTGCGAAACACCGAACACCAGCCCGAAGCCAAGTGCCAGAGGCCCGGCGATCCACTCTACTGATGCGACGCTAAATCCGCGCAGCAGGTAGTTATAGGTGAGGCGCTTAAAAAAATTAATGGTGTGCTTGACGGCAAATACCATTGTCACCCGAGGTAATCTGATGCTGCTTTTCTCGTCGCCGTAGCGTGCCCGCATGGGCACATCGACGACCACAGCGCGGAGGGTGTTGAGCCGGAACAGCATATCGGCCTCAAAGAAATAGCCATCATCGATATCGTCCAGCGGCACCAGCTCGAGCACACGCGCGTCGATGGCGGTAAAACCATTGTTCGGATCGAACAACTGCCAGTAGCCGGTCGATAGCTTGCTCACAAAGGACAACACGACGTTGCCGAACAAGCGCGTCAGGGGCATCGATGTCAGTCCGTCGAGGCGATAAAAGCGATTGCCCTTGGCATAATCTGCGTCGTTACTCAGCAGCGGCGCGAGGAGATCCTGAATTTCAGCGGGATCCATCTGACCGTCGCCATCCAGTTTCACGATGAGGTCCATCGCGTCGGCAAGTGCCGCACGGTAGCCGCTGCGCATCGCTGCGCCGACACCCTGGTTGCGCTCGTGATAGATAACCGTAATCCGTTCGTCCTTGGTGTGCCGCTCAATGTGTTCACCGGTGCTCTGCGGACAACCATCATCGACGCAATAAATGCGGCTGATGTCGGCGGGGATGGCGGCGAGCACGGCGAGAATATTCGCGCTCTCGCAGTAACACGGAATCACCACGCCGACGCTCGGCACCTGGCCAGTACCGGACGCACTTATGTTGCTCAATGCAGCAGTTTGGGGGGGTTGGTTCATCTTATGATGTACAGCGCATTTCGCGCCGCATCCGAGCGCAGTCGTTCGATTTGCCGCACGTACTTAGCGCAATTCATCGAACTCAATGACATTGCCGTCGGGGTCGCGGATGAAACAGATGCGACGGCGATCGCCGATCTCAACAGGACCTTCAGTAATCGGTATAGCAGCTGCCTCGAGCGACTCGACAACCGCGTCCAGCGAGCTGACCGTGAACGCGGGATGGGTGACTCCGGGATGCCGTACGGCCTCGTCCATCAGAATGTTGTTGGCGCGGGACGTGCCGTTGTCGATCAGATTGATGCGCACCCCGGCCGCGTTCTCCATTTCGAGCGCGTGATGTTCAGAGAAGTCTTCGCTCAATTCGAAACCGAGTTCGCGGTAGAAGGTGATGGCTTCATCTTTGTCGCAAACTCGTATGTCGACATGCTCGTATGCGGTTATGCCGACAGCTGGGGGCATTGCGACTCCTGACGAAGGCCTGCACCGCGCCGACGTGGGGCGCGGCGCAGGCACAAACCATACTAGTAGGTGATAACGCCTCGCGCATTCTTGCCGGACTCGAGGTCGGCGAATGCTTCAGGTGCTTCGTCGATGGTGTAGGTGCGGGTGACCAGGCCGTCCAGGTCGAGCTTCTTCTGACGATAAAGATCGAGATACATCGGGAAATCGACTTTGAAATTCGCGCTGCCGTACATACAGCCCTTAATCGTTTTGCCGGTGAACGGGATGATCATTGCATTCAATGAGAAACGATCTTCAGCACTGCCGACACCGACCAGTACGGTCATGCCATTTGCGCGCGTAGCTTTAAAACACGCCTCAATCAGTTTGCCGTTGCCAACCACTTCAAATGCGTAGTCAACGCCGATGCCGTCGGTCATCGCGAGGATATCCTTAAATGCCTCACCGCCCGGCGTCACCGTATCGGTCGCACCAAAGGCACGCGCCATTTCCATTTTCTCAGCAGACAAGTCGACCGCGATAATTTTCGCAGCGCCAGCAATCCGTGCGCCCTGGATGACGTTGAGGCCAACACCACCACAACCGAATACCGCCACGGTTGAGCCGGGCTCGACCTGGGCAGTTTTGATGGCGGCGCCAACGCCGGTGGTCACACCGCAGCCAACCAGTGCCGCAGCTTTGAAATCATGGTCTTTATCAACCGAGACGACGCAGGCCTCGGGGACGACGCAATACTCAGCCATGTTGCCAAGGAAGGACATTACCGAAATTTCTTCGCCGTTCAGGCTCACACGGCTCGTTCCATCCAGCAATCCGCCATGCGGCTTATTCATTTTGCACATGTGTGGTTCGGCGCGCTGGCAGCTGTAACAGTCGCCACAGTTAGGCACGAACGACAGTACGACGTGATCGCCTGGTTTGACCTGGGTGACGCCTTCGCCCACTTGCTCGACGATCCCGGCGCCTTCATGCCCCAGAACCGATGGCAGCTTCCAGCGGATAGTGCCGTTGATAATAGAAAGATCCGAATGGCAAATTCCGGTCGCCTTCATTTGCACCAGAACTTCACCGACTTTCGGTGCATCGAGGTCAACATTGACCACGGAAAAATCATTGACCGCGTGTGCGACTACCGCCTTCATCAGGCACGCCCTCCAGAATTGTTTCGAAAAGAGTAAAAATCAGCGCGGGAGCGTAACATTTTTCCGCGCCAGTGGGGTCGTAGACCGACCCGTTGAAACCGCCTCAGGCCTCGGCAGTAGTAACGCATAGCGCGCTGAATTCGGCCATCCAGTGGTCTGCCCACCAGTTCGCATTGGCCTCGGTGTTGGCCTCTTTAAGCTGCCTGGAATCACTCAAAAAATGAAAACACTCGTGCGCCAGGGTGTGCACGGCACACTCGTCCAGATCGCGAAAGTGAAATTTCTGCTCACCCGAGACCCAGCCGCGCGGATTCTGAGGCGCGGCAATCCGCCCCCAATGCATATAACTGAACGGGGGTTCCATATCGACATTGACGCTGGCGCGAATGCGGTAGCCGTGAACCCATTGGTTGGTAGCGGGATCTTCGCGATAAGGAAAGTGGCAGGCACCGTGCAGGAGTTCTTTGCGATTGAGCGGCAAAAGCTTCACCCAATCGAGCAGCGAGGTATCGAAGGACGCCAGTTTGAGCGCGATGAATCGCGTCACGTGTGGCATGCCAACCTTGTCGATGACCCGGTATCTTGGTCCAGCAAAGAGGTCCATGGCGGCCAGCATAATGGGCACTTCAAGCAAGGCCAAGTGCGCTAGCCACTATGAGTCTCGCGAAGCGGTAACATTCGTCTGGTTTAGCGTGGCTTTAATGAGTTTGCGAGCGTAGAATCCCGAGGCACCACAGGCACGTCCCGGCGACGGCAAACTAATCTGATTATCCCGAATGGAGGAGTGGCGCTTGAAGCCCACAGATATCGGTAATCCCGATTACTTTCACAAAGTCGTAGATTGCCAATGGGCCTGTCCGGCCCATACCCCGGTCCCCGAATATATTCGACTTATCGCCGCCGGCCGCTATGGCGATGCGTATATGGTGAACTGGAATTCGAACGTCTTCCCCGGCATTCTCGGGCGCACCTGCGATCGGCCGTGCGAGCCGGCCTGCCGACGTGGACGGGTGGAAGACGAACCGGTCGCTATTTGTCGCCTCAAACGGGTCGCAGCAGACTATAAGGGCGATATCTCAGCGCGTTTGCCAGCACCTGCCAAAATCAAGAATGGCAAACGCATCGCATGTATTGGTGCTGGCCCGGCTTCTTTGACCGTTGCCCGTGACCTCGCGCCGCTCGGCTACGAGGTTGTGGTATTCGATGGCGAAGATCGCGCTGGCGGCATGATTCGCAGCCAGATCCCGAAATTTCGCTTGCCCGAGGAAGTTATCGACGAGGAAGTCGGCTACATCCTTAACCTCGGCGTGGACTACCGCGGCGGCCAGTGGATTGACTCATTAAAATCTGTCCTCGACCAAAAATTCGATGCCGTGTTCGTCGGCACTGGAGCGCCACGTGGGCGTGACCTCGATATTCCCGGCCGCCAGGAGGCCGCGAAACACATCAAGATCGGCATCGACTGGTTGTCGTCGGTCGCTTTCGGCCATGTCACTAAAATCGGCAAGCGGGTCATCGTGCTTGGTGGCGGTAATACCGCCATGGATTGCTGCCGCTCCTCAATGCGCCTCGGGGGCAAGGAAGTGAAGGTCGTGGTGCGGTCCGGATTTGAAGAAATGAAGGCCTCGCCGTGGGAGAAAGAGGATGCCACGCACGAGGGCATACCGATTTTGAATTTTATGGTGCCGAAGACGTTCGAGCACAAGAAAGGCCGCCTGACCGGCATGACGTTCGAAAAGGTGCGCGCCGAATACGACGACAAGGGTCGACGCAAACTAGTACCAACCGGCGAACCGGATGAGTTGATCGAATGCGATGACGTGCTGATCGCGGTAGGTCAGGAAAATTCTTTCCCTTGGATTGAACGTGACATCGGCATGGAGTTCGGCGAATGGGACATGCCCGTCGTGAGCAAGGACACCCTGCAATCCAGCATTCCGAATGTATTTTTTGGTGGCGACGCAGCGTTCGGTCCGGAAAACATCATCTGGGCGGTGGCACACGGCCACGATGCGGCGATATCGATTGACCGCTATCTGAACGACGAAGACATCGAGGTAAGACCCGCACCCGGGGTCACGGTCAGTTCGCAGAAGATGGGCATTCACGAATGGAGCTACGACAACGACATTTCCAATGACGTGCGCTACAAGGTGCCGTTGAAAGATCTGAAGCTGGCGTTGTCGAATATTAAGGTGGAAGTGGAACTCGGCTTCGACCAGACGCTCGCGCTCGCCGAAGCCGAGCGCTGCCTGAATTGCGATATCCAGACCATCTTCACCGATAAGCTGTGTATCGAATGCGATGCCTGTGTCGACATTTGCCCGGTTGACTGCCTTAACTTCACGCCCAATGGTGAAGAAGATGATTTGCGCACGCGCCTCAATGCGCCAGCTCCTGAGCTCGACCAGGACCTTTATGTGTCCGGTATTCTCCCGACCGAGCGGGTCATGGTTAAGGATGAAAACGTTTGTCTGCACTGTGGCCTGTGCGCGGAACGATGCCCAACCGGCGCCTGGGACATGCAAAAACACCTCCTTGATCTTCAACAGGCGGGACCCGGTTGTCGTACACCCGGGCCTCGTGTCCGAGCAGCCTAGCCAGGAAATTCTTAAGCCAGTATGAAAGCTCTCGCGGCGGTTAACGACTTCGTCGTCAAGTTCGCCAACGTCAATGGTTCGGGTTCTGCCTCGGCCAATGCGTTGTTCGCGAAATCGATTTTACGAATGGGTGTGCCGGTTAGTCCGCGCAACATTTTTCCTTCAAATATTCAGGGTCTGCCAACCTGGTACGAAGTCCGTATTAGCGGTGACGGCTGGCTCGGGCGGCGCGGTGGCGTCGATCTGATGGTGGCGATGAATCCGCAAACCTGGGATCAGGACGTTGCCGAGATCGAACCCGGTGGTTATCTTTTTTATGATTCCACCAAGCCCATGCCGGCATCGAAATTTCGCGACGATATTCACATCATCGGCATGCCGCTGACTGAGTTATGTAACAGCACGTATACCGATTCCCGCCAACGCCAATTGTTCAAGAACATTATTTATGTCGGTGCACTGTCGGCGCTGCTCGATATCGACATGGCAACCATGCAGAATCTGGTCGGAGAACAGTTCCGCAGTAAAGAAGCGCTGCTTCAATCGAATATTCAGGCCATGCAAATCGGCCGCGATTACGCGCTGTCTGAATTTGAATGCCCGATAGGCTTGCGAGTTGAGCGCTCCGATGCGGTGAAAGATCGCATTTTCCTGGAAGGAAACAGCGCTGCAGCGCTGGGTGCCGTCTACGGCGGCGCGTCGATGGCGGCCTGGTATCCGATAACGCCCTCCTCCTCGCTTGCCGAGGCGTTCGAGATTCACTGCAACAAATACCGTCGTGACCCGGACACCGGTGAGGCCCGCTTCGCCATCATCCAGGCTGAAGACGAACTCGCGTCGATTGGCATGGTGATTGGTGCGGCCTGGAACGGCGCGCGCGCTTTCACGGCAACGTCCGGTCCCGGCATCTCATTGATGCAGGAGTTCCTGGGCTTCGCCTATTTCGCTGAAATTCCGTCTGTCATTTTCGACGTTCAGCGTGGCGGGCCGTCGACAGGCATGCCGACGCGCACGCAGCAATCAGACCTTTTGTCCTGCGCTTACGCTTCGCACGGGGACACCAAACATGTTCTGCTGTTCCCGGAAGATCCCAAAGAAGCGTTTGAAATTGGCGCCGCTGCCTTTGATTTGGCTGACCGACTGCAAACGCCGGTGTTTGTCATGCTCGATCTGGATATTGGGATGAACGAGCGCTTGTGTGAACCACTGCAATGGGACGACGGGCGTTTCTATGACCGCGGCAAAATCATGACACGCGAGATGTTCGAACGCGGCGATTCGTTTGGACGCTATCTCGATGTTGACACCGACGGGATCCCCTATCGCACGTATCCGGGTACCCACCCAACCGAAGGTGCATATTTCACCCGCGGCACGACCAAAGATCAGTACGCCAAGTACAGTGAGGCGGGACCCGATTACATTGAGAACATGCAGCGCCTGCTACGTAAGTTTGAGACCGCTAAAGAACTCATCCCGCAACCGGTCCAACGCTGGACAGATCCACCTGCGAAAATTGGGGTGATCTATTACGGCTCGACAGCGCCAGCAATGGATGAGGCCTTTGAGGCATTGGAAAGCGGCGGCATCAGTACGGATGGACTGCGTATCCGGGCATTTCCGTTCTCCGATAAGGTCGACGATTTCATCTCCTCACATGCCCATGTGTTCGTTGTTGAACAAAACCGTGATGGCCAGATGCGCACCCTGCTCATTAACGAGTGTGGGGTTGACCCTGCCCACCTTACGGCCGTTTTGCACTATGAAGGGACGCCGATTACGGCGCGCTTTATCGCCTCCGAAATCGTGCAACATCTCGTTTCTACGACTGGGTCCGGACTTAAAAGTGCTACATCAACCTGAGACTACCCGCCCCTCGAGTGCTCATTAAATGACCTACATTAATAAACCCAAGCTGGCCCACCCAAACGCGGCAGTGAACGAACTCGGCTATACGCGGCGCTATTACGAAGGGGCAGTATCGACGCTGTGTGCCGGCTGCGGACACGACTCGATAAGTAGCGCCATTATCCAGGCGTTTTTTGAATTGTCGGTGGAACCGCATCGCGTTGCGAAACTTTCCGGGATTGGTTGTTCGTCGAAGACGCCAACTTATTTCCTGGGGAGCTCACACGGCCTGAACAGCGTACATGGACGTATGCCGTCGGTACTCACTGGCGCCAATCTTGCTAATCGCGATCTTCTCTATCTGGGCGTGTCCGGCGACGGGGATTCTGCTTCTATCGGCCTGGGACAATTTGCCCATGCGCTGCGTCGGGGCGTGAACATGCTCTACGTGGTCGAGAACAATGGCGTTTACGGGCTCACTAAAGGGCAATTCTCGGCGACTGCTGACTCAGGTTCAAAATCCAAGCGCGGTGTCGTAAATACAGATTCATCTATCGACTTGGTCGGCCTGGCCTTGCAACTGGGTGCAACGTTTGTAGCGCGCAGTTTCTCTGGCGATAAAACTCAGCTCGTACCACTCATCAAAGCTGCCATCGAACACAAGGGCGCCGCATTCATTGATGTCGTAAGTCCGTGCGTCGCGTTCAACAACCACGCAGGTTCGACCAAAAGCTACGACTACGTGCGTGAGCATAACGAGGTTGTGAATCGGCTGGATTTCATGCCGTTGCGCAAAGAAATCACTGCTGATTATGAGCCCGGGAAGGTCGAGAATATCGTGCAGCACGACGGCAGCGTCATTCGATTGCACAAAGTAGATGATGACTACGACCCCTACGATCGCATCGCCGCAATGAATTATCTCGGCGACCACGCGGCCAAGGGTGAGGTCGTCACGGGCCTAATCTATCTTGATCGCGAACCGCAAGACTTACATGCGAACCTTGGTACCGTCACCGCGCCACTGAACTCCTTGAACGAGAAGGAATTGTGCCCGGGTGTTGCTACGCTTGAGGCGATTAACGAAAGTTTGCGCTAGGTTCGGGGCGCACAGTTCGCGTTATTGGTGACGCGCGTTCGAAGCTACCCTGCGAAAGATCCGCGCTACGGCTTTGCAAGCCGGGTAGCGTTCAGACAAAGAGCCCGTCGAGGGCTCTTTTTTTGCTTTGAAAATGGACGGGGCTTGACTGAGTTGGACTTGGTCGTGGCCTTGCCTCTGCTGGGCGGCTGCGCTTTGCTGCGGCGTCTTGGTCGCGTCAGCGCTTTGTCGAAGTCTGACTTTCTCTCCGTTATGTGGAAGGCCCGCCTTGCGGGCCGTGCAGAATCTGGTTGCGGAGGGGTTGAGTCGAGCGCTTGAGCGCGTTCTCGCCCCTACGGGGCGCCGGCCCCGCTTTGCTTGGCGTCCAAATCGCTTTGGCGCGCTTTGTCGAACCGGAGGGCTCGAAGTCTGGCTCTCTCTCCGCCATATAAAAAAGGCCCGCATTGCGGGCCTTTTTTATATGGCGGAGAGAGAGGGATTCGAACCCTCGATGGGCTTTTGACCCATACTCCCTTAGCAGGGGAGCGCCTTCAGCCACTCGGCCACCTCTCCATCGTTC
>Ga0209631_10004606_pt1 | contig 15187 bp, 15 predicted proteins | sample COG_08_FD_184752 | JGI IMG/M metagenome (GOLD analysis project Ga0209631, IMG submission 184752) | Pelagic Microbial community sample from North Sea - COGITO 998_met_08 (SPAdes) (version 2) | ecosystem: Environmental > Aquatic > Marine > Neritic zone/Coastal water | place: Helgoland, sampling...
CCCCAAAACCCCATCACCCTCTATATAAATATCAAGAGGATTTTGAGACACAATTCGAGGACCAGCGGTTAGGTCTACCCTTCCAAGAGCCTCGGCAACCTTATAAAACCGTGAAGAAAGAGAGCTATCACCATCAACGCGATAGGTCGCCTGCGTCATTTGGAACGCTTTCTTAAAACCTACGGATGAAATGTTGGCCATCTCATGCGCCTGGTTCTGTTGTTTCAACCTGTCCGCATTAATCGAAGAGGCTGCCAGATAAATACCCTTGTCCATTTTAGATTCCTGATATTTCTCAGATTACGACTGAATCCCAATTACGCCCGGATGTTGATAATCGTAGATGTGAGTGCAGACGCGGTTTCAATTGCCTTTGCGTTTGCCTGGAAGTTTCTTTGGGCAGTAATTAGGCCAACGAGCTCAGTCGTCAGATCCACATTCGATCTTTCCCTTGCACCCGCTCTTACCGTTCCAAAACCAGCAGTGCCGGGCTCACCAAAAGTCGCCTCACCAGACTTAGCGGACGACAAATAAGAACTATCACCGTTCTGTCTCAAGCCTTCATTACTCGCAAAGTTCACCAGCACGATCTTACCCAAGGAGTTCTGAGAGCCATTCGAGTACGAGGCAACAACAAGTCCATCGTCACCAATATCCAGACCAACCAAGTCACCCTCAGGTGAGCCATCTTGAGACTGAGATTTCACTGCGAATGCCTGGGAGAACTGAGTCGTTTCGCCGTAATCAATAGTTAGGTTCAAAGCACCTCGACCACCCGAGAGGAAGACGGTATCCAACTGAGCACCACCGGATGGTGAAACAAGGTTACCTGACGTGTTGAATGTCAATTCACCTTTATCTAAATATATTGGCGACCACTCTGGCAGAGTCGAGAATCCATCCGCACTAGCAGTCTCATTACCAAATTCATCGATATATTTCTGGACTGCAACGCCGTTGACTGTATCCGCCGACTGTGTTGGTTTGATCCATGTAGTGGTGGTTCCACGACCCGCTTCGATACTCGCAAGGCCCCAAGTTGCACTTCCTGAAACCTTAATGAAAGAGTCTGTTCCCGTCGTGCCCGTGGTGAAAACAAGGCCATTAGAATTTGCGTCATACTCAACGGTCACACCTGAGACTGAACTACCAGCTTCCGATGCCAATTGATTAATACCCTGCTGAAGCTCCAGAATAAAACTATCGAGTGTATAAGCTGACTGGATCGGAATTTGTAGCGTACCTTTTACATCGTCTACCGAAACAACGAAGGTATTGTTCGAAGCATCAACAGAAAACTGGTTATTCACGTTAACCGCAATTGAAGAACCCCTTGTAATAGCGGGCAATGAAGCGACGCCTCGAACAGCATCTGAACTCTGGCCAACTATGAATGAACTAGAAACGCCTGTGTCAAAACCCATAAATGAGGCTTGATCAGTTCTGAGTGCAGCTGCGTTCTCTGTTCCTGCGAAGTTGAAATTTACAGATATTTCAGATTGGTCCCCGGTTGACCCCGACCGTATGGAAAATTTTTCCTGCGCGCCGTCATACTCAACAGTGATCCCATAACGTTGTTGTGATGCCGCTCTTATTTCGGTTCCATTCGGGACAACAGTCACTTGCTGGCCTGCTGCATTATTGTAGCTATAGTCTGTAGGAGAAACGGTGACTGCTGTAGCGGTCAAACCAAATAACCCATTCGCCCCATTATTTCCTGCTTGTAACGTCACACTCCTAGTTGCATCCGAAGGCTCAAACTTAAAGGCCCTTGCAGCGTAATCGTAACTGACCGCCACAAAACCGTTAGATACAGCATTTATCTGCGTCTGTATTTCATCAACTATCGTCTCGATAGTTACTTTTGTGTCATCTCCTCCTCCAGCTGCTATTGAAGCCAGATCAACAGAAGCAGTGTTCGTTCCATCTGATACTATAAATTTCTGGTCGTTAGCGTTGGAAATATCGAAATAACGTTCATCACCAAATTTAGTGTTCAACTGATCCTGTATAAAATCAGCGATCTCAACGCCGGTCACTTTGCCTCGCCCAGCCAAAGCAGAGAGATCCACCCGCGCAGCTAATCCACTGCTATCAACGTCAACTTCCATGAAGTTTTTCAATTGGGCAGCCGTGAAAGCCGCAGTGGTACCTGGAGCATTATCGTTTGTGAAATCAAAACCTTGGTCTGAAGATAAATCTAAATCGGTTGGTAAACTGCCACCCTCTACTGTTGCGGGGACCGACGTTCTGACATCAGTTAAATCATCCAGTGCAAACTTTTGCGTCTTCCTGTTGACTAGAAGATCTTCTACTTCAGATCTCGGCTTTAATTCACCGTATTTGTTTACATACAAAAGTTCTTCATTCGCATCCGTCGCTTGTTGAAGTGCGGCGCTCACTGAATCGTCTCCGACGAAAACATATGTCTGCCATTTGTTGAAAGGAGAGTCAGCAGTCGCGTTCGAGGTTTTTACATAGTAAATCGTTGCCAGATAGGAGTTACCCCCACTATCGTAAACACTTAAAGCCGTCGATTTATTGTAAGTTGCAGGATTGTTGCGATTAAAAACCGTGGAGATCACATCCGCATCCGAAGGAAGGTTCAGTGACAAATCTACTAAACTCGTTTGCCTTGCTTCGCCTGCGGTCGTCGTTGGAATCTGAAGCTTATTTAGCTTAGACAAATCCGCCTTACCACTCGAGTCAACCGCCGCTGCGAGCAACGCCTGTCCCGATGAGTTAATCACACTAAACTGCTCGTCTAGTACAAACGAACCATTTCGTGTGTAAATGTCTGTTAAACCATCAGCAGATTTAAGTGGGAAAAATCCTTCCCCCGATATAGCAAGGTCAAGTGTGTTAGAGGAGAATTCCACATTGCCCTGACTAAACTCCTGCCTAACTTCTTTAAGAGAAACACCCTGACCAACAATAGCCGTAGATTTCTGTAGTGGTGACGTCGCAAAAATATCACCGAATGAAGCTCTGGACTTCTTGAACCCAGAAGTTCCCACGTTAGCAATATTGTTACTTGTAATCGCCAGTTCAGTCGTTGCGGCCTTGAGACCAGTAAGTGAGGTATAAAAAGACATTTAACAACTTCTCCTTTCGATTAATCTGATATGTGAGAGATTTCGGACAGAGCGATCGTGCGACCGTCTTCTATTTCAACGAAGATTTCTCCGAGTGCTTCATCCCATGAAACACCTGTAATTTTTGCCTGCGCCATTGCTGGCAGTTCAAAATTTTCATCACCAATGAAACCGACCGCTCTAAAAATATAATTCCCTTCTGGAGCCGCATTGCCGTTTCCATCACCGCCATTCCATCCAAATGCAACTTCTCCCGGAATTTGTGGCCCAAGGTCCAGCTGGTTAACAATTTGATCATTGGCAGCATTGACGACATAAAGCTTTAAGTTATCCACCGACTGCTCTAGCTGAACAACACCGTCGAGGGGCAATCCACCTGACTGGTACATGGTCACATCAGGCGCAAACACTTGCTTACCAAGTAAACTAGCGCCTCTTAAAATGCGCTCTTCTTGTTGATTTGAGACAAAATTCTCCAAAGACGCAGACATCGCGGTGGTCGCTTCTAAAGAAGAGAACTGCGCTAACTGAGCGACAAAGGCTTCGTTTTTCATAGGGTCAAGGGGGTTTTGATTCTGCAACTGCGTAGTGAACAAACGCAGAAAGGCATTTCGATCCAGTTCTTGTTCTGCCGGACGACTTTGCTCATTTCTAAGCTGATCTATTGTTTTAATACCTTCAATTGATGGCAAACTCATCGCGCTTCAACTCTTCTTATTTCTGCATCATTTCAATTGTTCGCATCATCAGACGTTTAGCTGTGTTGCTAGCCTCTACCGCACTTTCAAAGGACCTAGTGGCCGCCTTCATGTCCACCATTTCTGTCATCACGTTTACATTTGACGCAAAAACAAAACCTTCATCGTTAGCGAGCGGATGATTCGGTTCATATCTCTGAGGATTTGCAGTGTTGTCTTCCTTGACCCCCGATACCTGTACGCCGCCTTTTACCAAGTTACTTCCAAGATATACTTGATCCTCCAAAACGGTCTTAAAGACAGCTCGCTTCGCTTTGAATGCTTTTTCTGGCGAGGAATCAACCGTGTCGGCGTTAGCAACATTAGAAGCCGCCAGATTGATCCTGGCAGTCTGAGCATCCATTGCCGCGCTCGATATACTCATAATGTTTTCAAAGCTCATTGGCTACCTCCAACCCTAAATGGTTATCTGAGCAGATCGAGAACTAACTGCGTAAGCTGGTTAGCCTGAGACAACATTGATGTTCCCGCCTGCTGGATAACTTGAGCTTTTGCTAAGCGTGCTGATTCCAAGGCGAAATCCGCATCATCAAGTCGAGATCTAGCATCAGCTGTTTTCTCAGCGATGTTCATTAAATTTGAGATCGTATAGCCAAGACGATTTTCAATCGCACCTAAGTCAGACCGCATCTGCGCAACCTTGTCTAACGCTGCATCGATAATTGAAATTGAATCCCCTGCTGCAACCATCGTTGAAACTTGAATCTGAGTAAGGTTTTTCAAAGAGGCCGCGGCGGCGTTTTCAGTGTAGTAACCCTTGGAGGCAACACCAGCAGTCGTCGTCGAAATAGCCTCATCAGTCGCACCGGCTGTAACAAAAGTCGCTGTTGCACCCGGAACGCCGGCTGCTTTCCAGGTGTATGCAAGAGTCGTTGAACTAGCTTTGCTTACAGTAAATAGTAGATCGCCATAATTTGAATCAGCCTGTATATCGGCTAGCAGCGCGTCAATATCAGCAGGAGCACCACCTGAGTAATCAAGTGAAACAGTCGTCGTTCCATCTCCGACAGTCGTCGTTCCGTTGTAACTAGCGAGAGTACCAACCGTAACTGTCTCGACCTGGTTGACGGCCTTCTGATCAATTGAAAACGCATTCGGTGAAACCAGCTTCAAAGTTCCAGAAACACGCGTTGCATCATTAGCGCCAGATACTGCCAGTGAGACCGCCGATCCGACAGTATTGGTAATGACACCGTCTTCACCAATTTTCTGGACTCTTAAGTCATTGTGACCCGCTAGCGTTTGAGAATTCTCGATCGTGATGTCGTCACCATCGGCGTCGAATAACATTATTTTGTTATCCGATGAACTCGCTGTAACTCCAGTCGAACCAGATATCTGATTAATGGCATCGACTGCTGACTCAACGTCACCCTCGGCAATAACGAAGTTTCCGGTTTCGTAACCGTTAATCTTTATGCTGTAAGTTTTTTGCGTCGTAGTGGCTGAGTACAACGAAGCATAGGTTTTAGCATAGGCCTTAACGCCTGTTTGACCTGTTAAATTGTTTACTTTTACTGCAGTCTCTTTAGCTGAGTCCCCAGGAGAGGCCGCAGTCGTAACTGTTCCCAAGAATCCGAAAATCTCAATGTCGTCATTTGTCGTCGTACTATTCGAAGGAGGAGTCTGATCGGCTGCAGCTGCACTCTGTCCATTACCCACAAGCGTGTGGGCGCCAATCATCTCAGCAGCAACCGACTCAACTGAGAAAATGATGTTCTCGCCTTCCTCGATGCCGACCTGGAGAGACTTATTTAGAAAAGTGCCGTCAAGAATCAACTCACCGTTGTAGCGCGTATTAGCCGCAACACGGGAAATCTCTTGAATCAACAAATTGACTTCCGACTGGAGAAAACTTCTATCAGCCGAACTGTTTGTTCCGTTCGCCGCTTGCAGGGCGAGCTCACGCATTCTCTGAAGCATGTCCGAAACTTCACCAAGGGCGCCTTCGACCGACTGAGTCAGAGCTTGACCATCGTTCGCGTTTTTCACGGCCATCGCTAGGCCACGAACTTGCGCGGTCATCCGTTGCACCATCGCCAACCCCGCAGCATCGTCGGCCGCACTGTTGATTTTAGAGCCGGTTGATAACCGCTCCATGGCGGTCTGCAGTTCAGTATTAGATTCTGCTAGCGCCCGTTGAGCCGTTAACGATGAAATGTTGGTGTTGATAACTAAAGCCATAAGACTACCTTTCCTAGATTAAGCAACTAGTGCTCACTCTCCTCTGAGTGCTCGACGAATACCGCCGACTCGATTTTCAATGAATTGAACAGTCGCCATGTAGCGACCAGACTCCTTACCAAATTCCGCTTGTTGATGATGTAACTCAACCGTGTTGGCGTCCGGGGACGCGTTTATCGGCCTTCGAAAAACTTCATAGTTTCCAAAGCCACCGCGTTGCCCTAAGTGACCTGAATCAGTTTTTTGAAGATTTAGTTGCTGACTAGACGATGCGGACATCGCAGCCTTAAAATCGATGTCACGAGCTTTATAGTGAGGCGTTTCCACATTGGCGATGTTCTCGGATAGAACTCTCATGCGATGTTCTCGGAGATAAAGCGCATTTTCGTGAATCCCGAATATGTTGTTAAAACTAGACACTAATTTTTTTCCTAAAGTTCTTTTGGTTTCGTCCGATTAACTAATGTGGGTAAAAGTCTGTTTCATATCGCAATTGGCATGCCAACCTTGCTTCTTAGTTTTTTTATAGCCTTTTCATATAGTTAAGGGATCGAGGACAATTCAGACCCTCTGTGCTAACGTGATCACGGAATATTTTTGCCGGCACTTATATGCCGGTACGGCAAAAATCGTCGAAAATTATTAGCCGAGTTTGAGGTATTTACCGAGAATGTTGAGCTACCATAATGACCGCACCAAATTCAAAACCTCGGATGCGCTCAACATTAAAAAAAAACTTATTACAGTTCTTTTATCTGCCTTCCTTGCCGTTTTTGTCACAACTCATGGGCATGCAAACGACGGCGGCTTATCTCAAAAAGACAGCCACGCACTAGTTGTTACAACAACCGATCCGAAGCCCAAACAAGCCGAACTGCGTTCAAGTCTCATCTCTTGGCTAAGTCTGCAAACGGAAAATGAGGCCTCTGAAATAGAGGAGAAACTGACACTCAATCGTAGCCTCGAAAAAAAGCTTTGCCCCGGCACTCTTGTTTTCTCATACGTTGAATCAAACAAACGCTTGATCCTTGCAAACTGCGAGAACCACTGGCGACGTTTTATAAAACAACCCTCTTGGCTGCAGATCAAAACGAATAAACCCGAGAAAGTAGATGTCGCCGCCCGTGAACTCAGTCAGGTTTTTTTGCTCAAAAGAAACATCAGCAAAGGAATGTCTATTACTCAGGAAGATCTGCAATCAGATCGTTTGGAACTCCCCGACTTTACGTCTTTCGACTTGGTGACAGCTAAGGGAAGCCCTATGATCGCTTCAAGAGACCTAACAAAAGGACAACCCCTTGCTTCGAATGACGTACTCACAGGGGTAAGAGTCGTCGTTGCAAAAGCCCCTATACCCTCGGGATCAAGTATCACGGAAAAATTGGTCGCATTAGAGTACCGCTATGACGACGTCCCGAAGGATGCCGTCAAAGGAGAAAAAAGTTGGTCTTATATGGAAACTAATAGAAGGCTGCTAGTCGGAGAAATCATCAGAGAGCGACACCTGCGAAAAGCAAAACTGGTACGACGTAAAGATCCTGTTACTTTGATCCACAAAAGTCCCGCACTACAGATAATCACAACCGGCACGGCCCTGCAGGATGGATATTACGGTCAATCTGTAAAGGTGCTCAACACGGAGAGCGGCAAAAACGTTATGGGAGTCGTCACGGGTCGTGGAAAAGTCGTTATTGACTCCGAAAGATAATGGCAATGACTCAAAGTTATCTTTCCTAAAATTTTTATTCTATTCGATTCGAACTTTCCTTACGTTCGAACCTTTGCTCCGCGTCTCTCCCGAAACCGTAAAAACCCTATACCAATAATCACCCACGCCTAAATCTTGATCTTCATATTGTAGGTTCGTTATCAACGCTATGCTCGCATACTCACCATCTAAGCTATTCTTCCGAAAAATTTCGAACTGTGCATCGCCCGATCCGGAGTATTCCCACGACAAGCTAACGCTATTTAGGCTTGTTTCTGTTCGTAAAAACGCGGGAACAGCCAAGACTCCTTCACGACTGAGTTCAATAACATTAAACAACCCAAACTTATTGCCCGCGGCATTTTCGATACTGGTGTCGAGTGGTCCAATTGCTAGGCTCCATTCGTTACGGTTATATCTCTTGACGCTCATCATCACGTGCAAACGACATGCATCTTCGAAGCAACCGCTGCTTGAACCATAGGTAAGAGTATTTTCTGGCCCTAAGCAGACTAGAATCTCCCCACCGGACAATTCACACAACCAGCTGACAGGGTCGTTAGGTACCAGATAACCAAAGGCAGGATTAAACAAAAAATTATAATTGTCGCTACGTATAGAAACCCTGTTGGCAGAAACCTCCTCTATGACCCAGGAATCAGAGCGGTTTTGTGAAAACCTTTCATCACGTTCTAAACCCTCCAGTACCACATTGCCATCACACAACCCTTGGCCCTGAATAGATGCCGAACCACCCAGACAAACCGACTGCTCGGCTTGCCAACCACCTACAAGCTCAGAAATTATAGACTTTGAGGCATTACTAGCGGCCTCTTCAAAACGCTCCGCCAAAAAATCAGCAGCAATTGTGTCTCCCGGAGAAATTGTCGCTGACGACTCTGCAGCAAAATTACTGTTCATAAAAAATATCGAGCATGAAACAAGCAAAAGGCATTGAATGTACTTCATGTTATCTCGCGATTTGATATTGCAGCATTCGGTTTTATTCCAGAACATCTCTTTCAAACTCCGCCTCATCAAAGACCACCTCGTCAACATTAAATATTTGTAACTCCAGCGCTCTTGTAGCTGATAAGTCTCCGTCCGATGCAGTGATGTCGAGCAAGTAAATATTATTTTTATCTAAATCAGTAGGATTTTCGAAGTCAGGTGCAAATTTAAAAAACAAAGTCGTTTGCCTCAACGCAAAGGATGAAGCGTCATCTCCACTCAATTCAATACTTATATCATCGTTATCAGGGTCTGAAGCTTGAACTTCTCCTATAACACTCTTGTTTTCAGGGAATGTATCCGCAACATCTAAGGTTAAGCTCGGACTCCGATTCTCAGATTCGAGATTTGGCTGCGGTTCATCGCTGCCACCACCCCCTCCACAGCTGACAAGCAGATTTAACGAGACCAGAAGTAAGAGGTTGTATAAATATGGGAAAGAAACTTGCATACTGTACAGCCTATAATATTTTTCCTAAAGTATTTAACTAATTGACCGATTTATACGTTGGAAAAGAAAATTATTTCTCATGGTGACTTATGGTAGACGAAATCAGTAGCGTCGGCTCTAAAAGAGCACAACAAATAAACCAAGCTCCAACTCCCAACGAGAGTGCTCGAGAGGGTAATAGCGCTGTAAGAGCAGAGACCGCACCAGCACCATCTCCTTCTGTCGAAGTGGAACTCAGCGAAAGCATAAAACGATCTGAGGAGCGCGCGCAATTCGACGAAGCCAGAGTCAAAGAGCTGAAAAGTCAAATTGAGCAAGGAACTTACCCAATAGACACTCAAAAATTAGCAGAAAAGTTCTCTGATTTAGAGCAACTCCTGTAACACACGATCGCGCGAAGTGGAAGAATTAAACCTCGCCTCTACCACCTCCTCTGCGCTCAGCCGCCTGCTAAACGAAGAATTCACAGCGCTAGAAGCCAAAGACTTCGAAAAAGTTGAGCAAATCCAGGAAGAAAAACTCTCTTTGATGCAAAAGCTTCAATCGTTTTGGGACGCGTTAAAAAAATCAGAAACCACCGACGCGCAGCTACTAGATGAACTCACGCAAAAGCTAGAGATCTGCAAAGAGCAGCATCTGAGAAATTCCTTGTTACTAAACAAACAAATGGAAATTACTCGCAATCTCCTTGGTGCAATAACCAAAAAAAATAATGCGAATGCTTCGGTGTACGACAAGCTCGGAAAAATGACTTAAGCATTATCGACATCATCATCCCAAGGGGTCTTCCCCTGAAGACGATAAACCCACGCTAAGACTATCGCCACAGAACGAAACAAACTTTCCGGTATTTCTTGATTCATCTCAAGCCGCGATAGTGTCTCAGCCAAGAGCTGGTCTTCGGTAACAGGAACTCCAGATTTACTGGCTATATCTACAATGGAGCTGGCTAAATCATCTCGACCTTTTGCGATTAATTTAGGCGCACGAATCTTGTCATAAAGTAAGGCAACCGCAACCTTCTCTTTATCTTCAAGCATCTCCTAAAAGCCTCTTACCACCTTCAAATAAACTATCACGATCATATTGATTAGGCCTTTCCAGCGAGTCTTTCCGGAAAATTTTTAGCTCTCCCAGTTGAATTCCATTTTTACGCAATTCACTCTCAAGCCAAGCGCTGTGAATATTTGCGTCATCCAACAATTCATCGGTAGGCATCGCAAGGTAAAAATTGGCAACATTGTCCCGATCGAAGACTGTCGATACTTCGATTGTTTCGTTCTCAGCAACCCTTATTTTTATGACCACTTTCCATGCGTAGTCTTGCTCCGAATCTTCATCCTCACTTTCTCCCGGCTCTCCACCATATAACCGGATATCGATTGGCCAGTCGCCTGAGATGGGCAAAAGCCAATGATATTGCGTATTTCTATTAAGCTGCGATGCAAGAGACTCAATTTGACCTGACTCTATATCTTCTATGGCCGAAGCAATAAAAAGCATCTCAGCTCTATCAAGCCGGCCACCTCTCAATAGTCTGAGTAAAAGCTCCTTCAAATTTGGTTGAGGGGCTCCATCCCGAACGGCTTGCTCATGGAACAAGCCACTAAGGCGCAGACTTCGTTCAATTTGTTCATGATTAAAACGCTTAAACCAATCCTGTCCCAGCGTAAAATTTGAAAGCTGACGGGCGCCTTCTCTGGTCGCATCTGCTTTAGAGCCTAAATTCAGAAACTCCCACAATTTTTCGAACCTTGGAGCTACCGAGATAAGACGAGCTAAGCGGGAGTCATCTATCTGGAATCCCGCTTTTGGTGGGGCGGCCTTTCTGCCAAATAAAACAGACAATAGCCCACCTGCTATTGAATCTAGCCGGACCTGTACATGGCCCCCAGCGGGGTTCGGAACGTAGTTAGGCAGCTTGATCAGAATATTTTTACCCAACAACAAAGCATTGCCATCAGGCCTGTTTTCAATAACAGCATTTACCACCTGCCCCTCTCGTAACCCCAAGCTTCTTGCATCAGGCGGATTAAGGCGTAAAGAATAGACGCTTCGCGAAGGTTCAACACTATCCGAGATAGATTTTACTGGTTGGGCGACAACATCAGTGATTATCAAGATTTTACCTAAGGATAAGTTATCCAGCCTTTATAGGGATCGCTATCCGAGGCAGGATCCACGCTGTCTGGTGTCTCTTTAAAGATCATTCGATGAAAATCTTCGATTCGAGGAAACTTTATTTTTTTGCCCGCCAACATCCAGCTAGGATTACCGCGGACAAATGCCGATGGATTCACTTTCACAATAGCATTGAGGATAAAATCGGGGTGGATTTCCGTGCCCTTTACCGCCTCGTGGACGATGTCAGAGAGCGTATCTCCTTCTCTAACAACGTAGACCCCTTCCTCCCAACCACCTTTTTCACGTTCAACTTCACTCGATGAACGAACCAAGCGAGACAAAAGATTTCTTAGAGCCAACTCCAACTCTTCCGACTCAAAAGCACCATTTGTGCCAGATTGCTCTGCGAGACCCGAGTCTTTGATTATCTCCGCCGAAACATTCTGAGAACCATTCTCACTATTACCATCTGCGACCGCGCCAGTGTTGAACTCTGACTCTGGCAACGTACTACAACCGCCCACAATAAGAGCCGTTCCTAGAATGATTAACTTATTCATATTAATTCCAACAAAGGTCTAGCAAAGTATTCAGCGCCATCACCTAAATCAACGCTACCTTCTTCAATTTCAAGCACCGATCGTAACGCACTTATTTCGCTTATTCGTGCGATCGCTATCCGATTTACTCCTGAGAGTAAGCCTCTCTTCTTAAAGTACTTTGATCTCGGCATGATCAGAAGTTGATCTCCCTCACTCAGACCTGCATCAGCACCTGCTTCAAGTATCAGCGCTCCTTTAGATGCTACTACAGAATTAGAGTGTGTTATCACGCAGTGTGCTGTAGACAGGAAATCACTTACGTCTCCTGTTACTTTTTGCAGAAATTTATTGGTATCAGCGCTTTGTGCAACACCCTTTATAGATTTTATATCCGTATCTGATAGGTCGTAGTGAGTATCTGACCGTTTTCTGATGACCTCCCCGTCAACAATCATCAAACTGACTTTTATAGATTGTGCCGCTGACACCTTTTTAAATAAACGTCTCGGATTAACTTCATTCCACCAGGTCCCGGCCCCTTCAGTCGATTCACTGTATTCCACCATATAAAGCAATTTATGTTTGGAATCTTCAAAATGGCTGCCTCGAATCAAATTCTCGTAACGGCTGTGGTCGTCAAAAAATGGCGATAACGCGATGTTTTCTTGCGCTAACAGCAAGTCCGCAACAAAATGATCAACGAATCCTATGAGGTTCTTTTGATCTGAGCCAATGCCTATGTGCTTATAATTATTTTTTAAACTTACGCTTGATAATGAGATACGCGGTTTTTCTCCGAGATTACTCTCGCAACTTTCCGTTTGCCTCTGTCCAGTCCTATTCTTTATCTTGCTATCTACATTGTTACCTCGTTGAGCGCTTGCTTTTTCGACTCGCGCGCTTCCATCGGGGAATAGCTGGATATCTAGCTCTTCGAATTGCATTGAAGAGATAAAGAAGAGATCTTCGTCTTGGACTACAGAATTACGGAGATGGTTTATAGAGTGCAGGTACCCTCTTTCAGAAATACCGAGTTGCGTGACCTCTCGTTTGACATTTTTTAACCAACTTTCTAACTCTTGAGCCCACAAAGAAGCCGGAAAGATGAAGGTCAATATTAGAACTAAATTGAAAAGAGCGATCTTCATAGTGTTTGCCGGTAAACAAATCCAAGGCGAGTTTACTTCGCAACGCTAGCCTAAACGTAGGTACGGTGGCCTTGTTACTCAGAACCTTGGTTTGCAGACCACGCTTCCTCCGTATCGCTCGTCATGACCAGGTGATTAATCGCATCAGAACGACCAATCTCCAGAACTGTTTCATAGCTGTCATTTGATATCGGTTTGATGCTTAGCACCCTAGCACCAACAATAAGCCCCTCTACCCTGCTGGTAATCTCTTCATCGCTGAATTTCTGGTTACTCAGTGTGCCTCGAGACTCCAAATACTGCCCATAGATTTGTTCTGCTAGAGATTTGTAGGCTTCCAACTTAGAAGCCTTTATTGCCATTAACCGCTTCTCCTCGACACTACTACCCGGCTGGACATTGATAACAGCATAGCCAATGCCCACAAGCCGCTCGTCAAAATTTGACGATGTCGGGTACGGATAATGATTCGATACGCAGCCCGCAACGAGAAAAAGCGCTATTACAAGACAATAGCGCGTGAAGTTTTGAACGAATTTCTCATTGTACACAGCGGTACTCACTTTTTTGGTCCTCACGATAGTTATCGGCTAATTACAGATATTCTTTAGAGTAGGCACGGAATATGCATTTCACACTTAGGTTTCTCGAAAAATAACACTCGGATATTTTTATCCATATAAATTAGTAGGTTATGGAATCTATACTTTTTTCACTGACGAATTTCCGACACTTGGTGAGCTCTTTTCCGCTGAGTTCGTTGGTAACGCCGTTAATCGTTCTGCTGGTACTCACGCTCCTTGTGTTGCCCATTCCGCCTGTCATGCTGGACGTTTTATTCACCTTTAACATCATACTGGCACTTTTAATCATCATGGTCGCTATTCACACCGCGACACCGATGGATTTTTCATCTTTTCCTATCATTATTCTTTTCGCGACCGTAATGCGATTGGGCCTTAACGTCGCCTCTACGCGAGTGGTTTTAATACAAGGACATGAAGGAGGCGATGCCGCCGGGAAGGTAATTGAGGCATTTGGCCAATTTGTAATTGGCGGAAATTACGCAGTAGGGCTAATAGTGTTCTTAATATTAATGATTATAAATTTTATTGTAATCACCAAAGGGGCTGGTCGCGTCTCAGAAGTCATCGCCAGGTTCACTCTCGATGCCCTACCTGGTAAGCAAATGGCAATCGATGCTGATCTTAATGCGGGCGTGATCGATCAAGAGACCGCAAGGAAAAGGCGTGCGCAAGTTTCTCAGGAATCTGATTTCTTTGGCTCTATGGATGGAGCATCGAAATTCGTGAGGGGTGACGCGATTGCTGGAATATTGATCCTTCTAATAAATTTAGTTGGCGGCCTAGCCATAGGAATGCTGCAACACGATCTGTCTCTAGACGGCGCATCGAAAGCTTATGTTCTTCTTACCATCGGGGATGGTCTAGTCGCCCAAATACCTGCACTGATACTTTCTCTTGCGACAGCTATTATCGTCTCAAGAGTATCCACAGATGAATCTGCTCCGGAACAAGCCACAAAACAGCTGAGCAACCCACTTGCATTCGGGGTTGCGGGCGGAACTTTAGTTGCCTTAGGGTTAATACCCGGGATGCCAAATGGCGTTTTCCTCCTACTTGGATCAAGTTCAATCGCACTGAGTTACTTCCTTCGAAAAAGACAGGCCACTGAACTAGTAGAACAGAACGATGTTGAAGCACATGAAATAGAAAAATCTAGCGAGGAAGTGCTGGAACTGGACTGGGATGATGCCGGCCAGGTAGACGTTATCAGTGTGGAACTCGGGTATGGCCTTATTCCACTAATCCAAGAAGATCGACACGGACGACTGCTTCAAAGAGCAAAAGGAATCCGTAAGAAAATGTCCGGAGAGTTTGGGTTTTTGCTGCCAACTATTAGGATTCGAGATAATCTCGATATCCCTCCTCATCAGTACCAATTAGTAATCAACGGATCAACCAGAGGTAGGGGAGATATCGAATTAGGAAAATTCCTAGCGATTAACCCAGGTTCAGTTTTAGAAACCGTTTCCGGCACACAGACAAAAGAGCCGGCTTTTGGCTTGGAAGCCGTTTGGATCGAGGCCAAGGATAAAGAATACGCTCAAGCAGTGGGCTACACGGTCGTAGACACCAGTACCGT
>Ga0209631_10004620_pt1 | contig 15152 bp, 9 predicted proteins | sample COG_08_FD_184752 | JGI IMG/M metagenome (GOLD analysis project Ga0209631, IMG submission 184752) | Pelagic Microbial community sample from North Sea - COGITO 998_met_08 (SPAdes) (version 2) | ecosystem: Environmental > Aquatic > Marine > Neritic zone/Coastal water | place: Helgoland, sampling...
CAACAGTGGTTTGCACGACCCTAAAGACCGAGCGCGCCGCTCGCACGTAGCGCGCGGGCACGCGCTCTTGCCGCGCGCTGACACTTGCTGCGCGCTGGTTTTTCAAAACATAGACCGTCAAATCCCCGAGTTAAATCCCCCATATAATGTTTCGTTACCAGAATTAGATTAGATTGATAATTCCATTGTATTATTATTTTATTTATTTATATTTAATTTCGATATTCTTGTAAATGGCTGATGCAAGTAATTCGTTCATTTGAAATCGATGGTTGTTAGAAGTAACGCACCTCCGAGACGAGTGGGCGGGGAGCAGCCACATCTATCCCCTCTCGAGCATCTTCGATAATCTATATAATCTAATTTTTGATTCCATCGAGTGAGTCGATTAGATGCGAAACCGCTGTGATGGGCTGTAGGCTGAGTTCAAGCGCACGACACGAGCCACAAGTCAGGGGTCAACGGCGTTCCACTCAGGGCGGGTTTACCTCCAAAACCGGCTTCGGCGACGTCGCCAATTTCGTTCCCGTGTCTCTAGATATCCGATCTGATAGATACAGCACAGGGCCGCCCGGCGAGCTTATCCAAACAAATGGCCAACCTGCATGCCCTGAGGATGGCGTGCTGCATGCGGACGTCTCACGCAGAGACTCGGTGGTGTTGTGTTTCAAACCTTCCTGCATAACCGCGAATTCACGCGCAGCTTCGCCCTGGTTCACCATTCCTTCTCGATCACATATGCTTTCAAATTTCGAGTGGCGGTTCCTTTGGGACGTTAGAGAATATGACATGCTTCGCTGTTCGCTGTATCTGGAATGTAGGCGTACCCCTCTGAAGCAGCAGAAGTTTTGCGTTGATGTCTGCCATAACTTTGAGCTTCGGGGTGCAGAAATATGTTTTAGCTTCGCTCTGATCACTTTAGAGGAAGTCATGACTGAAAAGCAACGCAGAAGGATAATCAGTTCGAGGAGCTCACCAAAACTTCAGCTTCAAAACGTGCAGAAAACTCACAAAAATTGGTCACCTTGCAATGCACATCCAAAAGAAAGAAACGCACGCTGTCTCGCCCATTTAACGACATACCGAAGATTGACATCCCGGTGTATTTGCTGCGACTGCAACTGCCCCATGCTTGGAACTTCTTTTACCGCATCGAAGGAGGTGAAATTGGTCACAGCCCATCACTTCTTTCACGCGCCTGTTAAAGAAACTGTTTCCTGCACAAAATCTACCTTCGAAGGTACTTCACAAATTTGGGGAGCACGGAACTTCCTCTCTCGTCAAGACACAAGTGGCTTCTTTCAGACTCAAAGTGTACTTCAAGATGCAGAAACAGCCGATACAATGTCAAGGATCGGTGCGGAGCTCGGAACAAAGATACTTGTCGAGCTAAATTTTCACGATGTTAAAATTGATGATTCATCATTTGAGTGTTCGCCAGTTCCAAGCAGATGCCATTTTGACGAGAATATTTTACGACATGGAATAAGGGACTATTTTCATACTAGCCAGACCAAGTCATCGTGGCGAAGCTTCAAAGATAACAACCTACGACGACGATCATCCTGGATGAACCTCATCTGCCTTTCCAAGCCTGGAAATCCACATTTCTTCTGTGATGCCATGCATGGCAGAAGTCGTGTGCATGGTTTGCTGCCGCCTTTTGACACGCTCCGCTGTAGCGTACAGAATCTGAGTGATCATCCTCCATTGTTGGTCCTTGAGAATTTTCTTTCGCCAGAAGATTGCGACACTCTAATTACTGTTGCAGCACCTGAATTACGGAGGTCAAGAGTCACTGATGGTAAGCTTTCCAACGGCCGCACCTCTTCATCCGCTTTCCTGACTGGACACGCGAATGAGCCTATCGTCATGGACTTAGAGGATCGTATCATAGCGGCAGTGTGTATGGTTGGAAGGATTGTTGACTCGCACAGGAGCAGAAAGGGCATGCAAAGCCTTTTACCCAGCCATTTAATTAGTGCTGAGCCTTTTCAGGTGGTGCATTACAGTCCAGGACAGTCATATACATCGCATTTTGATAATAAAATGGGATGCGTTCGCCGCGCATGCACCTTCATGGCGTATCTGTCCGATGTAGAGTCGGGTGGGGCGACGCATTTCCCAAAGGCGGTCGCGGCTGGCACACAACAAGAGGGCATCAAAATTATGCCAAAAAAGGGTCGTGCTTTGATCTTCTGGAGCATAGTAGATGGGAGAGAGGACCCACATAGCTTGCATGAGGCTGAAACGGTTGAACGGGGATCTAAGTGGATTGTAACGAAATGGTTACAAATCGACCAGGCACTAGGAACGCTACCCATGAAACGTACTGAATTATGATTGCAACTGGCGATAGTCCGAGCAAATCCTTAGATGATTTTGCATTGCAAACCTTAACACGGTTTAACGAGTGATTCCAAACAACACCAAGAATGTGGTACAACTGTCTGACGCAATCGTCTACGCGTCTCGTGAATGTTGTCAAGCTATTGGATGAGCTGCGATCTTTTTTCCATGGCAGGATTGAGATGCTCAAGAACACTTTTGGATTGACTGATGAGCACATCTTCACCTTCACTGTGAGGCTTCGTACTCTTGTCAGTTGCTTAAAAAAGTGTCAATCTTTCTGCTTGTATTTTCTATATATAATAATAAGCGAGGCTACGCAATATAGATTTATAAACTGTTTTCAGGGTGTCCTTGCTCTCTCATGTATCCTTGGCTTTCTTGGCTTTCTTCTCAGAGGACTCAACTTTCTTCCGCTTTTTTGTTTTTTTATCAGTGGTGTCTAAATCAGGATTGTACGCCATAGGGGCGGTAAGGAGTCCATGCGAATCGTCATCTGAGCGGCGTATGTCATGCGCCTTGCTATTATGCATCTCTTTTTCTATCTTGCTCGTGTCACCGAGCGTCTTTCCTTCAAGTTGTCTCAAGCGCATCTCCACTTTCTCGCGACTCTCTATGCCAATACTTGCCTCACTTGATTCACCAAGTGCATCGACTCTGATGGAGAGGGCGCATTTGGCTGCAAGTACTCGCGAAATTTTCCCCTTAAACTTCGGGGCCGCTTGACCGATGAGTGACGCGTGATATATCAAACCATATTTTGGTGTCTCATGCTTCGTCTTCAGAGCGCGGAACAGGGCCTTCTCAGCGCCCAAAATCTGAATGGTACTTGCAGGATGCTTCGCGAGATTGATCAAAGATCCAGCGTGAGAGATTAACCGAGCACCAACAAGTTCGCCAACGAGGACTGTGAGGTTAGGCGCGATTGCTTGCATGCGGCTTTTCAGGTAGTCGTAAAGTTGAATACGGTATTCAGAAAGGGAGACAACCTGCTCTGCAAGTTGCTTGATATTTGCGAGATCGTCAGGTGAAACTTCAGTACCCATGGAAATTATGGCGGCATCTTTAAGTTCTTGTTCGATATCTTCATCCAGTCCCGCAGCTGAAAAGTCGTGCTGAGCTGCTGTTGCACGATCTCCCAACTGAATTACCGCCTTGGCATATTGCATGTTATCTTGGATTATCTTAGTGAGCTCAGGAAAATGCCAGCCATACCACTCTCTGACGCGCATGGCGTATGTGTTTAACTCCTTGTCGAGCTCATCAAGCAGGCCGATAGCTTGCACGACCATAGTATCAACCTTGTCCGGCGAAAACTTTAGCTTGTATCGTGAAAGGGAGTGAGAGAGTCCAAGCGCCATCGGGGCGATGTCGGCACTAGTGAAGCCACCAATAAGATCATTTAACTGGAGGCGGACACCGCGCATTAATTCCATGACACCAGAGCTGAAGACGCACGTTATGCCAAGTTTATCTTTGATCATTCCTCCGAGTTTGGCATCCGCAACTGCGAGAGTCTCACCGTCAGCGTGCTTTTTGAGAAACTTTTTGAGATCCTTGCCCATCTTTGAGTCTACAAGAGCCGCTGCAGCGGCGAGGCCCTCGGCCGTGCTATCGAATTTAGAAAAAGCCTTCAGGGAGACAACTTCTTTTGCACCTTCAACAGTGCTGAAGGCTTTCTCGAGAGCCTGTGATTCGAGGATGTCGAGTTTGTCCGTTCTTAAGAGATCTTGGGCAGGCCTCGGGAAATTTTGCCGCCGCCACTTTTCGAGAAAACTTATCACGGCTCTACTGGTTGCCGACGGGCATTTTCGGAAATCGGGGGCAGGACGCGGAAGTGGGGCACGCGCTTGCATGCAGCGCAATGTGCTTTGAAGACATCGAATCGAGACAAAAGAAAACATGTTCTGACATTCAAACTTCGTGTAGGAGATCAAGGATGCGAGAAGTATAATTCTTGTCGAGTGGGAACGGGAACCAACCTGGGCATCCTTGAGCTTTCCATCTCCATTGACTTTAAACAATGAATAGCCCGCCGGGGTTTCAAACAACAAGAGCATGCTGCGCGTGCCTTTTACACGTCCGGTCTTCGCTAACGCGCTTGAAGTACGTCGAGCGGTTCTTGCGTTGGCTTGCGGGATCAGGGTTACGGGTTTCGTGTATCTCCGATAAATTCATATTATACTCTTAAATTAAGATTAAGATTATTGACAGTTCCCTGACTGTTACCCCGAAGGTATTATTGAAGTCTCGTACGTAATCTGTAAACTATATATACTAGCTAAACTGTATATCTATTACATATATATTACATCCCATAGCATGCAATAATGTAATAATAATATGTAATAATCACGCGAGATCTATTTATATTAGATATCTTCATATTATTACGAATAAGCAAGGAATGAACATACGGTGCACACGAATTTTACACCCAGCCGAACCCTGTTGCCAACCCAATTTAACTAACCCCTGATTACGGGGCAATAGTTTGGCCTTATTTAATATACATACAACCCAATGTTTAATATAACACTTACGAATTCGGAAATAAAGAGAGGTTTATTTATGGTTGATACACGCACTGTAAATAATATAAATAAAGATTAGGAGTTGAAATTAGTTTTGTCACAGGTCTTTCAATCGGAGGCGCCGGAGACGCGCGACATGCTTTCCGGCGAAGCTCTGCGGCGCGAAGCTTTCCCCTGGACCTGGAGAAGAACCCTGTCTACTTTCTAGCGTCGAAGCAAAGGTTTTACACGGCATAAAGATAGCATGAGCTCGTTTTTTAGTTTTTTAAAAGGCATTCGCTTTTGTCACACTTTTAAATGTGTACGTGTAAATGTGCGTGTATGTGCTTGTATGACTTTTGAAATTGACCGAGCTCTCCACCAATCAGAAGACGAATAAAGCGGACAAATTTGCAAAAAACCCGGGTCGGAATGTGGGACTAAATTTGACTTCGTCAGTGAACTGACTAGCTACTGTAGCTGGATCATATATAATAATACTGTACAGATAGCTTTCCACAAAATTTAATAAAGATTAATTTAATTTCTCTTTGATCTGATCATGATTGGCCCTTTACATTCCGTTCGTCAGCAGTCCCATGGAGCTTGTTTTGAAGCTGATAACCGCCCCAAAGGTCAAGTCTATCACCCCTCTTCAAGTGACGTAGAACCGCTAGACCTGGCGAGCCGCTCTGTTTGATGAATGATGCAAGTAAAAAAAAGCTGCAACTGTCGCAACTCGCGTTGCCTAAAACTGTACGCCTCATTATTGTACCTTCGTTTAAAAAGTTGAGTGCCTTTTCAACCTCTTCTTGTAGATATTGCGAGTGTTTTGCCTCTGGCTCGTTTTGCAAGCGGTGTAACTGCTCCAATTGCTGCAACGACCCTGGAAATGCGGCCGCTCGCCAAGTGGCTATCGACGCCACACTTGACCGCAATCCAAACGCATTTCGCCCGAAGTTTTTCCCTGCTCTTAGCGGAGTTGAGGAAGGAGAAGGCCGCTATAACAAGGTAAAAGCGATATTTACCGTGCATGTACCGTATATTCAGGATATGAGCTAAATCTTGACGTCGTCCAGGGTTGTCACTGCAAGAAGAGTAGCTGCCTGAAGAAATACTGCGAGTGCTTTCAAGCGAAAATATACTGCACTGACTTCTGCAGGTAAGTGGGGGGATTTTTATGCCAACAAGCGCAAGTGCAGTTATGATTGATTTCGCTGAACATTGATTGAATTCATAGATGCATAAGTTGTAAAAATCATGATGCATCTTCTGTGCGCCTTGGCAGGAAGCCTCCTGACAGTCAAAGCAACTCGCTTGCAAAAAGTGTCAAAACGGTGAGCGCCACAAGAAACTTATGTCTGCAGTTAAATTGATACCTTTCGGGGAAAGGCTTCCGGCACAGTGCATATGAGCTCTACAGATGAGGTTGAGCCACTGAACAAAACAGAGACGATTGACATCGCCACCCTTTGTGGTATTCCACGGCACAAGGTCCCGGCTTTATATTTTCACTATTCCATTCCCAGTTTATCCAACTTTCACACAGGTTTTTAATACGCATAACGGTGTTGAAATCCTCTCAGCAAACAATGTTGGTCTTATCGGCGAAAGTCTTTTGGAGGTCCGCTTATATTTCAGATAGATGCATGCAGAAAATTAAAATGACCGTAAAAATGTGTGTGTAGATGCCTAACGCACGCGAGCACTTAAATAATAAGGTCCGTACAAGGCTGTGCAAGATCAGATGCATGCATTGTTTGTAATCCACATAGCGGGACAGGAACAAGAGGGTTTGACGGCGAAGTTGTCTTATGGTTTGTCTTTGAAATGCCTCCGGAGGTGAGCTGCTATGGCAATGCTTTGCGCACCAGATTGCTTAAAGTCAAATGCAACGAGCAGGCCAGGATGTACAACTTCAGAGTTTGAGAAACGGGTCTGTGTTAATAAAAAAACTGAGGACAAGACGCTGAGATCAACTGATGAAGTAAATGCTGCTTTTGGCAAAACTGATGTGGGACTTTCTTTCAACGCCAGGACATACCAAGAGAACGTATCTCAGCACGAATCATCTGTGATGAATGATTTCATGGCTGAAGTGAAGTTTTTAGTATAGTCTCTGCAGAATTATTTTGGGTCAACTCTTTGATATATATAATACCTGATAGGCCACTGCCACCAATCTCTCTCGACGAAATACAGTACCCTCAATATAGAGCAGAGTGCCTCGTCAAGACACCACAAGAATGCACTGCATCATTGTCGATCGCTGAACAGGGATTATTCAGGATTTGTTTTCAGGCCGGTTTTGTGTGGCTCCTTAATCCTCGTGGCCAGTGCATTTTGCGGTCTCATGATGAAAGTCACAACTTATATCATTGCATGTGCATCATATTACAACCTTATTGTAGTCATTCGCAATTCCTAATGTCAGAGCTAATAATTTTATCATGTGGTCGGAAAGGCCTAACCACGTCAATCTATAACATTGTTTCACTGCAAGGACCTGGATTGATAAAAATTGGCAATATTTCAAGAGGTGCGTCGACGACAATCCAGCACGGTCCGATGAATGACGTTTTTGTGTCTAAGCAGCCATCTTCATGGGAAGCGTTCCCGATGTCGTTGATCATACCGTGCGAATCAATCACCCACTGGATCCATTCTCCTCTCGGTAGATAGACTTTTCTCCATCGCGCCCCTTCCTGCACAACAGGGGCTACAATAACGTCATCGCCGATCAAGAATTGGTCATCAATGGCAAAGGTTTCTTCATCTGTAGGGTCTAACCACCAGAGTGGACGACAAATGGGCACAAGAGTTCGCGAGGCCTTCCTAACAAGATCTGGGAGTCGCGGAAGCAATATTGCTTCGCGAGCACGTTCTGTCGCTAAGCAGGCTTTGAGTGCTGTGTCACTGATGTCCCAAGGGGGAATCGACCACTGCACGGCTGGCATCATTGCACTTACTTGTGCCCATCGAACCATGAGCTCTGTATCTGGGTATTGTCCCCAATATGCATTTCCACCCACCATATCGGGTAAACAAAATGGATAGCCTAACACAGCCGATGTCAACAGCGTAGGTATCAACGACTGCAAGCCATTGTCGAGACCCCATACAGTGTCACGATCTCCCATCCGAATAAGACCAGAATATTCAGTGGTAGAGTATGCACTTCGAACTTCAGATACAGGAAAGTTAGAGGCAACGTTTGTGACCCAGAGTTGCGTGTACTCCCCTGGATATTGTAGAGGGCGAGATGTTACCGCTCCGCTGGGCAAAAAACATGGCTCTCCGGCGTCAAACTTGAAGCCATCTATTCCTACGATAGCTTGAAAGCGCTTTAGACGCGCAACATACCAATCAACGGCATCATTGTCAGTGAGGTCGAGGACTCCCACAGGCTGTGTGCCCCACCATCGAAGTTGACCGGAGCGCAGCTGCCCACCTCCACCCCCACCTTCCCAATGGCCCGGGGGCCAATCGTATTCATCAACAAGTACTTTCACTGCCGACCCAAATCTCTGCCCAACGCCACCAACAGATATCTCTTGCATTACCGTTGGAGGTGGTCTTCCTTTCACAAGGTACCCCCGTTCGATTGCCTCCCTGTAAGCCGCAGATCCTTCTTGAAAAAACGGTGTTACCCACACTGTAACTAAAAAACCAAGGTCATGAAGATTGTTCACCATTTGTTTAGGGTCCGGAAACTTTTCCGGGTCAAATATGAGGTCCCCGTAGCGAACCTGCCAGCGATCGTCAACTTCAAGAACTCCCGGGCGAAATCCATATTTTATAATATTTCTGCTGAGCGCGAGAACATCGGACTGTGTAACATCAGCATGTGAAGTTGCCCATGTTGTCCAAATGGCACGTTCAAACAAAATTGAAGGCGGCGGCTGACTCGGTAACCGGAATGATCGTAAAACAGTAACAGTGGCATTTCGGGGATCTCCTTTTGCAGCAAGTGCCACTCGAAGTACCACACAATCCTCTGGCTCGGCGTTTAGCCTCGATGCGCTAGGCTCAGTGGAATGAAAATCTGATGTATCGATAGTTTGCCATGGGTGTAAGACATTTCTATCTTCCCAACTCGTGCGTGCTTGAATGTGCATTAATCCATCTCCTTTATCCGCTAAGAGTTGTGTTTTTTGAGCGGGATCAGTCGCAGGAAGTGTAGGCTGGGCAAGATGCTGAACACCGACTCCAAAGTATCTTGGGTTCATTCTATTCTGCCTAGTTGTTGGAGAGTTGAGACCAAAGTGAAGTAGAGGAGTTCTGGGATCCACCATCACCACTGAGCCTCTACTGCTAACCCAGTGACAGCCAACAACCGACCCAAGACCATTTGGTCCGTGATCAAATGGATACAAAGGGCCGATCTCCCACTGCGCTCGATCCAGTGGCCAGATTTGGCGCAACATGTGGGCTCCTCCGAACCAGTGAACACCATCAGAAAGCTCCAACGCAATCTCTGCACCACAAACAGTTGATTGGTTTGTGAGAGACTCTTTCTTTAAAATAAACTCTAAAAAATAACCTTGGTCGATGCCATGTGCCCAGGACTTAAACTTCTCCTCCATATGATGTCCACGCATAGATGATGCGCGCCAAACCTGAAGTTGAACTCCTCCTGGCCACTGTATTGAGAGCGCAACACCATCAGGATCACCTGGTTGCCCCGTGAACCCACTGGCCGGACCGATGGCAGCTCTGTCTGGTAGTTTCAGCCTGAGACTTTGCCTCCTCTCATTCGGATGCGGACCTGAAAGAATTATGGTTCCGTCATTTATAATATGCAGCTCTGATCTGCCGTCAGCAACAGACCACTCGGTTGCAAACTCTGATGCATCTGCGGTGCCATTGTGCGAATAAAAGGAACTCATCAAATTGTGACCCGGCGTACAAACCGCCAGCGCAGTACCTCCAGCAAGTGCATTACGTCGCGTATAAAATTCCCCTTTCTCTTTGTTTCCCTCAAGCTTATTTGGATTTGAGTAGTGCTCGGACTCGACGGAGTCTTCAGAGTTTTTCCTTGTGGCGTTGTGTTTTGTGGCGTGGAAACGTCGTTCGTTTCTAAGCCGAAAATGAAGACATCGGGACCAGTCGGATCGTTCTACTTGCGCGCACTCGACCCATGCGTGGCCTCGAGGCGAAATCAGGGTTTCAAAGAACATAAGCGTTCAACCCACGGGTCGGTCACCTAGTCGGGTGATTTTTCGCTGGCGTTGAAGCAGCGATGATATGTCAAAGTAAAGTGCGTGTACAGTAGTCTATGCATGTGTATGTGTTATCATCAATAATATTATTAAGATTATGATATATATAATAATATCATTTATTTGATTGCTTGCAAGAATTATTAATAAAATAAAAGTTTCGTTAATCTTATTATTTATATTTTTCCCTTCATATATATATATATATATATCTTATGTATATTAAGTTCATCATTATTATTATTATTATTATTATTATTATTATTATTATTATTAATATAATGATAAGTTTCGAAACTTATTATTATATATTTATATTATTACGTAACGTTATATATGTGTGTATATATTGACATGCAATGTACATATATATATACCGTTATTAGTTATTATTTTATATCATTACGATACGAGCGAGTAATAATATATATATGTAATAATGATAAATATATATGTAAGCAAGCAAGTGTTATTCTGATTTTAATAAGGCTGTTAATAATGACGACTTCAAGCACGCACAAGATGAACCTCTTCGCACAGGAGCTCAAGCGGTTCTTCAACGCCGCGGGTGCGCTCGAGGGCATCGACGCGCTGCGTTGCGAGATGGTACGTTCATATTTTAATTCTCGTATAGGCGATTAGTATGACTGACGTCGTGTTTTCCATCAAGACGCCCGAGATTCAAGCCGAGATTGACGAGCTCCAGGGCGCCATGTGGGACCTCGAGAGCGGCGGGCATCACGACGGCATCAAAAAAGCGATACCGTACATTCAATTGAGAGCGGAGCATATCAGCCCAAGGTTGCCCAACACTTCCGCTTCCTAACTTTTTCTAATCATTTGGCCACAATGTTGAGGACTTTGCCCGGCACGAAAATTACTTTTTTTATGGATGTTTCGAGAGGGAGAAATTTCGAAATTTTCTCATTTCCCAATGCAGCCGCCACAGCTTCTTCCTTTTGCGCATCTGCAGACAGTTCGATCTTGCCCCGCATCTTGCCGTTCACCTGCACTGCCAGAGTGAACGTGTCCTGTTTCAGGTAGGTCGGATCTGCCACGGGCCATGCCTCATATGCATTGCTTGCCTGGTTGCCAAGACGCTCCCAGAGCTCTTCTGAGACGTGGGGCGCATATGGACTGAGCAGCAGAACGAATGGTCTGAGGACAGCCTTGGGTCGCTGCTCCCATTTTGTTGCCGCATTCGTAAACTCCATCATAGCAGCAATTGCCGTATTGAATCGTAAGTTCTCCGTCTCTTCGGTCACTTTTGCAATGCACTTGTGAACCGTCCTGAGTTGCTCATCAGTTGGAGGTTGGTCAGTGCACGAGTCAAATAGTCGGTATGAGCGCGCCAAGAAGCGACTACAACCCTCAACACCTTTTGTCCGCCATAATTTAGTCTCACGCAACGGTCCCATAAACATTTCATACAAACGCAGTGAGTCAGCACCGAAATCTCTAATGATGTCGTCCGGATTAACTACATTTCCTCGGCTCTTGCTCATCTTATGGGCACGAGCGTTCACTTTGATTTTTTCGTCCGAGGCAAGACAAAATCCATCGCCAGTCTTTTTGACACTCTCTGGAGGTAAGGAAACCGTGCGAAAGTTATCTGTACCCTCGATTGCATTAAGAAACCCGCCGTCGTCGTCAACATGTGCAGTGTATTCAACCTCTCCTAAAATCATTCCCTGGGAGACTAACCGCTGAAAGGGTTCCTTTGTACTAACAGCACCGATGTCATACAGCACTTTATGCCAGAATCGAGCATAAAGAAGGTGCAGCACTGCGTGTTCGGCACCGCCGACATAGAGGTCAACAGGCATCCAGTACTTTTCCAGGTTTCTATCAACGAAAGCTTCATCATTCATGGGATCAATAAATCGTAAGTAGTACCAACATGAGCCTGCCCATTGGGGCATCGTGTTGGTGTCCCGGCGCGCAGGACTGATGCCGTCTCTTGGGTCAACTGTGTTAACCCATTCAGATATATTCGCCAGTGGGCCCTCACCAGTTCCACTCGGCTTGAAATTGTCCGTTTCGGGAAGCGTTAGCGGGAGATCAGAGTATGGGATAGGAACCGGTATATCTGGGTCGTCATCTGAATAAACGACAGGAAATGGCTCTCCCCAATAGCGCTGACGTGCAAAGAGCCAATCCCGCAACTTGTAATTGACCGTCTGGGTACCAACCGAATTTCGTTCGAGCCATGTCGTTATACGTTGTCCTGCGTCAATATTTGACATGCCATTTACGTCTAATGCTTCGCACGCGCTGTTTTGCATGAGGCCGCTATCGGTGTAGCACATGCAACTGCTATCAGGTGGCGTGACCACACTAATAACTGGTAATTCAAATGCAGCCGCGAACTCGTTGTCACGTTCATCATGTGCCGGCACTGCCATGATTGCCCCTGTTCCATAAGTTCCAAGAACATATTCTGCAACCCATATTGGTATTTCCTCCCGTGTTAGCGGATGTATTGCAAATGTCCCGGTAAAAACACCTGTTTTCTCTTTTGCAAGGTCTGTACGCTCAAGGTCAGATTTGCGGTTTGCCGCTTCGATGTATTCTTCGACTGCGGTTGCCTGCCCTTCAGAAATCAACATGTGTACTAGTGGGTGTTCGGGCGCTAGTACAAGGTAGGTTACGCCAAATAATGTGTCTGGACGCGTTGTAAATACTTCAACTTTTTCCTGTGTGTTTGAAAGCCCGAACGATAACTGAACCCCCTCTGATCTGCCTATCCAATTTCTCTGCATCTCTTTGATACTCTCTGGCCAGTCCAGGCCGTCCAAGTCATCCAGAAGTCGTTCAGCATAGTCGGTAATCCGCAACATCCACTGCTTCATCGGCCTACGAACCACTGGATGGCCTCCGCGCTCAGACACGCCGTCAATGACTTCTTCATTAGCGAGGACAGTTCCAAGTGCAGGGCACCAGTTTACCGGCACCTCGGCCTGGTATGCCAGCCCTTGATCGAGCAACTGTAAGAAGATCCATTGTGTCCACTTGTAGTACTTGGAGTCACATGTCGCAACTTCGCGGTCCCAGTCGTATGAAAAACCAAGAGATTTAAGCTGTTCTCTAAACCTCTTAACGTTTGTAGCGGTTGTGTGTCTTGGATGCGTACCGGTTTCGATCGCATACTGCTCGGCAGGGAGGCCAAAAGCGTCCCATCCCATAGGATGGAGAACATTATACCCAGTCATACGCTTGTATCGAGCTATAATATCTGTTGCAGTATAACCTTCGGGGTGACCAACATGAAGACCTGCGCCACTGGTTCAGACAGGTGATGATGGAATGTGCACGGGTCAGTGAGTGAAGAAATCATGTCATCCATGAGCTGTCATCCAATTTCGACGAGCAGCTCTTCGAATTGGCATCTAGTTATTAAGGGAAAACAGGGGGATGCACCTCGGGTAAGGGAACATGTCCAATGCGTAAAACTTGGGTTTGCTCATGTCAACTTGATCAGGGGTTCGAAACGTCTGGTTTTCCGCCCAATATGTCTGCCACTTGCTCTCAATATCTTCGTGTGGATATCCATTGACTCGTTTAGGTTCATTGGAACTCTCAGCTACCGCAAGAGTCCGAACCCCTCGGGCTTTGGACGCCATCGACGTAAGCGCGATACGTGATGATGCACTCAGCTTCCACAACTCCGCACGAACACGGCAAGATTGTGTCACAGCCGTTATCATAGCTCCTGATCGGCGGTGGCCGCTAAAAAGTAGTGGGGTTTGGGTTGAGGATGATCCCGATAGGAGAGCCCGGGTGAACGAGGTAGACCGAGTCGCCGCCGTCACTGGGAAAACGCGCCCAGGAAAACAGAGCGTCGTCATTGACCGCGAGCTCAAGGTAGAACAGCCGGTTGCTTCAAGTACTCCAGTGAAACGGGTTTGTGTAGTCGTGCGAGGTAGTTGGAAGAAACAGGAAACACGCGGAGCAGGCAAGGCCAACAGGCAGACTCACACCCCGAACCTGTCGATTTCAGGGATCAGGGTTTTATGTACGTAAGAGTTACGAACGAACGAACAAATAAAGGTGTTAATATAAATATGATTAAATAATAAGCTTATTCGGCATATAGCCGCATCTACACATTTCGGAAAAGTTTGGACTGTAAAAAATGTCACACTCACCGGTATCGTTTATCAAACGTCACGGTCTATTCGTTCCATACATTTGTCGCCAATTTTTTTTTTAAAATTCAAGAATCTTGGTTAAGCCCATCATACATTCACCCATTCCAAGGTTTCCTTTTTTTCTTTTAACTCGTAAATCTTGGTTAAGCCTTCACCCTCGTTACTGAATCCAAGAGTACCTTTTTCACAAATACTCGATCCAAGTAATATGATCTGGTATCGTTAAAACTACGTGTGTAATAAGTCCTTGCTTGTATAATTAATTGAATTTTATTTTTATTGGCGCGTTAAGTTTGTAATTATATTAATGCATTTTACAATCAATTAACCATCTATCCCTCTCAGGCTATGCCGACCCACATGGAGCGAATGAACCACCGTCCTCGTTCGATCCTGTAGAATTATTAGTTTTAATATGTTTTAATATTAAGATAATGCAATGTATTTAATATTCGTTCGTATTATCTAATAATAATAAAAATTTTCCATGGAGGAACAGGAGTAGTGTTTAACGTGATTGTGTGGGTTCGTTCCCAGCTGTGTCGGCATAGCCCCCCGCATGGTTATGAAATCATGATAGAATTGCGGATACGTAATGTTATTACGTACACGTTCATGTCAATTATTATTATGTATATATGTGTGTAATTTAACAAATGTGAAATTAATGGTTTTTGGGGAAAATAAACCTTCGACCTTAATTAACGATACCAGGTGAGGCGAAATATTTTTCGAGAAATCCCCGCAAGATCGGCTATGCCGAATAAGTGTTATTAATAATAAGATCATATAAATATATGAACCATGCATCGACATGCATGCTGAATAACATCGAATAATAACATATTATCAAATAACCTTATTACTTATTACCTTCGAAGGTATTTAATAAAGAAGGGATATATATTTAATATGAT
>Ga0209631_10004623_pt1 | contig 15146 bp, 14 predicted proteins | sample COG_08_FD_184752 | JGI IMG/M metagenome (GOLD analysis project Ga0209631, IMG submission 184752) | Pelagic Microbial community sample from North Sea - COGITO 998_met_08 (SPAdes) (version 2) | ecosystem: Environmental > Aquatic > Marine > Neritic zone/Coastal water | place: Helgoland, sampling...
TAATAGGCCAAGTGCTCAGTGTCCCTGAAACCAATTTGAAATCACGGGTGGTCATATCAGCTTATGCGCAGGCAGTTCCAAATGACAGCTACACCTTCATATCGGTTAGCCACCCCTCCTTAGACACAGCCCAAACTCAAATTGGTGTGGGCCTGGAAGTGATTGGCATGACAACACTCGTGAACAATGCAGCAGGCCGGGCAGCAATATTCACTGTTGACGCAGGTGAAACCCATCGAGTTTTTGTGGCCAACGTTTCTCATTCAACCATTAACTCGAGTATTGCCGATTCCAAAACACATTTAATTTTCACGGTGGACTCAGCTCAATTTGGTAATGTAAGAGCCGTGGGACTCAACGAAAATCCAAGCAACTCTGTGGTTGTTAATAACGTGCGCAAATTCAACAACCTCTCGCAATTGGACTTCTGGGGGGTCATCTTTATCGAATCCAGCGGTACCGGATTTTCTATGGAGTTTCTTGGCGATGCACACGATTCAACCATCGGCAGAAATCACATCAATGTTCTTGATGGTGCTACCGGGGTTTCAACGGGAGTAGGACGAGGAATAAACTGAATATTTCCTCATACTTGTATTTAAATAAGTTCCTCTAATTTTTTTCTCAGATGGAAAAAAGAGACTCCACCCAATTCGCAATCGTATCTTTTACAGGGAACTCTTCTCTAACCTATGAGGATATTAAACAGGCCAACAATGGCGAAATTGGTTTTCATTTCGTAATTGATCCTCATGGGCAAATTTTTATGGGAAGACATTCCTCCAAAGTGGGAGCCTATTCTCCTGATTTCGATGAGAACAGCCTGGGGATTTGCGTTATTGGAGAACGACACGAAATGGAAGACGCCCAATCCATTGCCCTGACTCTGCTGCTTGAAAATCTGAAAGCAGAATTTCCGGAAATCGAGAGTGCTAAATATATTTACAATGAAGATTGAATAAAAATTTTATTTCTTGGTAGCACCTTCCTCTCAATATCATTCGAGTTTTTAATCCTACAAGAGTATAATATTTTAAATTCCAATTAAGAGGATATTATGATTCGCTAGGTACTGAAAATTTTTAAAGCACTGAACTCAGACATAAAACCTGTCAGCTGATTCTCGGGTTAGCCTTTGGCGGAATTATCGGTCTGATGCCACTTTGGACACCGCATAATATCTTCCTTATTTTTCTAGCTTTTATCATCAACTTAAATTTCGCGCTTCTCATTGTCGGCCTGCCTTTTTTGCAATCCAAGCCCCTTGACCTCAATCAATACGTCACCGATGAAGCTTTGAGCGGACTGTTCATTATGATGGGCAAAGAAGAAACCAAAATAAGAACAGACCCTACTGCCCGAGCAACTGATCTGTTAAAAACAAATTTCTGGACAATAGCTTCTAGAAATCTGACATAATATAAATATGAAAAAAATCATTATCATTGGCGGTGGCATAGCTGGATTGGCAGCCGCATATCGGATTCAACGGAAAATATCTGAAGGCGCCGATCTGGAATGTATTTTGCTGGAAGGAAGCGAACGGTTTGGTGGCAAAATTTTTACAGAAAAATCGGACGGATTTATCATAGAACGAGGGCCCGACTCATTCATTTCCCAAAAACCTGCCACTATACAATTATGCAAACAACTGGGATTAGAGGATAGACTCATAGGAACCAATCCTGGAACACCCAGTACTTTTGTTTATACCAATGGTAAACTGGTGACCATGCCCGATGGATTGAGTCTGATGATCCCAACTAAGTTTTTACCCTTCGCTCTGACGTCATTGTTCAGTCTCTCTGGAAAAATTCGTATGGCCTTAGATCTGTTTATCCCAAGAAAAGTTGGAGATTCCGATGAAAGTCTTGCCGCATTCGTTCGCCGCAGAATGGGAGAAGAAGCTCTCAATAAAATGGCAGAACCAATGCTCGCTGGAATTTATGCCAGCGACCCAGAAAAGATGAGCATTGGTAGTACCTTTCCCATGTTTGTTGAAACCGAGCGCAAGTATAGATCACTCATTATTGGTATGCTGGCTCGCAAAAAAGCCCTGCTGGTATCTGCCAATACTGATGTAACGATGAACACAGGAAAACGACCTACCACTTCCTATTCGTTATTTATGACATTAAAAGAAGGTCTTGGCGAAATAGTTGATGCTATTATCAAAAAATCACCCGACGTCCAATTTAAATCAGCAGCTAAAGTTGCGGCCCTCGAAAAGCAAAATCATGGCTGGCATATAAGCCTTGCAAACGGATCTGAATGCCACGCGGATGCTGTTATTATTGCGACCCCTGGAAGCATAACTAAAAAAATCATAAAACCAATTGCCCCGGAGTTGGCTGAGTTATTCGAACGTATCCACTATGTATCCACAGCAACCGTGACGCTTGGATATAAAAAAGAAGGCTTCTCTCACCCTCTAGATGGATTTGGGTTTGTGGTACCTAAAGCTGAAGGAAAAAGTATTTTGGCCTGCACTTGGACTTCTTCAAAATACCCTCATCGTGCACCTGACGGGTATGTGATGCTACGCTGTTATTTAGGTGGAGCTCTTCACGAGGAAATTGCCGAAAAAGATGCTGAAACAATACAAACATTAGTAAGAAACGACCTAAAAGAAATAATGGGTATCAAAGAAACTCCCGTTTTCTGTAGAGTATTTAAAAATCATAAAGCAAATGTGCAATACCATGTGAATCATTCTGAGATAATTGATTCTATAATGGAAAATTTAAAAAAATTTCCAGGACTTTTTCTTGTAGGTAGCTCTTATCGTGGGATTGGCATTCCAGATTGTATTCATAGTGGAAATCAGGCAGCCGAAGCTACCTTGGAATTTTTAGGTGCTAAATCCGAATAGACGATTTAGCATCTAATATCTGGTTCATCAAAAAACATTTAGGAGTTAGATATGAAATGGGTTTCTGCCCTCTCAAAACAAACCGATATCGATGCTGCTGTGCAAGAAGCAGCTGAAGAAATCATTAGGCAACTAGGAAAAGATCAAGCCGACTTGACCGTTGTCTTCGTTGCACCGCAATATAAAGATTTTTATGACAAGATTCCCGATCTGGTAAACCGCTACCTCAAACCCGGATTATTGTTTGGTTGTTCTGGCGGAGGAATTATTGGGAACGGAGAGGAAGTTGAACAACAGGCCGCATTCAGCATCACTTGTGCAAGTTTGCCCGGTGTAAAAATTCAGCCGATTTATTCAGAGACTAAAGAATTACCCGATCAAGATACTGCTCCATCGGTTTGGCGAGAATGGTTAGACGTGAAAATTGAAGACCAACCGCATTTCATTTTTCTTGCCGATCCTTTTTCTTTTCGTGGCGACGAGTTTCTTGCTGGCGTCGACTTCGCCTATCCAAACAGTAAAAAGGTAGGCGGTCTCGCAAGCGGTGCTCAAGGCCCCGGTGGTAACGCGCTTTACCTGGGAGATAAAATTTACAGCAACGGATTGATCGGCATTGCTTTGAGTGGCGACATAGAAGTCGATACCATCGTAGCCCAGGGTTGCCGCCCCATCGGTCAACCTATGAAAATCACCGCATGTCAGGACACTTTACTGAAAGAACTCGATGGCAAGCCCACTCTTGAGGTTTTACAAGATCTCAATGAAACCCTTTCCGATGCTGATAAAAAACTTTTACAAACTTCTCTATTCTTGGGAATCGAAATGGACGCGATGAAAGACGATCCGAAACAAGGTGACTTTCTAATTCGCAACCTGATCGGTGTCGACCGGGAAAGTCAGTCGCTGGCTATTGGTGCTTTGCTAAGAACCGGTCAGCTTGTACAGTTCCATCTGCGTGATAAAAAAATGTCATCAGAAGACCTCGATGTAATGCTCACACGATATCTGTCTCAAGGCCATGCAGAAAATGCTAGTGGTGCATTGCTATTCTCCTGCCTCGGTAGAGGTAAATATCTATATGGAGAAGCAAACCACGATACCAACATGTTCCAAGACAAACTGGGTAAGATCCCATTGGGTGGGTTTTTCTGCAATGGGGAAATAGGCCCTGTCGGAAATGCCACATTCCTGCATGGCTATACCAGTTCATTTGGGATTTTCAGAAAATCAGATCGTACTTAATAAAAGGAAGGAGTACCTATGGCAGTCGAAGTAAGTGTCTCAACCACCCCCAACGAAAATGCGATGAAGTACACCCTCAATTGCAACTCCATTGAATCGGGTCATAAAACTTATGCCAACGCCGAGGCCGCAGAAGATTCTCCTGTTGCCAAAGCTTTGTTTGCGATTGATGGAGTGACCCAGGTGTTTCTAATGGCAGACTTCATTTCTGTCACAAAAAAACCTGAATCCAGTTGGGGTAGTCTGGAAACAGCTATTCTGGATGCAATAAAATCTGCCTACTGAATGAACTACCCCGCCGCAAGCGGATGAGGTATGCGACAATAATTTTTATTTAAAACGTGTGGCAAGCCACGGATAATAAACCCACTGGTGGTATTAAATCAGGTGAAAATCACAATACTGGGTTCAGGCACAGCCGTGCCATCTTTGCACCGCAATTCTTCCGGTGTCCTCATTCAGGACAATGGCACGAACTCTCTCGTCGACTTCGGTTACGGAAACCTGAGACAACTGCTAAACCTGGAAGTCACCTACCACGACATTGACCGCATATTTTTCACGCACAACCATCCCGATCATGTATGCGATCTCATTCCGTTTCTATTTGGCTCACGCTATCAACTGGATACTCGAAAAAAAGATCTCGAAATCATTGCTGGGCCTGGATTTCAGGATTTTTTCGACAAGCTCATGCTGGCTTTCAAGCATTGGTTGAAGCCCACCGAATATAAGCTGAACATTTCAGAAATAGATGAAGGTATTCGTGATTTTGGAAAATTAAAAGTTCAGGTAGGGAAAGTAAAACATATTGCTATGAGTCGAGGCTACCGTTTCACCAATGACCAAGGAAAATCCGTTGCAGTCTCTGGCGACACCGATTATTGCGAAGGAATGATTGAACTAGGCAGAGATGTTGACTTGATGATTCTCGAATGCGCCTGGCCAGATGACGAAAAAACGGATGGGCATTTAGGTCCTACTCTTGCAGGTAAGCTGGCGATGGAAGCAAATTGCAAAAAACTTTGCCTCACCCATTTTTATCCACCTTGTGATTTAGAAAACATCCGCAATACAGTTCAGAAAAATTATAAGGGAGAGTTGTTGCTGGCCCGCGACCTGATGCAGTTTGATTTATAACGGAAAAATTCTATTTTTTTCCTTCACGTCGGTCTTCGATCAAATCGACAATAAACATAAAAAGCTTGATCAGCCCTAACATGCCAAATATACCCAAAAGCAGTTGGAGCAAAGGCGGCAGACCCAGAATAATACTTTCAATTGATGTAAAAAGAGCTTCCACAATTATTTCCTGTTAATAAAGGCACCTAAATTTGCAAGCAAGCATACCTAAGCAGAACCCATTACGCAATAATTGCTTATACAATAAATATTTCTGCTCCAAGAGATTCCATGTCGACTTTTAACATTCGTAATGTTTGTGAAAGCAACAATATAAAAATACTTGTTAAGCTCGAGTACCTCTGCCGGCTCACAAAGTTCCCCAATTACATCGGTTACGAGATCAAGCGTAGTTACTTTTTGAGTCCTCAAATCAAGTATTTTTATTTTATGTTTAATTAGGAATCGGCAATATAGATTTTATCCTTTGAATAGTTTGCTCCTAGAGGGTGTTGCAACAACTCCAGCTTACTTTTTCCATCCCGATCGTCAAAGTTGAATAACCCTTTCCTATATAAACCAAACTCATCGAGACGAACACTGCAGATGGGACTGGTTTCACTATCCGCATCTTTTTTTATGCAGCCTTGTTTACCGTTTTCCTAACAACCTTCTACCTTTTCACCTTAAATATCTAATCTTCCTTATAAAGGTACTCCCAAAACAACCATCGATTCGGCTCTAATAAAATCAGTTTTGGGGTCACATGAATGGAATTATAAAAAATAGATCCAAAAATCACGTATCAACAGTTTTCCCTTTCAATCAGATAGATCTAGCGTTGCTTAAATGTTGACACAGGGTATTTATGGGGTATTGATTTGGATAGCAAAGAAAAGTGGTTTCTTAACTTTTTAGGCTGGTTTTTTTAATAAAAAATGGTACCCCCTGGAGTTTTGTTTTTTTTGCCTTTACTATAATAATGGTATAATTATTTATTCGCGCAAATATAAAGGCCTTCTTTAAGTTTGGGATTTTTGTTTCTGAACCCGAATTGGAACGCATCCTTGAGTTAAAGTAATAACTTTTTTGGCCACTTCACTAATTAATTGCACTTTTCCTGCCAAAATTAAAGTAAACCATTATTTTGGTTATCATATAAAAACCCTTAAAAGGTTCAGAAACAAAACATATGAAATTTAAAGCCAATTGATCGCTGTCAAATTGAAATAATAGTTCTGACATTAAAAATACTTAATACCAGATTAACATTAATTTAATCCGTCTAGCGTATTCTCCACTTAATTATGAGTAACTTAAATAGTGGCTTTCTATTTTTTATAAAGTCATTAATAACAAAGATAAATTAAAAAAATCTGGGTAATATATTGAGCTTAAACATAAAAAGGGGCGTTTTCGTGTTTTCAAAAGCTTTTGTATACATTTTCTCTTACGTCTTGCTGGTTTTACTTTCCTGTCCAAGTTTGATTTGGGCCGAACCTTTTAGAGATAATAATAATGGCACCGTTATCGATGAAGGTACTGGATTAGTTTGGCAAAAAGGCGATTCCTTCCACGATCTAAAAAAAGGATTGAATTGGTACGATGCTCTCGAATATGTCACTTTAAAAAATTCCCAAAAATTTGCCGGATACGATGATTGGCGGTTGCCCACACTAAATGAGTTGAACAATTTATGGCAATCATCCGGAACAATAAAAAGTAAAGATGATGAAACTCTGGGCCTGGCTCCCGAATTCCAAAAAGGCGGTAGCTATTATATTTGGACAGGAGAAGAAAGAGGTCTGGACCACGTCTGGTATTTTGGCTTGGGACAAAAAGAGAATTATTTTAATTTAAAAGATTTGGCAGATTTAGAACAGGGCGCAAAAATGGTTCGACAGCGTGACGCCCAATAACACGAGTGGCAGAAAACTGTAATTTTCAGTCAGCCATAAAGGATTTCGCACATAAGAGGCAAAATCCTTCCACTCGTTACAATGGTTAACCGTAAGGAGAGAATAATGAAACCGAACAAAAATTCTTACCTTTTTATATTCGTTTTATTGATAGGGTTTTGCTGGGCCATTCCTACTGCATTTTCTGAAGATACACCTATAGATCATGGCTCCATTGGTCATGGTTCAATGGATAATAATTATCACTCTGAACCGTCGGTTTCAGGAGAAGAATATCGAACAGAGCAACCGGATGCCATGGATCATCGACACATGGATCATGGCGAAAGTGATGGTAGTATTTTCCGAACCAAAGGTGCTCATGATGATATGGGGATGTCGAAACCGGGAGACATGAGCAACAAGGCGCTGTTAGCGCGCGGGCGTAACATTTTCATGCATATGTGCGTATTCTGCCATGGTAAAGATGGCAATGGAGGTGGCAGAGCAACCGAATATCTCTACCCTTGGCCACGGGATTTCCGAAAAGGAATTTTCAAGTTTCGAACCACACCCACCGGAACCCTGCCGCGTGATGAAGATTTGTATCGAACCATTGTAGAAGGTGTACCTGGAACTTCCATGCCGGCTTGGAAAGATGCGTTGACTCCAGAAGACACCTGGGCATTGATCAATCACATAAAAAATTTTTCCGAACGTTTTAAAAAAGAGAAACAAGGTGAAAAAATCCTAGCGAAAACCCATCCCGATTCTTCACCTGAATTAATAGAAAAAGGTAAAAATCTTTATCAAGAGTTGAAATGTAATCGCTGCCATGGCGATTCCTTGAAAGGTGATGGAGAATTATCAGAATCTCTGATGGATGCATGGAAACATGCCGTATTTGTTCACGACATTACAAACCCGCAGGCTCTAAAAAGCGGTCATAAACCGGATGATATTTTTCGATCGATCTCTTCAGGTCTTGATGGAACACCAATGCGATCCTACATCGACCTTCCTGAAGAAGACCGTTGGGCATTGGTGCATTTCATTCGTTCCAAGTTTTCCAAAAAATTTAAAAAAGCCGAATTTGAAACAGATATCAACTCTTTTCCAGTTGACTTTAAGTTAAGTACCGACCCGTTCAGCCCGATATGGGAAGGAGTAAAAACTACCAGCCTGGTTTTACGTCCACTCTCTGCCCGACGCGATGCCGTTGAAATTATAAATGTGGCTTCCGTTAACAATGGAGAACAACTCGCCGTCCGGATCAAATGGAGAGACCCTACTCATGACGCATTTTCTGAATTACATTCAGATATATTTCGCGATGGAGTTGCCGTGCAGTTCGCCTTGGGTGCGGTAACACTTCACACTCATGGTCACAATGAACCATTTTTTGGAATGGGAAACCGTAGCAAGCCTGTAAATATTTGGCATTGGAAAGCCGGGCTCGAAGAAGTAATTGAAGCCGAAGACGACCTCGAATATGCCGGCGGGGGTGTAGATATGGATGCGCTCATTTATGGTGGCATCATGTCTAATCCGGTTTCAAAATTAAATCCAACAGGTGAAAATCCTGTCGAAGAATTGAATGCTGAAGGATTTGGTACTATTACTCCCCAACCTCCCGAAAACCAAAATGTCGATGGCTTAGGAGAATGGAAAGACGGCATGTGGACTGTTGTCTTCCTTCGCGATATGCCTAAAACTGGGAAATGGGATGTGGATTTTGCCAAACGGATTGATCCTGCTCTTATGGCCTTTGCTGTCTGGGATGGGGTTAAAGAAGATCGAAACGGCCGCAAGGTCATCAGCGTATGGCAACGTTTAAATATAATTAAACCAAAATAACTTTCCCCCTGCGTTATACGAATTTAAAGGGATAATTCTTAACTTCCACCGGAGTTTCTTTTGAATCTATATCGCACTTTCAGGGTCGGGAGTTTCCTCCTAATTTATTTCCTCACATTCATTCCCTCTATTTTTGCTGCAGAAAAAATGGGTTTGGGGGAACTCGACCGGTTGATAAAAATCCATAAACCCAAAAAAACAGTTGAAGGTTTTGACGCAACGGTCGGGCCCAAAAAAAGCGTTCAACTTCTTGCCAAAGGTGAGCCAACTGTTTTTTCGATTCCGGGCTTTAAGGTATACGGTTGCGGAGAATGCCACCGCCCTGATGATCTATTGGATCGTTCAGAAAATCGGATGCGGCAAACACTGAAGCGTTTAGATTCCATTTTTCCAGATCTTACTCCAGTCCCCCTTAAACAGTTTATTATTCAATCCTGGTCTGGCGAATTGTTGCAACCTTGGCAATTTGCGCATACAACATTTGATTCCATAAGAATTTCTCCAGCAGCTATCCTTATAGACAGTCGCGTCTATGGAAACGCAACACATCTACATGAGTCAATTCACTTAACGCAATCCTTTGTCGGCGCTGCCAATGAGTTGGAAGCCTATGGACTGAATATCCGCTCCGATCCGAGATTCTTGATTCTAAATTTTCCGTATTTTTCTGATATGGTCACGGAATTCTTCCTTCCTGAATTCCCAAAGATTTTAGATAGGTTTTTTGCAAGGCCCATCCGAGAGGATTTGAATATACCAAAAGAAGTACAATGGTTTTTAATGCCTTTTGATGATGAAAGTCTGAAAAAACTTAAAGAGCAAATAAAAAAGATGGAGCCAATTTTACAGGAGGAGGAACGATTAAATCACCAGTTTCCTATTGAAGCTGCTTACCTGGGTGAGCAAACTCGCGATATGTCCTTACTACTCGATATTGCGGCTGCAAAATTATTGCCTTTACCAGACTTGAAAGAATTGGAAAACGAACGTGAAAAAGCATTCTCCATTCTGGCGCAACAGTTTAATAAGCTGGATAACACCCGATTGGGTTATAAAATAGATCGCAAACGGGAGGCTTTGATGATGCTGACGTATAAAATGAATATCAGAGACCCGAGACTACGACTGAGCCTTTATTTCCATTTTTTAAAAAATCGGTATGTTGGGCCTGATGGAGAGGTGAATTTGAAAGTCGTAAACGAAGAAGATCTGAAAAAGTTCGTGGAAGAAAAACGTCTTCAAGTCAAGCGAATGATGAAATCAAAAAATTTCACTGAGATCGAACGTCAAGGGGCATACAAAATGCTCAAGGACGCAAAAATCCAATAGGCTCAGTTGTCCAATGGGCTTAGTATCTATTACCAGCGGCGGTTCGCCGCTAGAGTTTGCTGGGATGTGTTACGAGTGCCGGGCCTTTGACGTGGTCTTCAAGAGTTTCGGCTTGAACCTTATCCTGAAGTTTCATCAGCGCGTCGATGACCATTTCTGGTCGTGGCGGACAACCTGGAATATAAACATCCACTGGAATCAAGGTATCAATTCCCATCACCGTTGAATAGTTGTCATAGAATCCGCCGGAGACGGTACATACTCCATACGCTACCACCCATTTTGGTTCTGTCATCTGATTAAAAACTTTTACCAGAATCGGTGCCTGTTTGTGACTGATAGTTCCCACCACCATGAGCAGGTCGGCCTGCCGGGGTGAGAAACGAGGAAATGCCGCACCCATACGATCCAGATCATACCTTGGACCGGCAACGGACATAAACTCCATACCGCAACAAGCGGTGATGAAGGGATAGATAAAAAAAGAATATTTTCGTGCCCAGTTGATGGCCTGCGTCATTTGCGTAACGATGACATTATTGCCCAGACTCATCTCGGTTTCTGTTCTATATAATCCAGCCATTGAACCGCTCCATGGAAATAAGTGATTACGTATATTAGAATATTTTTCGAGAAAAACCAACCCCCCCAGTCCTTGCCCCGAGAGAATAGGTCAATGGACGCAAAGCTTACAAATATCTTTGCCTCTTTGACTCTGGATCGCCAGCACTGCCACCCAAGCTAGTGGGGCGGAATAACCTTGAGGGATTTAGGGTAAGCGGTGTATAATTAAATATGCCCGGAAACGTGTATTGATAAATTAAGAAATCAAGGTCTGCCCTTACTTAAAGACTTTGAATGCTTGGAGAAAAAGGAAAATGGATTACAGTGGCAACAAAACAGCAGTAGGGCAGGATCGTGCGATATCGGAGACGGAGTCCATTGTCAGCATGAATTTGAGCAAAGACGGGAAAACTCTTGACCTTACAGCAACTTACCTCAAGGAGTACGGGGCAAAAGATATCTCTATGATGGAATCGCTGAGACCTTTAACAACTCTCGCATTTGGCACCAACCTTTGTGGCGCTAAAGGTGCTAGATGGCTGGCACAGTCTGAAGTGCTGGTCAATCTGACCTCCCTCAACCTGTTTTACAATAAGATCGGCAATGAAGGCCTCAAATACATTGCTATCTCAGACAATCTGTTGAGCTTACAGAACTTGGTGGTCACGGATAACGAGATAACCGATGAAGGCGCACTCACTTTAGCCAAGTTTTTGCCACTTTTCACCAATCTGGTGCGACTCGACCTTCGCCTCAATCGGATAAAAGAAGAAGGAAAAATTATCTTGAAAGAAGCGCAAAAAATGTCCTCCGTCAAACACCTGCTGCTGGACAAAGTCGAAGGCTTCCAAGTCAAATAAACCTCGGCAATAGGTCTTTACTTTATATTCTTTCCTATATTTTCGGCTTCTTAGAAATGAGCTTATATCCATAAATGCTAGCCCCCTCGCTAGAGGGCGTTTGTATTTAATGGAACGATTTGATTGTCGAAAAGGGGATGTATATTAGCAAAGTCGATTCCCAGCAACTCCACGCATTTTTTTACTTCAGAGCTTTGGTAGATGATTTGCCAAAGTCGGTTCCCCATCTCCTGTGCGTTTTGTATTAGCAGTCGCAAGTCTTTCGTTTCATCTCGCCTGAGAACAGCAAAGAGGTCGAGTTCAAGAGCCTGCCATTTTTTTTCTGTTCGCAAAACACTTTGGTAAAGCTCCATCTCGTGACGAACCAGAAGGAATTTGTTTTTGAGAGGTTGCGCTTTGGTGGAATTGGGAAACAGGGTCGCAAATTCTTTTTCTATAGCACTCGCCTTGCCCCCTTTAAAAAGCGACCATTTTCCGTGGAGACTTTCCAGTCTGTCTGCAAAATCGAGACAACGGTCAATCAGCTCCGGGCGCATATCGCGGATCAAAAGAGCATCGGGGAAATCTTTAGTGATCCTCTCGTGTAACAATAGCAGATCTTTATACAGTTCCCGCAAAACCGAGTTCAGATTGCCGATGCTGACGCGATCATCCGGTTGCCGGGTATCTTTCAGAGAAATGGTTTCAACATCCAGATCCCTTTGCGTGGTTTCGATGTAATTGATCGCCCCGATTTCTAGAAGCTGATAAAAAGTTTTTGGAGAAAGGGCAAAGTCGATACCGAAGTTGGTTTTTACGAAATCGCGTATCTTGCGACATTGGCCCACATCGCGAAACGTTTCAACCGCTTGTTGCAAAGGTTCACCAGTGGCATCGAAAGGTACGATATCGATATCCGGTCCGATTAGTTTTTTTAAAATACGTTTGGGGTCACGCATTCAGGTATTTAATCCTAAAAAGGTACACAAGCATAGCTTGGAATTTAAGAAGGAAACTGTTAACATCCTCCAGATTCTGATGACCCTCATTTTAAGTCAGGATCGTTTCAAGATACAAGACCAAGCCGGGGTGGCGGAATTGGTAGACGCAAGGGACTTAAAATCCCTCGAGGGTAACCTCGTGCCGGTTCGATTCCGGCCCTCGGCATTAAAACATATAAAGGAGTTATGGCAAATTCGCCGTAACTCCTTTTTGATTTGGACAACTGCAATTGAATCAGGAAAACTTAGGGAGCACTTGGGCCACTTACAGGGTTAGCGCCATCAAAGGTGGGTGCCGCACCCGAATCATGCATATCCCCAATAAACTCCATTGCAAAACCCGAGGTACTCTGATCAATAATTATTGCACCCCAGAAAGATAGCATCGTTGCGTCTCTGTAACCATCACCTGACCCCGTACCCGTAGAGACCGTTGGAGAAGTTGCAACAGAAACAGCATTTAAATGACCATGTTTGAAATCTGAGATATCGGTTATGAACTTAGCATCGGGAATGCTACCTACGTTAATAAAGGAATGATTGTTTCGCACTATAAAAAGTCGGGTCGTTGTTGTTGCATCTACTGTAAAAGTTTGAGACGAACCAAATAATGTTCCATCATTTTGTATAGCCTCAACGATGACGCCAACCTGTGAGGCCATGCCAGAAAGTGAGGGGTGAGTCACAGCAACGAAGGTATAAGATTCCGAGTCCGATTGCCAATAGGGAGAAACCACTCTTTCTGAGTTGGGGGACAAGCTTGAAACACTGATAGAGGTTGAGGTTGAATCGATAGATTCTCTAAAATTAGAAACCGTGAACGCAGTATTTAGGAATGTGAGACGATTATCTGCAGCCAAGGAACTCGCCTCCGTTACCCCGGTCACAGCTCCATTAAAAAGCACATTGGAGTTTGAAAAATACTGAATTCGAGTATTGCCGCCTGTGCCCATTATAGTTTTAAAATTATTGATATTGTCAACATAGCCATGGTTGTAATTGAAAGGTGATCCGTCTGTATTATCGTTGGCTCGATCATGGCGTGCCGCCATGTTGTGACCTATCTCATGTCCGAATGTGTAGTTACCTGTAGCGCAATTAGTTGCAGTAACAGAATAACCAAAAGGCGCGAAAGCTGAAGATACCGTAGTCATTAAATATCCAAGACCACACAAACTATTATCCCCATCTACTAATATAACAACAAGATCTGCTCCTGTTGAATCTCGCAAAGCATGAAGACCATCAAAAGATCCATCTTGCGCCGCAGCTAAAACACTAGAAAAACTGAAACCGCTCTCTGAATAAGTTGTTTCATGCCTACCCACTATCCGGATAGTATGGCTCACAGCGCTGTTGGAATACGCCGCATTGGTTTCCGATGTGGCCAAATCAATGAGACTGCTTATGGCACTCGCACCGCCAGCCGCTGTTCGTGCTTCGGCAGTCCATACAACCAAAACATCGACAACAGTTCCATCATCTGCTTGGGTTTGAGAGTTTGAAGAACTTACATCCGATGAGCTAGAGTTTGGTAAAAATTCGTTTGAGGAAACAAATTCATCCCCTCCCTTTCTAGAATTTGTGCCAGAAATTCGAACATTTGCGCCAGAAATATGTGAGTCTATATTCGTATCTGTACCAGAAATATGGGGTTCAATTTGCTTCATCAATTTTTCTAGTGGATCAACCGGAGGCGAAGGTTTCGATTCCATATTAGGAATGATCGGCTCACTTGTTGGTGGAAATTTGCGTGGGTCAATCTCGTAAATCGCATGACTTTTTTCACTTATATGGCGTATTTGATAGGAAAAATTCGCTTTCGATATGTTCCCGAAAACCTTTTCTTCATTGATTACCAGAACAACTTGGCTCATGGGTATGTCTCTTAAATGTCCATACCAGGAATAACTACCAGACCGATTCCTTTCAATTTTTTGAATGATGAGTGTATACTCCAGGTTCTCAAAAACATTCAAGACTAATTGATGTTCTTCATCTGGCTCTTCCATTAAATTTTCTTGGAGTTTAGATAAAAGTGTAAAATCTACATTTACTAGCCGGGAACGAACAATAAAAGGGCTTTTTTTAACTTCAACCTCTTCTGTGTTTTCTGCATGAAGAAATAAGTCAGGTGGGGGAGGTTCAGTAATAACTATCTCAATGGTATATCCATTTTCTGCAAACACTAACAGCAAACAAATAACTAAAAGGGAAAATCTGTTTAACAAAACCGAGTAAATCTTTTGTTCTTTCAATTTTCTCCTCATAATATTAAGCCAAAATGATCACAGACTAGAGCCAACTATTCAAATATGCCACTCCAGGCGAATATATCTATGTTTAATGTTTTTTATCGGCATTATTGCCCAAAAAATTAGGCGATTTTTCCATTAAATGCCGTTAAAATAAAAATGACGTT
>Ga0209631_10004624_pt1 | contig 15144 bp, 12 predicted proteins | sample COG_08_FD_184752 | JGI IMG/M metagenome (GOLD analysis project Ga0209631, IMG submission 184752) | Pelagic Microbial community sample from North Sea - COGITO 998_met_08 (SPAdes) (version 2) | ecosystem: Environmental > Aquatic > Marine > Neritic zone/Coastal water | place: Helgoland, sampling...
TTAAAGGCGAGCACTTGATCGATCACACCATCGAAACGGGTCCGGTCAGTTTTTGACCCTCAAACACAAATCATAAAACTAGATTCAATATCCGGTGTGAAAGTCATCGGCTTAAAACGTTGATTTTCTGCTCACCTCTAAGGGGCTTCTGGGCGACGCCTATTGGCGAAGATTTTCTAACAGCCAATCGATAAGCAGCGGACGGCCTCAAAAGCCCAACACGAGCCCCGCGTAAACCCCTTCAACCAGAATTCTAGCCTCGGATCCTGCGCACCGATCGGGAGATCAAGGCCCATCGCTTTAATTCTCGGCGAGTATCCCTTCGCAATCGGTCACCATCAAATCGACCAGCTTTTTCACAGAGATAAACGAGGACTTTTACGTTCGAACGTTCGGCATTCAGACCCATAATCGTTATAGGGTGATTGAGACCCTCTGGCGGGCCACTGGCGCGCAAAGCCAGTCGCTCAACCCACAGCAGCATGGCTTTTTAGACTCAGCAGGATTGGGATTTTCGCTCAATCCTCGACATCAGTCTGATTCAGCAAATGATCAGCGCTCGATATGACAAGCGCGGCAATCGCCTGGTGGCCCGCGGGCGAGGGATGAATTCCGTCAGATGCTATGCCGCGCTTTGGATCCAAAGCATCGAGCGACACGTGCTCGGCAAAGGGCAAACCCGCCAAGGAGCGCTTCAAAACCAGGTCAAGCATTTGCGCCCGAATCCCCAGGACACCTCTCAAGGGCTGGGGCAAGCGATCAAATCGGTGCATCGGCGGCAACCCAAGAATGATGATCTTTACCGAACCCCGGGCGCGCAACCGACTGACAATTTGAAAAACAGCGCTCTGCCATTGCAAGAGTGAAGTCAATCCAGTCACGTCATTGACGCCCACCGAAATAATAGCAACGTCAAGGGATGAGACGTCTTCGTGCTGGAGCACTTCAACGATGTCCTGTGCTTTTGCACCCTGAGAACCCAGCGCGCGCCAGCGTGTCGATCGACGGCTGAACTGGGCAAGCCCTGTGCTAACCCTTGCAGTAACGCTGTCCGCAAAAGAGCATAGTCCCACTCCCTGAATGACGCTATCCCCAAGGCCCAGAATGTTCAGGGTGGTATCGGAAGTCTCGTTGCCTGATGATCCAGAGGGTAAGTCATCGGGTGACGTCAGAATCTCTGTGCGCCTGCGAAAACACCAGCCTTGAAGCCAACATAGGGGGAGCATTGGCAAGCAAAAACCCCAAAGCAATGCGCGCAAGAGCATCAGCGGCGCCCTGGCTTGACGCAATGGTGTCGACTCACCTTTTGCATTTCTGGGAAACCCCCTTCGAAGCAGGCTGCCCTGTCTGCAGCCCTTATCAGTCATTGGCGCAATGCGATACTGCCGCAGGGCACTCGCCAAGAATTATGATCGATTCATTGACTTGTGCCCAGCGAAGCAGATAGTCTTTTCACGCTTCATTCAAACAGGTGTTTTGATCGTCTAACGCACGATGGTCAGAATGAAACGGGAAACCGGTGAGATCCGATGGATCGATTCCGGTGCTGCCCCCGCAACGGTAAGCGAGGTGTTCTGCTTTTTACCACTGTGTGAAATTCGCATGGGAAGGTTGCAGAACAACCGTGACAACACGACGCTCGCAAGCCCGGAGACCGGCCTGATATCAATGAACGATGAACTGCGGCGGGCGGTTTCAGCGATGATCCTTTGCCTGCTTGCTCAACTTACCTCCAATTGCTCGGTGGGAGCAGGAGTATGCACCTGATGTTTTCAGCACTTTATATCGCTTCTTATTTTCAACCCCAACAACCGTTAACCCTCCGAAAATTACACATCCTTTGCCTCGTTGCTTTGACGCTACTGTCATCGACTTGGCATCAAACCTCTGCCGATCCGATTGAAGAACGGATGACGATTACAGCCTCCCGAGTTCCTACCGATCAAATGAGGACTGGCAACGGGATCGCGATCATCACAAGAGAGCAAATCTTAAGACAAAACCCAGCCACCCTTGGGGACCTCCTCCAAGGACTTCCTGGCGTGAGCGTAAGCCAGCAGAGTGGTCAAGGCGGCCTCACTCAAGTAAGAATGCGCGGGCGAGAGGCGAACCATGTTTTAGTGCTCGTCGATGGCATCGAAGCCAACGATACCAGCCAGGGCAGTGAATTCAATTTCAGTCAATTCCCAGTGCACCATATTGATCGTATCGAAGTTGTCTATGGCGCCGAGAGCGCACTTTGGGGCAGCGATGCCGTGGCTGGTGTTATTCATATCATGACCCGATCGCCTTACGCTGAACCCAGTACTGATCTCTCACTCAGTCAGGGCGGGCAAGGCAGCCAACACATTAATCTCTCCGCTTCTTCTAATCTGGGACCCATGCGCTGGGCAGGTGGTGTAAGTTTTTGGGAAACCGAAGGCTTCAATGTATCTCGTCAAGGCGATGAACGGGATGGCGCTGATCAAAAAGCGCTCTTTCTGCGAGCAACGAGTGCTCTGACAAAAAACTGGCAATGGTCCGCAGCGATAAGGTCCCAGAAGAACCGCAATGATTTCGATGATGTTGATTATTACGTCACAGGACTACCGATCGATGCCAATTTCGAAACCTATCACCAGCAATGGCTCGGCGGCTTCACTTTAGAATCGGTTGATCAACCCATCGCCCAGAAACTCACGGTGAATTACAATCGGGATAAAAATATCAACCAGACGTATCCAGGGTCACAAACCCTCGCGGATGGCAATAAACGACAGATCAATTATCAAATCAGCCGTCAACAACAAGGTCAGACCCTCATCGGTTTCATCGAGCACGAGCGCAATCACTTCACCCAGGCGGGCCTTGCGACGATTTACGGCGACCCGAATCAATCGCAATCCGTCTCGCAACTGGCTCTTGGAGGTGAATACCGCTTGGACACTCCTGACTGGACTGCAGCCATCAGTGTTCGTCTAGAAGATAATTCGGATTTTGAACAGGGATATAGCGCCCGGGGCAGCGCCGCTTATTTTCTAAGCGACCGAACAAAACTGCGCGCTGCACTCGGAAGATCCGTCAAAAATCCAACCTTTACCGAACGATTTGGTTACTTTACCAACTTTGTCGGTAACCCCGATTTGATCCCCGAAGTCAGTTTAGAGTTGGACATCGGCATTCGGCACCAATTTTCCAAAGCCCCTGTCACCGTTAATCTCTCCGCTTACACCGCTCGCCTTGATGACGAAATCAACGGGTTTGTTTTTGACACGGCGACGTTTTTGTACACCGCCCAAAATGAAGCCAAGGTGAGCAAGCAGCAGGGTTTTGACGTCAATCTCGATTGGCGGATTCATTCCTCAATGACACTGACAGCCTATTATGGACGGCTCACTGCCAAAGACGGCTTGTCTCAGATCGAACTTAGGCGTCCTCGCCACAAAGCAGGCATGGCCATCAGCTTCGACAGTGATCGTTGGTCTTCCCGTCTCGCTGCAGACTACACCGGCTCGTTGTTAGACAATTTTTTCCCGCCAACGCCGCCTTACTCAGAGATTGTAGAGCTGGATGAACATACTTTGGTATCGTTGAGCAGTCGGTTCAATGTTAATGAAAAACTAGCGCTTCAACTGAACATCGATAACCTGTTTGATGAACGTTTTGAATCCGTGTACGGTTACCGCCAGTCGGGAAGACTGACAAGGGTTGGTTTAAATTTTAGGTTCAACTAAGACCTTGTATTCATTTTACGCTCTGAGGATTTCACCATGACCTATGAATGCTTTGATCTGAAACTCCAAGACGACATCGCACACATCATTTTAAATCGCCCTGAAAAGCGGAACAGTATGTGTCCAGAGTTTTGGCAGGAGCTGCCAGAAATTATTCGCGATATTGATCAGAATGCACGGGCAAGGGTGATTGTGATCTCATCAACCGGCCCCCATTTCTCCTCAGGACTCGATGTTTCATCATTTTCAAATGTAAACCAAACCGCAGAAGAAACTGATAAAAAAACCCGGCAGCTACAATCAGGGACGGCGTTTTATCAAAACGTACTGTTCATGCAAGAGTCCTTCAATGCCATCGAGGAATGTCGACTTCCCGTATTGGCGGCCATACAAGGCGGCTGTATCGGCGGCGGCGTTGACCTCGTGACCGCTTGCGACATTCGGTATGCGTCGGCTGATGCTTTTTTGACCATTTTTGAGACCAACATCGGCATGACCGCAGACGTCGGCACCTTCCCACGGCTTGTCAAACTCATTCCCGAGGGACACGTTAGAGAGATGGCCTACACAGGCCGACGTGTGACTGCTCAGGAAGCAAAAACCATGGGACTCATCAACGAGGTCTATGACGATCACGATCAAATGATCAAAGCCGTCCTCTCCGTTGCTGCGGACATCGCCAGCAAGGCACCTATGGCGGTCTATGGCTGTAAAAAGATGATCACCTATGCTCGAGATCATTCAACCGCAGACGGCTTAGACTATATCGCGATATGGAATGCCTCTCATTTCAAAATCGAAGAAATTCAGGAGGCAATGATCGCCAACAAGGAGCAGCGTCCGGGGGAATTCGTGAGTTTACCCAAGCGTCAAAAACGCTAGGGCACTTTAGACTTAGCCGCTTCAGTCAACCCGTAGAAAATACCGCCTATTGCGACAACCAATAACCCCATCAAGCCCTCTGTGGGTCTTTGAATGAGGATATAGATCAGTGTCCAGAGGGTTAACCCCAGATACAACAAGGGCGTCACCGGATAACCCCAGGTCTGGTACCGCTCAGCATTGAGCAGACCCAATGCCCGCAGCCTAAAAACACCGCCGACGGTAAGGAGCGTGTTCAAACTGAGTACAAATCCACTAAACACCAAAACCGATTCAAAGCTCGAGGTCAGCACCAAAACCATCGACAGTGACACCACCGACAAAATCGCGATAAACGGCATGCCACTTGCGTTGGTTTTGGCCAACCATCCAAACGTGGGGAAGTCCTGCCCAATCACCAACAACACCCGTGGACCTGCCATCAACATTGCGCTGACGGTTGAGATCAGGAGTAAAGAGAGCATCAACCCCATCAATTGCCCACCGGTTGCGCCAAAGGCGTACTGTGCTGCGATCACACCAATCTCAAGCTGACCTTGGAGGGCCTCAATTGGTGCGACTGACAAGAACACAAAATTCAGCAAGAGATAAAAGCCCATCACTGAAAGGGTGCCAACAAACAAAACTCGAGGCAGGCGCCGAGTGGGGTCTTCAAGCTCATCAATCAAATACGTGGCTGAGTTCCAACCCGTGTAGGCATAGTTGACATAAATGAGGGCCACCGCGAACGCCCCTGACTTTAAACTCGTGAGGTCACCGGCAGCTGGCAGGCTCGGCAGCGCCACCGGATAATCAGAAGCAATCAACGCAGCAACGCTGAAGACAACAATTAGAATCACTTTGAGTGCGGTAAACAGGACTTGGGTTTTACCGCTGGTCGCTCGGGAGTAACAATGCAGAAACCCCAGCACCCCAACGAGCAGCGCCGCCGCCAGCGTCTGATTGACCCCTCCTACGGCGGCACTGAGATAGGCGCCAAAAGTCATCGCAGCAAGCGCGATGGGCGCGGCAAATCCCACCGTAATCGAAATCCAGCCTGAGACAAAACCAAGGCCCGGATGATAAAGCTGACTTAAAAAATGGTACTCACCACCCGATCGCGGGAGTTGAGCACCCAATTCCGCGTAGGTCAAAGCGCCGCACAGCGCAATAATTCCGCCAACAATCCAGAGCAGTAAAATCAGAGACACAGACTGGATGTCTAAAAGTTGAAAACCCAAACTCGTGAAAACACCCGTACCCACCATGTTGGCTATGACAACCGACACGGCCGTTTTTTGATCGAATTTTTTCATGCTGACCAAACGAATTGAGCGTAATAGATCTTAGCCTGTAAACAGACTTGAGATATACGCCACATATCCCACTAGGAAAAAAATACCCGAGACGCGCCCGATGCTTGCACCAACAATACAGTACAACCAAAGCAGCGTTGCGCAGCCCATCATCACCCAAATATCCAGCCTTAGAAATGCTTCATCAACCGGGATATCCGTGAGCATTAACGTCACCCCAAGCACCGCTAGGATGTTGAACAAGTTGCTTCCCAATACATTTCCCAGCGCGACATCGCTGTTTCGATACACCGCTGCCACCGTGGTTGATGCGAGCTCAGGTAAAGACGTGCCTAGCGCAAAGACACTCAGCCCAATAACACTTTCTGATACACCCAAAGAAACCGCGAGGGTTGAGCCTGCATCCACCACCAGATCCGCCCCAAACGGCAGAGCAAGCACGCCAAAGCCAATGAGGCCGGCTATCCTGAGATAAGAGTGATTCTCCTTTGGCAGATCATCCAGTTCTTCGGTCACCTCGTTCAAAGCCGGCAGCGGAATTGATCCCTTGACGCTCTGTTGCAGAAAAATCGCCAGCGACGCCAGCATCGCGATCCCAACCCAAAAATTTAAATCTGCTATCAGACAAACCAACGTGAAGCCCAATGTAACTATGAGCATCCAATACACTTGGTATCTGAGCCCTTCTTGTTGAGTCGTAATCGGGTGGATCAGAACTGGCACGCCCAACACCAGAAGGACGTTCGCTATATTGCTACCAATCACGTTACCCACCGCAATTTGAGCATGACCTGTCATCGCCGACAGTACCGAAACCACCATTTCTGGCGCTGACGTCCCCATGGCAACGACCGTAACGCCAACGATCAAAGGCGAAATATCGCGTTTCACCCCAAACGCCAGCGCGCCGCGCACCAAGAAGTCGCCCCCGACCACAAGCAATCCAAAACCCGCAATCAGTTTTAAAATCAGAATGAAATCAATCATAGATTAATCTGGCAGGAGACAGATTTGGACACAGAGGGCCCTGGAATCTATGCTCGACGGGGAGAATCCAGAATCGCTTCCAAGCGTCCTTTACCTTTACACTGGATCTCGATTCCACCCTACATCACCTTGATAAGTCCCTGCGGAAATTCTAACGGCTGTTTTCAGATAACACCATCGCCAATTCAGGCAGCTAAGAGACTTGGACAGTGGGAATGAGTTGAGTCGGCATCGCTTTTTTACCCAGAACTTTAAGCGCCAAAATCACAACCGCTGATAGTCCCGTCAAGCCCAATATCCAAGCCAAAGAGGAGCCAGGGTGTTCTGGTAATGTGCCTGTTTGGTAGATCAAAGTCGCCGAGACATACCCCACAAAGGTCGTCCAACCGAAAACCAGACAAGCCCATTTTAGACCCGATTCTTTATGCATAGCGGCGATCACTGCCACACACGGCGCATAAAGCAGTACGAAAACCAGGTAACTAAACGCGGCCAAGTCGGTTCCAAACTGCTCGGCCATGTTGGTTAACGTGCTCGATGAATTGCCCGCTTGTTCTGCGGGATCGAGGGCTAAACCCAAGGGGTCGGTCAAACTACTGGTAAGGCTCAGGGCATTGTCATAAATACTTATGAAAGCTGCTTCAGTTGATCCTGCCAGACTCAGGGTCTCGGCATCAGCGCCTCCGCTGTAAAGCGCGTCGAGGGTGCCTACAACCGCCTCTTTCGCAAAAAGGCCCGTAAACAAACCAACGGTTGCGGGCCAATTCTCGTCAGTTAGACCCATCGGATAAAAGGCAGGCGTCAGGGTCTTACCAATCTCAGAGAGCACAGATTGCTCAGTGTCCTCGTGACCAAAAGTGCCATCAGATCCCAAAGAATTCAGAAAACTCAAGGCAACGACCACCAAAACGATGGTCCTTCCAGCACGCAATACAAAACTCTTGAGTCGAAACCAAGTCGTAAGTAATAAATTCTTCAGGATTGGCATATGGTAGACCGGCATTTCAGCATAGCTCTCGGACATTGAGTCCTCAAAAATTTGCTGTCTAAAAACCCAGCCCGTGAAGATGGCCATGATGATCCCCAAGAGGTACAGCAAAAACACGATGTTCTGGCCCTGACCTTCAAAAAACGCCGCCGCGAACAATGCATAAACCGTCAGTCTTGCCCCGCAAGACATAAACGGCGCCATCGCTATCGTCATCAGACGGTCATTTTCCTTCGAGAGCGTACGCGTCGCCATCACCGCGGGCACATTGCATCCAAACCCAACAATTAGAGGCACGAATGCACTGCCCGGAAGGCCAATACTGATCATCAATCGATCAATCACAAACGCGGCTCGGGCCATATAGCCGGAATCTTCCATAATCGATAAGCACAAAAACAGGAACCCGATCACTGGAATAAAAGTAGCGACAAGCTGGATTCCGCCCCCTAAACCTTGGCTGATTAACACCGACATCCAAACCGGAATCCCGATGTAATCGAGCAATTGCTCAGACCCCGTTACGAACACAGCACCAAATAAAATGTCAAAAAAATCGATGAAAACGGCGCCCAAGTTAATGGCCACCGTAAACATTAGGTACATCGCGCCTAAAAATATAGGAATACCCAACCATCGATTTAAAACCACCTGATCGATCCGCTCACTGGGCTGATGCATAACCTGTCGAACTTGAGTGACCCCTAGCCCGATTTCCACCGCACGGTGATACCGTTTCCTATTTTCTTCGAGGGACCCTTCCGCCTCTCCTTGCTGCGGGGGCCGCCGAGGTTGTGAGGTGGACAATGGAAGATCGCGCAGAGCAGCCGCCTCCGAAGCCCCGCTGAGATGCTGCAGGAGCGCCTCAAGACCTGAGCTGCGTGAGGCAATCATCGGAATCACTGGAACGCCCAGCGCCTTTGATAACGCCTCCGGGTCAACCGTCAGACCCGCTCTTTCGGCCACATCGATCATGTTCAAAGCAACAACCACGGGTCGCTGAAAATCGAGCAGCTGCTGGGTGAGAACAAGATGACGCTCTAGATTGCTCGCGTCGATAATGTTCACAATCAAGTCACATTCACCGGCTTCGACAAACTTCCGGGCTATGTCCTCGTCCATTCCGCCAAGGGACTGATCAAGGGAATAGATCCCGGGAAGGTCAATCACCTCCAATCGGTCCGAACCAATTTTCAATGAACCTGATTTTCGTTCAACGGTGACACCAGGCCAATTTCCCACACGCTGTTGGGAGCCTGTGAGCGCATTAAATAACGTGCTTTTCCCACAATTGGGATTGCCAAGCAGACCGATGGTTTTGAGCATCATGGGAAGGCGCCGATCAAGACACCATGTCGACATCGATATGCGCTGCATCGCGCTTTCGAATGCTTAAGAGCGATGGCCCCACGCGCACCTGGAGCGGGTCACCCAGGGGCGCTTCCCGAAGGACCTTAATCTCAACGCCTGGAAAAATTCCTAGGGCGTAGAGTTTCGACTGAAGTTCAAGCGACGCAGCCTCAGACCCGGCAATCCGACCTGTCGAACCAAGATTCATATTCACCAGCTTCATGTGACGCATCCTCGAGCGCAAAACCTGCGCCATCAGCTAAATGCGAATTATTATCATTTACAAGTGAAAAGTAAATCCCTTCAGGATGATCTGCCCTCAGAGTTCTGCGCAGATATGCCCGCCGTCGACGACCACCACCGAGCCTGTCATGTACGTCGAAGCATCAGAGGCTAACAAGAGAAGCGGACCGTCAAGATCTGAAAATTCACCATAGCGGCGCATTGGAATGCCTTTAACAAATTCCGAGGAGCGCTCGCTCTCAAGCAAAACCCGGGAGACATCGGTCAAGATGTAACCTGGCGCTAAAGCGTTCACACGCACCCCATAGCGCGCACCCTCGAGCGCCATAATCTCAGTCGCCTTGACCAAGGCGGCTTTGGAAACCGCATAAGGAAACTGCCCTTTGATCGTTCGGTAGGCTGTGATCGAAGCAATATTAACAATACTCCCGGTCCCGCCCTGCTCGGCGACCCATTGAGTGTAGAACTTAGACAACCGCCATGCGGCTTTCAAATTGGTATCAAACACATAGTCCCAATCCTCGTCATCGATCATGGTGTAGGTTTTTGCACCCGCCTCAACCCCCGCATTGTTGATCAGCACATCAATGCCACCAAAAGCCTCAACGGCCCCAGTAAGAAAGTTTTTGGCGGAATCAACATCACGCACATCGAGGGGCAGGCCCAATACTTCGTGTCCAGCTGCGCTCAGTTCATCCACCCGGGCCTGAATCTTGTCCACCCGACGAGCACCCAGCACCACCCGCGCGCCGGCGCGCCCTAGTACGCCCGCAAAATGATGACCAAACCCCGAGGACGCACCCGTGACTAGAACCGTTTTACCAGATAGAGAAAATATCGACATAGATCGCCTCTTTGTGTTCGCACCTTTGGGATCAACCCTCTGTGCACTGAATCTTGATGGAACTTTATAGCTTACTGCTCATCTCAGCGACTGAGTGCGCGCTTAAACCCCGAATAATTGGGCTGGTCAATGGCGATTTGATTCACCACCGTTGTGCGCAAGTGGGCTTGAATTCGCTCGTCCGACAAGGGGATCGAGCCCTCCCTTAATTCCTGCGCCAGCCTTGATCGCAAAGTCATGAGATCGTCACCTGTTCCAAAATAGGCCTGCAATCGATCCAATTCTTCGACTTGATGCTGCCCCCCCAGTGCCAACTCGCGCAAAACAATGTCAAGGGAATTGCCTGCTACCCGCGCGAGAAACTGTGATCGCCCCTTGAGATTGACCATCGCATCGTCTCGCAGATAATCCCGCACACTCTGAATCAATTCACGCTGACTGGGCATTTCAGCAACTTCTCGACCCGGAGCGACAACAAGTTCAGCAGCGCCAGGAATCAACAAATTAACGCAATCAACCTGGCATTCAGACGTCCGACGACCAATTGCCGGACGTTCTACGGATTGATCCGGGCCCGACCGATAATGCTCTGCCATTCCCAGGCAACCGATGGCCCACCAAAAAGAGCCGAACACCTCCCAAAATTTAACGTGCTCGGGATCGACATCAATGCCGCTGACTTCCGAATAGCCATCAAAAAGGTCCTGATACTCGCCAAAGCCGCCCACAGGTAGCGCACTCCCAAAGCGCCAAGAATTTGTACAGATCCAGCCTAGATCACGCATTGGATCACCAATATGCGCAACTTCCCAGTCCAGGACCGCTGAGATACCCGTCGGCGTCAGCAGGAAATTGCCCGCACGAAAATCGTTGTGGACCAGGGTTAATCGCGCCGGCGTCGGTAAATGTTCCTCTAACCAACGACCTGCATAATCGATCATCGGCTGGGGCTCTCCAAACGCGTGGTAGCGCTCCAGCATTTGGGCTAAAAATTCCTTAGGGGTCATCTCAGCCAGTCGTGGTCTCAGCTCGGTAGCGTCCAGATCAATGCTATGAATCTGAGCAAGAATTCGTCCACACTCTTTGGCAAGCGTCGGCCGAATTGATTCGAATTTGGCATCGCGGGTGATCCGCGCACCCAAGGCTTCACCGTCGATCCACTCCATAACAAAGCCGTCGCCCAACCCATCGGCGCGCGTTAATACATGGTAAACCTCGGGCTCAGGCACACCCACCGCTTTGGCGGCTTGCATCAACTGCGCTTCCACGTCGAGGCCAGGATGTGCGGGAAGAGGTTCGAGATACTCACCGCCAGGGGTGCGCCGCATCGCAAGCGGCATTTCAATACCATCTCTTTCAACGGTCAGTCGGTAGGTCTCCTGACTCGCTCCACCCGAGAGCCGCTCGACCTTAAGCAGGGCTGAACACCCTGGAACATGGGCAGTTACAACGTCAGCGAGCGCTGCCTCGAACGCCTCAAAACTGGGGACCTCCAAGCTCATCGTAAACTGCTCACCCTGTCACCCAATCCATACAATGCCTAGTCAAGCTTCACCCCCTTCGGAGCCTGCTGCTTCATGTATCCAAAGAGGTAGCCTGCAATCCGCCTGATCTGAATTTCTTCCGCCCCTTCGGTAATCCGGTACCGGCGATGGTGTCGATAAATGTGCTCAAACGGCTTATGACGAGAATAACCAAGACCGCCATGAACCTGCATCGCTTGGTCAGCCGCCTCGCAGCACAATCTATTGGCTTGGTAGTTGCACATGGAGACCTTGTCAGACACCGCGAAGTTGCCATAGGTGTCCATCATCCAGGCGGTCTTATGAATCAACGCCCGTAACATTTCGCAGCGTGTCTGGAGCTCCGCCAATGGGAACTGGATCGCCTGATTGGTTGATAAAGGTTTGCCAAAGGGTTTGCGCTGCATGGCATATTCGATGGATTGATTCACGCAGAACTGCGCTGCGCCAAGGCTCGAGGCCGCCTGGCGAATACGATTTTCGTTGAAGAAATGTTGGACTACCTGCAGGCCTCGACCTTCACCACCAAAAATGGCTGATTGGTCGACATACACATTGTCGAGGGAAATACGGCCATGATCCGTTGGCATATTGAATGTCCACAGCATTTCTTCGACTTTAAAACCTTCTGCATTGGTTGGTGTCAAAAAGGCAGTGATCCCCTCGCCGTCTCCAGCCTTGCCACTCGTTCGAGCCAGAATCATGTCGTATTGCGCTTTATGGATGCCCGTGTTCCAAGTTTTGCCGCCATTGATTCGCCACCCATCGCCATCTCTTACCGCAGTCGTTTCCATGTGGGTCGCATCTGATCCGTGATCCGGTTCGGTAATGCCAAAAGCAAATCCTCGCTTACCTGCCAGTAAAAGAGGGATCCACTCCGCTTGTTGCGCCTCTGTGCCGTAGGCCAACATCAGCAGCAACCCAACATTATTTGCAACGATCGAATGTTCATTCTGAAGGTCGTTATGCAATCCCAAGCCTTTGGTCGCAAAGTGCTCTCGAATCACGGCCATACCCAAATTAGAACCGTTCTGACCGCCGTACTCCTCTGGGATCGGATACCGGTAATGACCAGCGGCATCTGCCCGGCGCCTGGCTTCGCCCAGCAGCGACTCCCATTCTTCGTTCGGTAGGCCGCCGCGCTCCCAATCAGTCCGCGCATCCTCACGCCGGTGATCGAAAAACCGAATGTTGTCGTTTTCGTTTTCAAGCGGCTTAATTTCCCGCTCAATAAAATCATCCAGTACGTTCAAGTAATCTTGAAGGTCCTTGGGTATATCGAAATCCATGTTGTTCTCCTATCAAAAAATCTAATCGGGTAGTGCGGCACACATCCGGTTTTTCTATCTTTACGCCCTTCATTGTTACCCAGGCAGATGGCCCTTCACAACGTTCTCGGTACATTTTTAGATGCAAAGGATACTGTTTTCTTCTAACCCTATTGACGACCTATCCGGGCGATGATGTCCTCAAGCCAAGGGTTGCGGTTCAGATTTGAAGATCGCCTTTTTCAGCACCGACTTGTATCCCTTCGCAAGGGCATGCTCATAATCAACGTAAAATCCGCGCTGTTGTAAAACCGCGTGAAGCGGCTGCAAGCGATAGCAGGGCACACTGGCCATAAAGTGATGCTCACAGTGGAAGTTCACCTGATTCGGGCAAATAAAGAGCCGCTCTATCCAATTCCCTCGGGTTGTCCTGGTATGGTTTCTAGGATCAGCATCAAAGAGATTGCCGACGTTTCCATGTTCAGCGAGCTGCCTTATCCTCGCGGTTAAGGGATAGATCGTGAGATAAGCAACGACCCAAACAAGATAAAGTTCTCCCACCCCCGACCAGAACAAAACCATTGCCAACATCAAGTTGGCCGCCACTCCCTGAGCAAGCGTCGAGGGATGACCTTCACCGCGGGTCATAAGATCTCCCCCAGACCCTCGAAACAGCGCGAGCAGATTTCGAACACCGGTTTGGCCGGTCACATCTCGAAAAATTTTGCGCTGAAAACTGCCAGACGATACCGGATAGGCCTCGTAATTCGCCAAGTCAGGATCCTTAGTGCTGCCCGCCAACGCATGATGGCCACGGTGCGACAGGGCATAAGCCTCGAGTCCACTCAAAATTGGGTAGGCGCACAGCCATCTGCCTGCCAACCGATTGAAAACTGGACTGCGAAACAACGTACCATGACCTGCTTCGTGCATCAGGATCGCCAATCCCAGTTGGCGACCGCCCAAAAGCAAAAGCCCGAAGAACACGCTCAGTGGATTTGACCATTGAGCCATCCCCCAAAAAATACTCGCAATCAACAACCAATTGAAAGCGACATACCAAAAACCACGAAGGTCGCTCCTTGACGTAAATACTGCAATCTCTTCTGCGCTGAGCCACTGTTTCACATCCATGACAACCTCTCCTCACCGACGGTCGGTCGACCTCGCTGACCGAAGTCTCCCCGTTGAGAATGCATACACTTCGACCAAACAGCAACCTCTCAATACCCGAAACCCGTTCAATCGAACAAATTTTTAGACCTTAGAGGAATCAATGCCTTTGCTTCATTCAGGAACTCAAGCACAGCCGCTGGAGGCTGTTAGAACGTGCCGAGCCAGTGATCAAGTACCTAGATCCACCTGCACGGGCCATCGTCGAAGTCTCTCTCCAACCTTGGAAGCCGTCTGAGGTCCGAGGGCAAGACATTCCATCAGGGATCAGTTTTTTACACTCGGTTGAGAAACTCGGCTTGGCTGTCTGTTTGCGCCGTGGAATTCAACCCAACCCCATGAGGCTGGAGATCTCAGGCGTTGGCAGCCGCAGCCCCCTTCAGCGCTGTTCTAAGCGCTGCTGACACTGCCCAAAAAACACGGACCGACCACTTTCAAGCTCATCTCACGCCCAGTGTGACTCGCCACCCGATCATTCAGAAGGTCTCTTGCGCTCTAAATCCATCATCGATTCGATCTGCGGCAGATGGCCATAACCCAGATAGGCCTCCCCTTTAAACAGCAACGACGGGGCACTCAAAATACCCTGCGCCTCAAGCTGCTGACTCAAATCAGCCAGACGACGGCGCATGAGCGTCGCTTCATCGCCTTTCAGGTCAAAGTCTGACCGCAGCCCTAACTCGTCAACCACGCGGCCAACCCCCTCGGCATCAATCCTCTGCGAGATCTTTAGTAATCCAGAAACATACTTCAAGATCTGCTCCAGCGAGGCGTTACCTAGGTACAGTTGAATCAAAATGTCGTGGCTGAGAACCACCCCGGAGTCTGTCATCTCCCAACCCCTGGATCGACCTAGTCGCTCTAAATTGCGGGTATAT
>Ga0209631_10004633_pt1 | contig 15111 bp, 10 predicted proteins | sample COG_08_FD_184752 | JGI IMG/M metagenome (GOLD analysis project Ga0209631, IMG submission 184752) | Pelagic Microbial community sample from North Sea - COGITO 998_met_08 (SPAdes) (version 2) | ecosystem: Environmental > Aquatic > Marine > Neritic zone/Coastal water | place: Helgoland, sampling...
ACGACGACTCGCACTAGCAGACCAGTTCTGCACTTCTCAATCTTGAACTTTTCATTTCAACAACATCGTAAGGTGTTAAGGGGGCCCATATGTACAGGTGCCCCGGGCTAGTTTCGTGTACTCTCAGTGCGCGGGGAGGAAGTATCGTCGCCTGTCCTACCCACTCAACTCGCTCGCGAACTGTGCCGTTCGCCTACGTACGACTCCGTAGTCGTACACATCCGTCGCACTCACGCGCGGCCCGCAGCGGCAAAGTGCAGCGCCTGCGCCGGCGAAAGGATCCCACCCTCGCCACGTCCGTTGGGAGCATCCGCGAGCGCCGGCGTGGTCGGGGGCGCGTAGCCCGGGCCGCCCGCCTGTCCACCGGGTCCCGCGCGGGTCGCGACGGCCGGGCGCTTAGTGGGCGGCGGCTCGAAAAAACCCGCGTCGTCGGTCTGAGAGACCCGCCCGCGCTTCTGCACGGAAAGCGCCGCAGCCTCCGACGCCACGTTCTCGACGCCGCTCGGGCTCGCCGGCTCGGCCGTTTCTTCAGCCTTCGCGTCCATCTCCGTCGTCTCAGCCTTCTCTGCGTGGACTCCTTCTTCAAGTTTCGTGTCCAGACGTGTTCCAGACGCGATGGAAGCCTCGAGCCGTGCGACGCGGACGAGGGCTCGAGCGTGCGCCCTCGCCTCCGCCACGTACAGCGCCGTCATCGCGTCTTCACCCCCGATGGTCGCCGCGGTCTCCGCTCGCGCGCCAAAGGCAGCCACCTCCTCCTCGAGCGCCACGAGCCTGTGCGCGATCGTCTCCCGTTGCACCGCACCCGCCGTAGCCTCAGCCTTCACCGCCGCGGCGACGACATCCTTCGTATCGGGCCTCTCTGTCTCCTCCTCCTCGTCCTCGGCGTCGCCGGTTCGCTTGAGGGCGTCGAGCTCACGCTCGAGATCCGCGACGCGCGCGTTCGCCTTGGCCTCGGCGGCGCGGGCGCTCGCAGCCTCGCCGCGCTCGCGTTCCACGAGCTCCTCCAGCACGGATTCATTCGCCGCCGCCGCGATGCCCGCGGCTTCGGCGTGAATGTCGGCTCGATGCGACGACGCGAGCGGGATGCTTCCGTTGAACCCCGCAGCCGCCGCGAACTTCTGCATCAACGGCGTCGGGGACTGAAAGAGTAGCTGTTGCTGCTCGTGGTGCTGCTGCATGGCGAGTAGGTGCGCCTGCGCGTTGCTCTGACCCGCGGCGGCTAAACCGTAGTACTGCGCGGCGGCGGCGGCGGCGGCGGCGGCTTGCGCGACTCCGCCGACTCCGCCCATGTGGTTCACGGCATCCCTGTCCGCGCTGGGCGGCGCGGATGCGCAGAGCGCGGACATGGCAGCCGCGGCGGGGCGCATGGACGGCGACGCGGCGGCCATGTTGGTCCCGCCGGAGAGGAACGAAGCCCTGCGACCGGCGACGGGTCCGTGCGGCGGCGATCGGAGATGCAGCGGCGACGGGGGCGGCATCCCGCCAACCTGCGTGAGCGCGTCGAGGAGCATGCCCATGCCTCCCGCGTCGCCCGCGGATGCGTTGCGTTTCATCGGGGACATCGGGGTTGTCGGCACGCGCCATTGTTCCTTCGTCTTGCCCGCTTCGCCGCGCGGGGTTCGAGCTGCGGCGTTGGACTCGAGCCGTTTGGCGGATTGTTCGTTGCTCCTGGCGACGGATTCGCGTTGCGCCGCGCTCCCGCCGACAATCTCCCGCGCGGCGATGTGCACGCCGTCGCGGACGCCGTTGACGCACCCGCCGTCGCACGTGCACCCCGCGTCGGGAACCTTGACCACTAAGACACATTCCTCCGCGGCGGCTTTCGCGTCGATGATCTCGACTTGCGCAATGAGCGGACAGAGCCCTAACGCTTCGAGGTTGAACTTGATGACGGTGAAGAGGTACTGGTCGTCGTTGCCGTAGCGGTTACGGTCGAGGTTGGTGCTGTACTCGTTCCCTTCTTCATCCGCGAGTTGGTGCCTTCGCAGTTCGTCGGGGACTCTGTGCGTGCCCGTGGACAGCGCGACGACTTTCGTGCGGCGGGTGTTGACGGAGAGGAGCTTGAGGACGTTGCGTCCGCCGTCGTTTCTGGATAGCTCGGCGGTGTGGATCGCCTTGAGCACCTGTGTGTGCACAGGGGTGGATGGGTGGGGGGTGTGTGGTCAGCGTGTGGGCCTTATGGGAGGCGTGGTTTGCGTCTATCCTTCGCAGACGAAAAAAAAATGAAGCGGGTGTTGTATGGCACACGGCGCTTCGAGTGCGCTGCGCGCGATGCTCATCCGGCGCGCGGGCGCATCTCCGTCGCGGCGCGCGGATGTGCGAGCGGACGCGCGTGGATCGACCGCGGGGGTTCGAGTTTGGCGTGTCGGGAAGTGAACGGGCTGGCGCGGAGTGTGATCCGAGCCGAGTTGGATCGACGCGCGCGTCTCCCGTCGCGGTCGCCTCCGCGGCTCTTCGCGGCCATCTGGAAGGAAAGCTGGTGGTCCCGGAAGAACCGCGAGATTTGGGCGCGAAAAGACGCGGGTGTGTGATCGGGCGGTGGGGGGGGCGATGCGCACCTGGAGGAAAGCGGACGTGACGGACGCGCATCCGTGGGTCTCGTCCGGGAGCGACTCCCTGGCGCCCGGGATCATCGGGTGCGGGTAGTGATCCCAGTTGAACCGAGCCTTGTACCTGGAGACGCGATCGCGGATGAGAGTGGGCAACGAGGCGTCAGTCAGCGCAAATGCGAGCATCGAGTTCGGGCGGTCAAGGATGGGGCGGTCGGGGCGGCGATGACGCGCCCTGATCGAGCACGAACGGACGCCGCGACGCGACGGAACGCGGGGAAAGGGAGATAGGTAAGGGGCGGGGATACTCACAGGAGCTGGTTGTTGGTGGGGCGCGTCCTGGCGGGCTCGTCGCTCGCGGCCACCTTCGCGCCAGCCTTGGCAGCCTTCGAGGCGGTGCCGGACTTGCCGCTCGGCTTGGCGGGCTTGGCGGCGGGCGCGGAGTCGTCGGAATCCGAAGCCTTGTCCGCGGCGGTCTTGGAGGACTTCGATCCGGATGGCGCGTCCGCCTTGACGGACTTGGCGGCGACGCGCGGGGCGCGCTTCGCGCCAGTCTCCGGCATCACGGTCGCGGTCGCGGGGTCCACGGATACATCGGCGTCCATGATTCCGGTGTCGTCGGAGTGGTCGGAGGCGGCGCCGTGGGGCGCGTTGCGGCGCCTCTGCTGCTGGGGACCAGCCTCGATGTCCTACACGTGGGGTTTGGAAGGTGAATCGCGGGAAACGTCAGCGTCGGGACGGGTCGGGGTGACGCGTCGGCGCAGATTAGGCGCGGGGGTGACGCCTCGGGAGAGGCTTCGGAGCGGGGAAAAAGCCGATGGTTGGATGCGCGGGAAACTCCGAGATGGCGCGCGCGCGGCGCCCTTTCGAGCGACGACCGCCCACACGAAGGATGTGAAAGGCCGCCGCGGGTGTTCCCACGACGATGTTACCGCGTCACGTCCGCGAAGGACGATCGCGCGCGTCCCAAAGCCGCGCCGTCCCCACGCTGACCGTCGCGTCGCAGAGGGTTTCTTTTACGGGACTCGATTTTCCGCGCGCACCTTGCTCGGAGCGGGGCGTCTCAGCCTGGTTCCCGCGGCTACCGCGGCGCCGCCGGCGGCGGCGTTCGCGGCGGGACGCTTGGGACGCGATGCTTGGGTCATCTCTTCGTTCGGAGACATCGGCGATGCCGCGGCGCGTGCGGAAAGCCGGGACGTGCCTTGAGAACTGAGGTGAAGGTGACAGTCCGAGAAACACCGATTGTCTCGGCGTTCCCGCAAACAGGCGCGAAAACGCGAATTTGGCGAGTTTGAATTTCGACTCCCTGCCAACAAGTGGATGGGCGACGATTCACGGGTGGCTTCTTTTGACCGTGATTCCTGGGTTCGCATTGTGGGTCGTACAAAAAGTCGACGAATTCGATCCGCCACCGTGCCTGACTCCCCCCTTCGATCCAACCCGAAAAACACCAGTTCCGATGTCGGCACGTTCTACACTCTCTCTATTCGCCGTTTCCCATAAGAGTGCTATTCGACAAATTCGTGTGAGGTGTGCCAACCCCGGCTCTCGGCTTCAAACGCGCGTTCGCAATTAAGTGTCTGAATTTACAATGCACTCGTGTCAATAGTCTAATACGTCATCGATATACGTCCCTCGTCGTCGTCTCGCCGCCGCGGCTGCCGCGATGAACTCCCTTCTTTACACTGCGCTCGGATTCTTCCGCCCGCGCCGCTCAATTGTCCATCGTCGTCACTCAAACTTCGAACTAACATCGTCGTTTACTCGTCGCCGAGGGAACCCATGACCTTCTTGCCACCCTTGGACTTACCCTTGGCCGCGGACGACTGGGGCACCAGGCCCTTGGGCTTGGGTCCCCGCTTCTTCGGGGATTTGGCCGCCATCATGGCGGAGATTGGAGCGTCGTCGCTCTTCGCCGCCGCCTCCGCCAAAGCCGCCTTCTCAGCCTTGGTCTTGGGCCCGCGCTTCTTGCCGGTGTAGGGCTTCTTGGAGGCGAGCGCGGCGAGGGTGACGTCGTCGCCCGCAGCTTCAGCCGCGGCGGCGATCGCCTCCTTCTCCGCCTTGGTCTTTGGGCCGCGCTTCTTGCCGGTGTACGGGATCTTCTTCTTGGCGAGGTCGACGAGGGAGATCTCGTCATCCGCCTCAGCCTCCGCGGCGGCGGCGATGGCCATGGCAGCCTTCTCAGCCTTGGTCTTGGGGCCGCGCTTCTTGCCGGGGTAAGAGAGCTTCTTGGGCTTGGGCGGGGTCTTGTCCTTCTTGATGGCGCGCTTGGGAAGGAGGGGCATGGGCTTCTTGGGAAGCATGAAGAGGAGAGGGACGTCGTCGGCGGCGCCCGCGGCCATCGCCGCGAGAGCCTTCTCAGCCTTGGACTTGGGCCCGCGCTTCTTGCCCGCGTAAGGGAGAACCTTTTTCTGGAGCTTGTTCAGAGGCATGTCGTCCGCGTCGCCGGATTCGCCAGCCTTGCGCTTCTTCTTCTGGATGTGAAGCGGGGGCTCGCCGGGCTTGGCGCGGTTCTGGATGGGAATGGACGGGGGCTTGACGGTGCTCGCGATCTTGGTGATGAACTCCGCAAAGCCGCAGGCGATGACGGACGGGAGCTTGCCGCCGCCCTGCTTGCCCGCGAGGCCCTCGCACGCCGCCTTGAACTCGGGCGCGGCGGCCGCGACCGTCTTCTTATCGCCCTTCAGAGCGCAGATGGTCCACTCGCTTTCGTCGTCGCCGCCGCGGCCTCGGCCGTGCGCAGTCTTGACGACGTGCACCTTCGCCTGCCAGAACTCAACCTTGAGCTTCTTGGCGATCTTCGGGTCAACCTTGATCTCCCTCTTCTTGCCGGAGATCTGTTGAGGAATATTGGGGAGTGACATTTGCGGTCAGAGGGTGGGTGGGCGACGAAGAGTCACATTTGTGCAAATTGTTTTGGCAACCAAAAAATTGTATGGCAGCGCCGGGCAAAATGAGGACAAAATTTGTCGATGTGGCGGACGCCACGCGGGGCGCTTCCGCGTGGAAGACCGCGTTTGACGCCACCACACGTCGTTCAGGACAGTTGAAAACCGTTGGATACTTCTTTCCAGCGTCACAGAAAGTCATATACGCACCTTGACGAGGGTGTACTTGGTGGGAATGGTTGGCAGACCGATTTCGTTCAAGGCTTCGTTCGCCTCGGGAAGCGGCGCCACCTCGAAGTCGTCGGCGTACTCGCACACGTCGTCGGCGGGGTCAGCCTTGAGCATGACGCGACCGGTGAGTGAGCCCTCGGGGTCCTTGGCGTCCGCCAACCTGAGCGAGATGTCCTTCTGGTACGGGTAGTAGGCCTCGGCGTGGTCCGCGACTTTGGCCTCCTTCAATGCTTCGTGGGGAACCTCGATGCCATCCTCGGCGGTGAAGGTCTTGAGGCCCTTGCGCTTCTTGATCTCCGCATCGGGCGCGGTCCGAACGAACAGGCGGTATTCAGCCTGAACCATATTTGTCGCGTGACGTGGGTCGGACGCGGCGTGTGTGCTGTGTGTGCGCGCGACGGCGAGCCCCGCGCAATTACGCCGCGGAGGGTTCTATTTAAATTGTGCCGCCAACTTCGCGTCAACGGGTCAAAAAATCAAATCGTGTATGAGCAAATAGGCACGGACCCTCCGCAGATTCGTTTTCCAATTTGGGATAACCGCGGATTTGCAAAGATCTTATTTCCCCCGGATTTAGGTTTAGGGATTTTTTCATCGAGACCGGCGGCCCAGTCGATGCATCCTCGCATTCCTCGTTGAGCTCCGCGGCCGCGGGTTCTTAACCAGAAATACGGCGATTGACGCGTCATCACCCATTTTTTTCCAACCTTTTCGAACCTTCTCGCTGTGCCAAGGTTACGAACCGTCATCCGTTTGCGCTGTGCCACACCCGATCGGTCTCGGCATCCGAGAATGCCTTTGCGTTTATCTATTTCAAGAGAAGCACTGCGTTGTGGCGCGTCACCGCCGGTAGCGACGGTGGTGTGGGTTCGATGACGACGATCGCGACATCAGCCGCGGTGGCGCGGTGCCCATGCGCGACGACGCCCGCGCCGTCCTCCAGAACGGCCCCGCGCGTCGCGTCGCCGTCGCCGCTGGCGTCACCGGTGGGCACTTCGTCGAGACTAAATGGCCCCCATCGGACGCGCCGATCGCCGGCTCCCCCCGCGGCGCTTCCGCCGTTCCTCGACACGATCCCCGCGTTCCTGGCCAATCCCAGCCCGGGCCTGGTACCCGCCGCCGCGGCCAACACCGCGGTGTTCACCGGGGGGATCAAGGTGCTGCTCAAAGGACTGACGTGGCCGGGTGTCATCAACTCGTGGTTCCTCGGCACGGTGCGTGTAGCATAGCATCCTCTCGATTGAAGCGCCCATCGCGGCGCCCGTCTTTCCCGATCTATCGCGATCCCCCGTACATGGGCTCTTTCCTCCGCGCGCACGGAACGTGACGATGAAACCAGGACAACAGATACTTCCGACTGGCGACGCAACCCGGCGGCGAACCACGCCGCCGAGAGGGCCGCAGATGGAGTGACAAATGAACAGATATCCGATTCCACCGCGACAAAAAAGAGAAAGAGCCCAAGAGCCCAAGAGCCCGCCCGTGTTTAACCCGACGTGAATCCAATCGCACACCAGTCCACTCTAACACAAAACAAACACACACACACACACGCACGTACAGACGGTCATGGCGGCGTTCGGAGTGGGCGGGTACTTACTGGTGTGCCTCTACTTTGTCTTTGGCAGCGCGGTTACCAAAATCAAGCTGGAACAAAAACAGGCGGAGGGCATCGCCGAGGCTCGCGGCGGGCGACGTGGCGTGGGCAGCGTGTGGGGCAGCGGCATCGCCGGGATCCTCTGCGCCGTATTCGCCATCGCGGGAGTCGGACCGGGCGTTGACCTGTGGAGACTTGGCTTCGTCGCGAGTTTCTGCAGCAAACTCAGCGATACAACCGCGAGTGAAGTCGGCAAAGCGTACGGACGCACCACGTACATGTCCACGCCGCCGTTCAAACCCGTGCCGCGCGGGACGGAGGGTGCGGTGTCGTTGGAAGGGACCGTCGCGGGGATCGGCGCGAGTTTGTTCTTCGCGGGCGTCGCGGCGGCGATGGGACAGGTGGACGGCACCGGGGCTTTGATCGCGACGTTCGCTGCGTTTGTCGCTACGACGGCGGAGTCGTGGCTGGGTGCCACGACGCAGGGCGAGGAAGGTTTCGAGTGGCTGACGAACGACGTGGTGAACGCGGTGCAGATCACGCTCGCGGCGGTGTTGGCGGTGGGGCTGGGCGCGGCGGCGGGGTTGGGATGAGAAGAATCACATTGATGAGAAACAAATGAAACAAATGCGATGAGCTCGTTATGATACAAAGCGTAGTAGTGGTAAATCGTGCCGAGCCTCGACCTAATACTCAGTCGGGCGGCTCCGTCGTGCGTGGTGAATGAATCGAATGAACGATCACAGCTTGGACCTGTCCGGGCCAGTGAACGGTCCGTCCGCCAGCGCCCGTCCCTGCACCGCGCAATCCTCCAGGTAAGCGCACGGCTGGTAGATCCCGCCGTAGCGGGTGCACCACTCCCTCAGCCTGGACGCGATGCGCACGGCGCCGACCTGGTCGGCCCAGTGCACGATGCCACCGCGGAAGGGCGGGAACCCCATGCCGAGGATGGACGCGACGTCGAGGTCCCCCGCGCGAACCACGACGCCCTCGGCGAGGCACCTGCACGCCTCGTTGACGACGGGGAAAAAGATCATCTCCGCGATGTCATCCGCGGTCATCGCTAACAGTTCGCCGTCGGTGGAGTGTTTGAACCGGCCAGCCGCGGCGGCTCGGCTCGTTCGCAACAGCGCGGCGATGCCTTCCGGGTCCGGCGTCGCCCTTCGCTTGGCGTCGTACGCGTAAAATCCCTTACCGGACTTTTCGCCCATTCGCCCGCCGGCCATGAGGCCCGGAATCAGCTTGGACTCGTAAACCCGTAGGGGAAAATCGTCGATGAAGTTTTGCCCGACGTGCACCCCGACGTCGTGGCCCACCAGATCCCCTAAACGGAACGGACCCATGGGCATGCCGAACATACGAATGGCGTTATCGATGGCGTACGGGTCGAGCCCAAGGTCCGCGAGAAGGCACGCGGACATCGTGTATGGGAAAAACACTCTGTTAACGGCGAACCCGGTGCAGTTACCCACCACCACGGGTGTCTTCTTGATCTGCTTCGATAGGCCGAGGGCGTCGACGAGCACCTGCGGCGGCGTGGCGTCGGTGCGGATGATCTCGAAGAGCTGCATGACGTGCGCGGGGGAGAAGAAGTGCGCGCCGAGGATGCGTTCCGGGTTTTTCATCTTGGACGCCACCTTGGTGATGTCGATGGTGCTCGTGTTGGTGCTGAGGATGCAGTCGGGGCGGCAGCTCCGTTCCAGATCCGCGAAGATCTTCTGCTTCAAATCGAGGTTCTCGATCACCGCCTCGATGACCATATCGGCGTCTCCGAACTTGTCGTAGGTGAGGCACGGGACGCACAGCGAGTAGATGGCGTCCGCCTTTTGCTGCGTCATGCGGCCCTTCTTGACGTTGGATGCGAGGTTAGCCTTGATCCGGCCCATCCCGGCGTCGAGAAACTTCTGGTTAATCTCCTTGAGCATAACGCGGACACCCGCGAGAGCGCACGCCGTGGCGATGCCGCTGCCCATGAGCCCGCCGCCGACGACCGCGACGCATTTCGTGGCGCGTGGCTTGAGCCCCACGTCGGTGACGCCCGGAACCGCGGCGGTGGATCGCGACGCGAAGAACATGTGCACGAGGCCCTTGCAAGCCTTGGACGTGACCGCCTTACCGAACGCGTCTTGCTCCGCGGCTAGACCGACCTCGGATCCTTTCGATACGCCCGCCTCGACGGCGTCGAGGCAGAGCCACGGGTGCGGCATCAGGTGCTTCACGCGCTTGGCCTGGCGCCTCGCGCCGGCGAAGATCTTCTTCACGACGGCCTCGTCGCCGGGCAGCTTCGCGGAGTCGTACGACGCCATCCTTCGCGGGATTCGTTTCGCGGCGATGTCATTCGCCAGCTTCGTCGCGGACGCGATGAGCTGATCGTGGGGCACGATGGCGTCCACGAGGCCGAGCTTGAGCGCCTCCTCAGCCTTGATGGGCTTGGACTTGAGCATCATGTCGAGCGCCTTGGGAAGTCCGACGAGCCGTGGTAAGCGCTGGGTCCCGCCGAAGCCCGGGATGACTCCGAGTTGCAGCTCGGGTAGTCCGAGTTGCGCCTTTGGTGTGGCGACTCGCGCGTTGCACGCCATGGCGACCTCGAGCCCGCCGCCGAGTGCGAGGTTCTCGATGGCGGCGACGGTTGGTTTGGGACCGGCCTCGACGATGGAGTTGAGGACTGCGTTGAAGTCGGACATGTTCCGCACGGGCCGGCCCTCGGTGCGCGCCTTGAGCTGGGTGATGTCGAAGCCTCCGGAGAACTTGCCGCGGGAGCCGGTGATGACGATGGCGCGGACGCCGGAATCGGCCTGCGCAGCCTTGACGTTGGCCTCGATACCCTCGAGCACTGTTTGGGTTGGATCGGGTGGGTGAGTCGCGGGTGAGTCGCGGTGTCGACGGGGCGGCGTGGTTGGTTGTTACCCGTGAGAATTATCTAAAAAGGGCGAATCGTCGGGAAAATCTGAGGGTTTGCGCACCCGGGACGGCGAGCGCGTTGACGGGCGGGTTGCTCATGGAGATCACGGCGACGCCGTCCTTGACCTCCATGGACACCGGGGAATCGCGAGCCATGGGAGGTCGGGACGTCGTCTGCGCTGCGGGGGTCGGATACATACGTACGCGCCTCGGACGAGTGAACCTAAGGGATGACGAGGCGTCGGTCTCGGAGCCCACGAACAGGCGCATTCTTGGGCCATTTACGTTTTTTGGTAGACTGTTTGCCTGTGCAAGAGCAGCCAAACCTCATCCACGATCTCGTTTTTGTGACTGACGCACGGTGCGTCGACGAACAAAGCCAACCTGGAAGAATGGAAAAACCCGCCAAATAATCTAAACCTATCCTCAAGGTGAGACGTGTCCGCCCCGCGCGCCCCACAACCCGCGCGACGATGGCCTCTTCCATCGCACACGCAATCCCGGCGACGACGTGCCCGGCGGCGGCTGGACGCACGCGTCGGTCCATCGCATCCGCCCGGCGCGGCGTCCGAGTCGGGAGGTCCGTGCTCGTCCGGTCATCCGCGGAGCCCGACTGGAAAACCAAACAGAGAGAGCAAGATGCGCTAATCTCCGTCGAGGAGAACAGCGTCAAGGCCAAGGTGGAGGAGATCCTGGCGCCGATCCTGGCGGGCGACGGCGAGGGCGACGACGGCGACGACGCATCGCCCGCGTCCGGCGCCCCGCCCGAGCTCGCGCCCAAGATCCGCGCGGCGACACGATCGCTAGAATCCGGACTCGTCGAACGCGAGACGGAGGTGCGCTTGCTCCTCCTCGCAGCCTTCTGCGGCGAGCACTTGCTCCTCCTCGGCCCGCCCGGTACCGCCAAGTCCGAGCTCGGCCGCAGGCTCAGCGCGGTGTGCGGCGGCGCAGCCTTCTTCGAGCGGCTGCTCACCAGGTTCTCCGTCCCGGAGGAACTCTTCGGCCCGCTCTCCATGCGCGGGCTCGAGAACGATCAGTACGTTCGGCAAACCGACGGCTACCTCCCCACCGCCACCGTCGCGTTCGTCGACGAGGTGTTCAAAGCAAACTCCGCCATTCTCAACTCCCTCCTCACGATCCTCAACGAACGGCTCTTCGACAACGGCAACGAACGCGTCAAGGTTCCGCTGCTCTGTCTGGTGGGAGCGTCCAACGAACTGCCGGAATCCGAAGAACTCGACGCGCTCTACGACAGGTTTCTGCTTCGATCCTCCGTCGAGCAGGTCTCCGCGGGGTCCCTCGCGGGGCTCCTTCAGACCCGGGGCCTGTCCGGGGGCGCGAAGGTGATTAACAACAAGGGAGACAAGGGAGAAAAGTCGGAGGCGTCGTCGGCGGTGGAGCTTTCCGTGGATGATTTCCAAGGTGTCCGGAGCGCCGCGGAAGCTTCCGTGGATGTCCCGTCGTCAGTCGTGGACCTCATAGTGGACCTCCGATCGTTCCTGCAGGATAAGTGCGAGCCACCGGTGTACGTCTCCGACCGTCGTCTGGTCAAGTCGGTGTCGTTGCTGAGAGTGTGCGCCTACACAAACGGGCGAGAGGCGGTGAGCGAGTTTGACTGCCTGTTACTGGCCAACATCCTGTGGCAGCGCCCCAGCGAGTGCCAGATGATCCGCGACTGGATCCTGGAGCGGCTGGCGCAGGACAGGGGCGTGGAGCAGGTGCAGTACCTCCTCGCGGGTCTGTTTGGCCGCGCGTGCAGGGCGGACGGCGATCCCGAAGAGTGCCGAGCGTTAGCCGCCGAGGCGAGTTCGTTGAGAAAGGTGCTCACGACGCAGTTGCAGTCGCTCGCGGGGACGACGTCCGGGTCCCTCCCGGCGCTGCGCGATCACCTGTGGCTGTCGCCGCCGGACGCCGAGCGCGCGGCGCAGACCCTCGGCCCGCTGTTCTCGAAGGTTCGCCGGGGTTTGGAGAAGCTGACGCGGGAGTGCGTGACCCTGGAGGTTGCGCTCGAGAGGAACACGGAGCCGCACATCATGGCGCTGCTGCTGCCGGATTACTGGGCGGATTTCATCAGATCCGGGCCCATCGAGGACGTCAAGCCCTTGGGCGTCGGCGGCCAGAAGCCCTGATCGATTCGATTCGATTCGATTCGATTCGTCCGTGTATTCACGGATCGATCGACGATGTGAATAGATATTGTTATTGACGACTGTCGGACCTCCGTCGTATCCTTTATCGGAATAACGTATGTGTTATTGAGCTAAGTGCTATGATAAACTCGCGATTTATACCTTGATTCGCGTCCCGTTGGAGGGTACCCGAAGCGGTCCTCACTCCCGTCGCAGAGGCGTGTGCGTCCCGACGTCGCGGCCGAATTCTATCGTGCGAATGTTGGACGGCTTGGGCGGCTCGATGTCAATCACCGGCGGCTCCCGCGGCCCGTACTTGATCCGCATCCAGAGCACGACGAGGAAACACACAAGCATCCCCGCCAGCTGTGTCATCGTCACCCGTCGTGACTGCGACTCTTCCAGCTGGGCGTTCTGGACCTCGATGATGTTCTCCATCGCGTCGGCTCTGCGTTTCTCGGTTAAAATTCGCCTTCGCAAGCCGTCGCGTTCGGCTTCCATCCGATCGATCTCGATCCGCCGTTGCTCCAGCTCGCGCTCGCGTATGTCCAGCCGAACGCGCGCTTCCTTCGCCTGCATCCGCGCGGCGTTTCGCATCTCCTCCGCGCGTTTCAATAAACGCCTGAGGTAGTCGTTCTGCTGCACCTCCGCGGAGAGCTGAGAGATTCGAGCGCCGTTCACGGCATCCGTCCTCGCCAGCGAGGACTCCGCCTCCGCCAGCCGAGTCTCCAGCGCCTCCTTCTCCCACCCAGCCTCCTCGAGCCTCATCTCAGCCTTTTCCAGTGCCACCCTCAGCGCCCTTGGATTGGACAAATTAGTTCCCGTATCGGAGAGGGGAACTAAGGTGTCCATCGCCGTGCCGTACCCGGCGTCAGTTTCGTAATCGGTTTCAAATTCGTTGACGGCGTCGACGACTCGTTGCGCGTTCGCCACGTGGCGCTCGGGCGCGACGGAGGGCGGCGGCGGGACGCGGTTGAGCCGGTCGATCTGCGCGCGGACCTCCGCCTCGTGCTGCTGGTGGACGCGAATCTCCGCGTGACGCTTCACGGCCACCGGGTCGGAGAAGTAGTCGCTGGATGATTCATCGCCGCTTCTCCTCGTCGCCGTCTCGGGCTCGGTGTCGGACATGTCGGACACCACGTCCCCCCCCCGCGCGCGCCACGGGGCGTCGGTACCCTCGCCGTCGGTGTCCACGTCGGTGGTCGGCGTCGGAAGCGGCTTCCGGGGCACCGCAGGGCGCGTCGGCGACCTAAACTCAAACGCCGAGTCAATCTCTCCGTCCGCCGCAGCCGCCGCCCCCGGGGGTTTGATCGGGGACGGCGGGCTTATGGGTCGGTCGGGCTCGCGCGTGAACCCGAGCTGCCTCTGCGCGGACACCACCCGTGTGTCGATCGGAACACCGCCACCTCGCTGAACTCCGTCACCGCTCACGCCTCCAACCTTGGTGACGGGGGAGAAGAGAACGTCGAGCCCGAAGTCGTCGTCCGCGTCGTTTACGTCCTTGGACCCCGATTCGTCCGCGCCCGCCGCCGCCTTCTTGGCGGCGGCCGCGAGCATGATCCGCCTCGCGGCGGCCGCCTTACCGGGATCGTGGCCGGGCGACGGCGCCGATGACGTCGACGGCGCGGGGGACGCGGGAACGAAAGTCGCCCGCGACTGCGGGGAAGTCTTGACGGGTGAAGCCGCCTGAAGCAATTTCCTCGCCGCCGCCGCCTTGGCTTCCGCCGCGGCGCCGGGCGCGGGCGAGCGCGGGGGACGGCTCGGGGTGGCGTTCGCGGGAGAAAACCCGCCCCGCATCGGCGTCCTCGGCGGCGTCGGCGTCGAGTTCGCGGGAGAATACCCATAAGGAGTTCCTTCCGACGACGGAGCCGGGGGCGAGTCTTCACCGTAACCGTGACGACTCCCCCCCCTCTCCCGGGATCCACCCGCGGGCGCCTCCTCCGTGATGCTGGGCATGCGCGGCGACCGCGGCGTTCCCGGCGGGGGAGTCAAACTCGCGGCCGCCGCCGAGTCGCTCAGCCACGTCCCGGTCAGGCTTCGCGGCTTGCGACTCGGCGGGGTGGAGACAGGGGTCGAGTGGGATTCATCGTCGTCCTCCTCCTCCTCCTCGTGCGCCGGGCGGCGCACCCGCTCTTCGTACACCTCCGCCGCCTCAGCCGGGAGACCCAGACGCCTGCGAATACCCGCGCGGTCCTCCGCGCTTCCCCGTCTCGCCGCGCCCAGCGTCGCCATGAACTTAGCCGCGCGGTGAGTCAGCGGGACCCGGGAGCGGCCCGCGACGGCTCTCGACTCCGCTGTAGTCGGCGAAGCCGGGCCGCCGACGTTTCGTGTCGCTTCGTTTCGTGTCGTTTCGTGTTCGTCCTCCTCCGCCTCGGTGGTGATCTCGATGCGGTTCACGTGCCCACTCGGGGTGACATCCGCGGGGGTCCCGTACGGTGAGTCGATCGATTCGTTGGAGTCGATCGAGTCGACACGCGGGAGCTCGATCGGCCCGGGCGGAAACTTCGCCGGAGACTTGGCCGGAGACTTTGCCGGAGACTTCACCGGCGAACTCCGTATCGCGATGACCTCGCCGGTGGCCACCTCCGACTGCGTCGAGATGGGCTCGGGGACGTCGCCGGCGGGTGACGCCGCGCGTCCGCTCGGGTCCATCCCCGCGAGCTCCCCGCCGGAAAATGCCCCGACCGAACTTCCCATTTCCGAGCCGCCCGACGGGTTCCGGCTGAACGGCCATCGTTCCCGACCGTTACTCCCCCCGTTCCGCGCGCTGACCTCCTCGTCATCCTCCTCGTGTCCTTGTCCCTTTCGTGCGAACA
>Ga0209631_10004635_pt1 | contig 15105 bp, 6 predicted proteins | sample COG_08_FD_184752 | JGI IMG/M metagenome (GOLD analysis project Ga0209631, IMG submission 184752) | Pelagic Microbial community sample from North Sea - COGITO 998_met_08 (SPAdes) (version 2) | ecosystem: Environmental > Aquatic > Marine > Neritic zone/Coastal water | place: Helgoland, sampling...
CACCTTGATGCCCAGCCTGAAGTGGTCGTCGGTGTTGCCACGGAAGAGCCGCTCGTGGTCCTCGGGGATCCACTGCCCGCCGGTTCGTTTCCGCTTGGAGCCGTTTTCGGTAACGTCATCGGGGGAGTCGTCGTCCGAGTCGCCGTCGCCGAAGTCATCCGCGAATCTGTCCAGTTTGTTAACCGCGTCGACCCTCCCTTGCGCCGCGGGACACAGCTGTAAAAGCCTCCGGACCACCCTCCCGGCGACGTTTCGCATCGGCACCAGGATAAGAACCGTCGGGCGGACAAAACCCTGGTCCCGCGGGAGGTCATCCTCGACCATGACCCGCGTCGCTTTCTTCCCTTTACGCTTTGCGATCAAAGCCGCTTTCTTCGCCTCCCACGCCGCCTTCTTAGCCTCGGCTTTCACCGCCTTGCCATCCTTACCCTCCGCCCTGGCCTTAGTCTCCGCCTCGGTGGCGGCTTCACGTTCCATCGCCTTCGCGGCGTCCATCTCGATCTCCTTCGCCTTGGATCGCTTCAGCAGCGCCTCGTTATTTTTAGTGATTCGATTCCTGTAAAAGATACGACGTCAGTCAGTACAATTGCGCATACGGAAATAGGGTAAAATAAACTCACCGCGTTCGCATCACGTGGTTCATCACGTGTAGGAGATACGCGTCCATCACCTCGTCACCGCCGCCGCCGGAGCCGTCTGAATTAACCGGTTCCTTCCGCGTCGTGCCCGGGGGCGCTCGCGCGGTGTACGTGACGTCCTTGTACGTGTCCATGAGCGCGAAGAGCTCGGACTGGAGCGCCGATTTGAACGGCGCCGCCGGCGCGGCCGCGACGGCTTCAGCGCGTTTGGCCTTCGCCTCCTCGACCTTCGGATCCTTCGATTGGCCTTTGGCGCCGAGTGCCTTTTTGTACTTTTTGTTCAACGCCGCGGTACCGGTCGGGTCGTAGAGCGCGTTCCAGCGCTCCTTGAGCTTGGCGGGAAGGCCGCATGGCACGTCCGGCGGGGACGAGTGAAGAACGGGGATCGGTTGGTCATCTCTCGCGTCACTCAACGCGGTCTTGTCAGCTTCCCACCGCCCGCGTTCGCGCCTTGAATCCTTCTTACCGCCGGTGTCCTTCCCGCTTGTACCGGTGACTGGCTTGTACTTCGGGGCGGTCAACGCGATGGCATCGGCGGCGTCCTGGTCGACGGTCCTTCGAAGGTGCCTCGCGAGGGTGTGGTCCGCGCCGAGTCCGTGTGGATGTGCCTGATTGATCCCACCGATGGATGCACCGATGCTCGATGCACCGATTTTACCTTCCATCTCGTCGTCGGACTGTACTTCGTCCTCATCGTCGCCCTCTGACGCGGGTGCCTCGTCGTCGGAGGGAGGGTCCGCGTCGGGTATCCCGTCGGAGTCGCCAGCTGTGTCGCCGTCTGATTCAGAATGTGATTCTTCCCCATCTTCGCCATCTTCGCCGTCGTCCGAGAGGTCGAGCCCTTCCTCCATCTCCACGGGGTTCCCGTGCTCGTCGACGATGCCCTCGATCGTATCGCCTTCGTCGTCGGTCTGCGCTTCCGCGAGCGTCGCGTCCGCGCCGGCGTCGCCGTCGCCGTCGGAGGCGCCGCCGTCGGGTTCATCATCGGACTCGGGCTCATCGTCGTCGGATTCGTCCGAGCTCGTGGCGGCGAAGGCATCGCCGTGGTCGCCGCGTAGTGACGCCATGAGCGCCTCGTGTGGATCCCGCGCGCCGAGCTTGGCGAGTGGGTCCGAGTCGGACTCGTCGCCCGCACCCGCGGTGGGCTCGTCGCCCTCCGCGGTCCATCGGTCGTCGTCGGCGCTTCCTTCATGATGGTGACCACCGCCGCCGAATCTTCCGCCGCGCCCGCCGCCCCGGCCTCCTCCGTCGCCGCGACCCCGTCCGCGGCCGAGGCCGGCCTTCCACTTCCAAGCCTTTCCGCCGACGAGGCCGTCCTTCCACGCCTGCGCGCGTGAAAGCGTCTTCCGTTCCTCCTTTCGCTTATCACTAGCCGGCATGGTGCCCCCTACGCCGCGCTCAGTCGCACTGCCATCGGTCCCACCGCCCGAGCGCTTTTCCGCGTCGAGCTGAGCTTTGCGATAGGGATCGATATCGCTTCACTGTGTCTCGACGCGCGGTCCGTTCCGCACGCGGTCACGCGAGCACCCCCGCGCCGATCGATGCCCATGGTCGGTCTCCTCGCCAAGACCATGACCCTCGGAGCGGCCGCGTCCATCGCCCGCCGCGGCGCCCTCCGCGCCCGCGTGCCCCCGGGCGCACAACCTCGCGGGATCACCGTCTCCACACGCGCCGAGGTGGACCAGACCCTCAACCCGCGCGTCGCCGCCCTGCGCCCGTCCAAGACCATGGCGCTCACCGACAAGGCGCGCGAGATGAAGGAGAGCGGCCTCCCCGTCATCGGCCTCGCCGCGGGAGAGCCCGACTTCGACACCCCCGACGCCATCGTCCGCGCGGGATGCGACGCCATCAAGAACGGATTCACGCGGTACTCGCCAAACACCGGCACCGCGTCGCTGCGCACAGCTGTGTGCAAGAAGCTCAAGGAAGAGAACGGGCTGGAGTATGCGCCGTCCGAGATTGTCCTCAGCAACGGGTGAGTCATCGATGTCTTCAGCGACGCCACCGTGTTGATCCCCTCGACCGCGTAACCCCCGACGACGATCATCTTTCGTGCGCTTATGTGCTGACCTCTCGCGTGACCTCCCGCGAACACCACCTTGTCGCAGTGCTAAGCAGTCCGTGGCGCAGGGCGTGATCGCCACGTGCGGCCCCGGCGACGAAGTCATCGTCCCCGCCCCGTACTGGGTCTCCTACCCGGAGATGTGCCGCCTCGCGGGCGCCGAACCCGTCGTCGTCACCACAACCGCCGACGAGGGCTTCCTACTCACCGCGGAGAAACTGAAATCGGTCCTCAACGAAAAATCGCGGCTGCTCATCCTATGCACCCCGTCCAACCCGTCCGGCGCCGTGTACAGCGAAGCTGCGCTGGCGGCCATCGCGGACGTCGTCAGGTCCCATCCGAGGCTCTTGGTCCTCGCGGATGAGATTTACGAGCACATCATCTACCCGCCCGCGTCGCACTTCTCCTTCGCGGCGCTGCCAGGAATGCGGGAGCGAACGCTCACCGTGAATGGATTTTCCAAATCGTTCGCCATGACCGGGTGGCGCCTCGGGTACCTCGCCGCGCCGCAGCACTTCGCCACCGCGACGGCTAAGATCCAGGGCCAGACCACCAGTGGCCCGTCGTCCATCTCGCAAGAGGCGGCGCTCGCGGCGCTGGGTTTGGGTAAGTTCGGCGGCGAGCCCGTGGCCGTGATGAAGGCGGCGTTTCAGAAGAGGCGCGACTACGTGTACGAACGTCTGGTGGCGATCGACGGCGTGCGGCTCGAGGCGCCGGAAGGGGCGTTTTACGTGTTTCCCGACGTCTCCGGCCTGGTCGGCGACGGGTGCGAGGCGGATGGCTTCGGCCCCATCGCTGATGCAGATGCATTGTGCGAATATTTGCTTGAGAAGGCTCAGGTGGCGCTCGTGCCAGGGAGCGCGTTCGGGTGTCCTGAGTGCCTGCGGATCTCGTACGCGGCGAGTGACGAGACGCTGAAGGAGGCGCTTGATCGGATCGAGGCGGCGTTGGACTCGAAGGTGTACAAGCGGGGGGGTAAGTGAGGAGAGTCGTAGCTGTGCGGGTTAGAGAGGTTCTAAATTTATCGATGCGTTTCGTGCGTTGTGGTTGCCCACGTGTGATTTTCCCGATCGGTTGAAAGTTCCGGCCGAATTCTGTCGTCCGGGCATTTGGTTCGGGCGCTCCTCCGCGTCGGTGTCACACGCGTCGGCGCGCGAAAGACCCTCGTGATCGAGGCATCCGTGCGTTGTTGTGCACTCGGGCGCGAGAACGACGCGTGAACCCGCGGGGTAAACCCGTATCGGAGGTGTCAAACCGCCGGTTCGTTGGTTAATTTTGGGTGAAAAAGGCACCCAATTGAGCCCCGAACATGACCGAGGAGCCTCCGACCGAGCCGGACCCCGAGATCCAGGAGATGTGGGCCAAGGCTGTTAAGAAAGCGGACGCCCTCATCGCGCTCTCCGAGAGCGTCGAGAAGCGGGCGAGGTTCAAGCAGGCGGCGGGCGCGTACGCGGACTCGCGTAGCCGCGCGTCCAAGACCCCGCAGCAACGCGAGCGTGCCGCCGTGAACGTCGCCAAGGATCTAGGCGTGGACGTGCCAGCGGCGTCGCCCGATACCACCTCTCCCGCGGCCGCCGACACGCAGACGACGGAAACGAACACGCCAAAGCCCGCGGCGCTCGACAGGTCCGCATCCACCAAGAGCGACCGCTCCGATGCCTCCTCCGGCGGCAATCGCGTGGATAAATCCCAGATGAGTAATCGCCCGAAGAGCCAAAAGACGCCTAAACCCGCAGTGGACAACAGCGGCGACGTGCTCGGAATGTGGGACGAGAAGGGCAACATCCGAGTCGCGAAGGCCCTGTCGGATAAGCACGCAGATAAGAACCCACACGAGGTGACCTTAACCCAGGACCAGTACAAACTCCTCTACCTCATCTCGCGACTTCAATCGGTATCGTTCGAGCCCCCGCCAGCTCGGCGACGGGGTCTGCGCGTGGAGCTGACACGCAACGAACTGCCAAACACCGCGTCCGCGATGTCACGGACGTCCTCGGTGGACTCGCTGGAGAACGCTATCCGCGCTGGCCGGGAAGAGGATGAGAAGGCGAGGGTTGAGGAGGAGAAGAAGTCTGGCGAACGTGAAGTCCGCTTCACCAACGAGAACATGAGGGTGGTTAAAAATATCCTCGGCAGTGGCGGGAACGTGAAAGTCGCGCCCGCGCCCGAGGGCGAGCTCGACGCGGCCAGCCCGAAACAAAAGTCGGTCACCATACGCGATGAAATGGACCTCGGCGACGGCGACGCGAACATCGTCTTCCCGGCCGAGGCGAGTGCCGGCTCCAGTAAGCCGGCGCTGACGAAGCAGTGGTCCACTAAGACGATGTGGAACACGGCGGTGAAGTCCGTGGTGAACACCATGAAGCTGCGGCACACGCTCTCGCGCAGCTTCCAGCACGTGCCGAGCACCATGCGCGAGTTACAGGACAGCGCGAGCACGCGATTTGTGCACAGGACGCCGCTGTTGGTGTACATATACGAGGGTATCCTTCTCGATATTTTCGATTCGTACGATTTTTACCCCGGGTCCGAGATGTCCGGCGTGTGCAAAGGAGTTCTCAACATGAACTTGTCCACCGAAGGCGTGGACGACCTGTCCGATTTACAGGAGATGGGACTGTTGTTACGGCTAAAGCTGGCAACCAAGGACCACTTCACCACCACGTCGTATCAGGTCATGCCCGCCGGTGTCGCCGCGTTGAAGTCGATGAAGCAACTGGACAAAAACGATGTGGATCGATTTTTGATTCACGGCGTGCGGGTGGAGACGCCGCAGATGCTCCGCGCGACGCACTACGACCCGCACGAGTACGCGTGGCTCAACAACGGCGAAGAGTTTGACGCGTTGGGCGCGCCGAGGCCGGAGTTTACGCCGTTTGAGATTTCATTCGACGATCTCACCGGGGAGTTTAACCTGGTGGACCCGGACGGTAACGAACGTGTGAGCACGGTGACGGAGTTTGAGGATGTCTCTTACGTCTGCTCGCCGTACCTACCCTCGTGCGTCCGGCCGAAGGAAACGAGGCATTCGACGCAGCGCGACTTTAGCGATTTCTCCTCCCTGGCGCACATGTCCGCCGAGGGCACGCACACGATGCGAGACGCGGATGTCCGCAACCACGTCTTCTTGAACAACATCACGCTGCTGTCGTCTCAGTACCTGGTCAACGGCCCGAACGAGGTCAACTCGCTGAACCAGAAGCTCTCGTTGCACGCGAGCCGGGAGGAGATGCGAAAAGGTCATGCTGGGTTGGTGTCCGCGCACGTCGATCACTCGCCGGCGTCCACCGTCTTCGACGTCGCCATGAGCGGGATGTGCGCCATCTTCCCGATGGATTACGTCCGGTCGACGATGGCGAACTTCGAGTCGAAGGTGTACCTTCCGGAAGACCCGGGGGTGGTGCAGCTGGAAAACTTCGGGATCCACCTGCACAGCAACGGCGAGGTGATCTTCGGCGTCAAGGTGGAGAGCGTGATGGACAAAGTGAAGGACCACATCCCGGTGGACTTGATCGCGCGGCTGGTGTTTGACCTGCACGAAGATTCCGCCAGCACCCTGAGCTCCATCTCCAGCTCGCACCAACGGTTACTGATGGCCAGCCTACGGGGCACGCAGTACGTCAACGAGGTCCGCAACGAACACGCGGGGTCACACACCAAGCGCAACAGGCTCGACATCGGCGCGAGCAACAAGAAGCGGTCACTGGAACTCACCGGGAGCAACGCGCTGGACAACGTCATCGATAACCTCACCACTGTAGGATCCAAAGTCACGGGAGCCGCCGCGTCATTCGCGTCCGTTCCGAAAAAGGTTCGGGACCAGGTCATGAGCGGGCTGGTGCAGAGTAAGTCACGGAACGTCGGCGTACGAAACGATGGCCCACGGCCGCTGCGACGAGCGGTGACTCCGTCGACGCTGGCGCGCAGCCCGATGGCCGCGAACGGAGTCGGCGTCTCGGGCGTCTCCCGGACGAAGAGTACCAATAAGTCGATCTCCTCCTCGGTCAAGCGAGGATCCACGCCGATGCTCATGCGGCAAAAGTCCGCGGTGTACGACAGCGAGGACGACCGCTCCAGTTACTTCGACTCGGACGAGGAGGACGAGGAGCTGATGACGCATCAGCTCATGAAGGCGGCGCAAGCCGGCGGCGGCGCTCAGGCGTTCGCCGGGGCTAAGTACGCCTTTAACATGTTCACGTCTTACTTTTGCGACTCGGTCACTCCGGCTGTGTCCGCTAAAGAGCTGATGGACGGCGAGGATTACGAGAACGACTTGATGCAGATCATCGGCCGGATCACCAGCGGCGCGGACTTACCTGGCGGCGGGATCGTGTTGAGTGGGGAGAAGGGTTTGATCGTCTCCGGGCCGGCGGGTCGGAAGTTCGAGCAGCTCATCGTGGTGCACTGCTCGGTGATGGCGCGGCGCATCTTCGTCAGCGAGTTCTTCCACAGGCTGTTCGAGATGGAGTCGGAGATTGACGCGATCCAGGCGGCGATCAGCGCGCACATCGGGAAGCCGTCGCAGCTCTCAGATATCCGCCGCCGGGTGATGGAGGCGTGTAAGCAGGCGAGCTTGTTGGACTCGTTGCTCACGCAGTGCCGCAGTTCGTCGAGCGAGTTGCCTGATATTTCTCAAAAGACGATGGAAAAAGGTAAATCCGATCCCGCGTACGAGGTTCTCCTGGAAACTTTGAACACGCAGGACTACAGGGAAGAGCTGGTGCTGCGTTTAAAGGACCTGGAGTCCTTGCTGCACTGCGCGCGCCTCGGGCTCGATTCGCTTCGCGAAAATACCGACGTCATATCGGAAATGCAGATGTTCAAACTCCAGGAGAGTTTGCAGTCCAACACGCGCAACCTCGAGTCATTGTTCAGGAGTAACGAGAGCGCCAGTAGCAGTCTGCAGATCATGCAGCTCGTCATCGGAGGCTCACTCGGGTTCGCCATTCTGGACAGGATGACTGGCGAGTGGTCCGCGTTGGACACCCCGTGGGGCCAAACGTTCTGGAAATACCTCGTCGACCCTTTCGGTGTCTGGTTCGTGGTATCCATGACTGTCTTCGTGGTCATCGTCGTCGGTTTACACATCACCATGAAGTTCATGATCAAGCAGGCGTCCGCGGACATGTCTCTGCGGTACTCCCTGCACGTCCGCGCGAACCTACACGCGCTGCGGCAGTTTCTTAAGAATAAAGTGCTCTTCAGCGAAGAGGCGGAGACGGACGTCGAGGGTAACAACGTGTACAAGGTATCGTGGGACGAGCACAGGTCAGCGTACGGCGGTTCGCCGCTGCGTGTGAGTATATCCGTGGACCAAGGTCACGCGCGGCTGTGCACGGTGACGCTGCAGTATAACAGACGCGAAGGGTCGCTTTCCGTGCCAGACGTGCAGGACCGGTTTCTGCGCGAGCTGGTGGACGCGAGGATCATCGTGGATGAATCCGAGCTCGGGGATCTGATCCGGCCGGAGGCGCACACGTTCGAGGAGCGCGTGCGCATGGCGCACGACGAGCAGAAAAGTAAGGATCGCGCGCGGAAGCTTCGGAAAAGGGGCGAGGATCGGCAGGCGGTGCAAATCATCGAGCGAAGGGCTATTCGCTCCGACGGTTCGGGCCTCACGCCCAGGTCCCGTTGAGTACAGGTTTAATTAAATACGGGTTTCTATACGTCAATAGCGTCGCGGGGGAGGTACGGATACGGGTCACGCCGGGATCGCCAGCTGGGGCTGCAGCTGCGCGCGAAGCTCGCGCAGCGCGGCTTCCTTGGCGAGCCTAAAGTTTTCAGCCCGTTCCGCCGCTCGCCTCGCGTCCTTCGCCGCGCGCTTCGCCTCCTTCGCCTCCCGCTTCGCCGCCTTCGCCGCAGCCTTCCGTGTCGCCTTCTCGTCAATCGCGGCACCCTTCATCGCGATGAACGCGCGTTTCATCGCCGTTCGTTGTCGATGCGCGGCGGCGACTTTCTTTGACACCCTCGCCTTCCCGTCAGCCGCGACTGCGCCGCCAGAGCCAAAGCCAAAGCTTTGGCTCCCTCCGAACGAGGAGACGCTCCCGTTGACGCTCGCCCTCGGCCCGGCGCCGCCGAAGATCGTCCCTTGCGAGACGGCGGGGTTAACATGCTGCGGCTGCTGCGCACCGCCCCATCCCAGCATCATCGCCTGCTGCTGCTGCATCATCTGCGAAAACGCCTGGTACTGCTGGAACTGCTGGTACTGCTGGTACATAGCCGCCTGCTGATACTGAGCCTGCTGTTGCAGCGCCATCGAGTTATCGACGGAGGTACGCACGGGAGGTGAGCCGGTGTCCTTATGACCCGGTCTCGTCGGGGAGCGCGCGCTGCGGGTCGGGGAACCGCCCGCGACGGAGGACCCCGCCGGCATCCCCGCGAAAGTCGGCGGAGCCATCGGCATCCCCGGCATCATCATCGGAGCTCCCATTCCGCCGCCCGACATGAAGCTCAGCACCGGCGACCCCGGCATCCCCGGCATCATCATCGCGGGTGAAGGACCAAACGCACCTTCCGCCACCTCGTCATCCTCGGACTCGTCAGACTCGTCAGACTCGTCGGACTCGGACGCGGACTGCGAGTCTGAGCCGTCGCTGGGAGCGTAGTCGGAGTCGTCGGATGAATATTCGTCGAGCTCGGAATCGTCATCCGTCAGCACGGGCCCAGGAACTGCGCGGCCCAGGCGCTCGATGTCAACCTCGAGGCCGCTTTCGCCGAAGATGGCCGCCGCGAGTTCCATCTTGACCGCATCCTCGGGCGCGAGCGGAGTCTCGTCCTCGTGCGGGGGCGTTCCGGGGGATCCCGAGATGGATTCAACCCCGCCGGCGTCGACGGCGTCGAAAGGTCCCGGGGTCCAGCTTCGTTTCGCCTCGGGGGTTGGAAGCAGGCCGCGTATGAGGTCGCGGCCGATGCGCGTCGCCTCGGCGAAGACTTCTTCCTGGACGTCCGCTTCTGATTGAACGGGCTCTCGCTCTCGCGGCGACGGCGGCGGGAGCACCTCGCCCTCGAGCAGCGCCTCGCCGTACGCGCTCGCCGCGTTGGGTTCGATCGGGGACTTCACGAGCCACTCCTTCTCGCGTTCTGATATCCCGTTCACTCCGTTAGCGCGCGGCGTGGTTGTGGTTTTCCCCGGTGACAGATCGATCGATTCGTCCATCGGAGATTCGCCGATGGATTCGTCGGCGCCTTCGATCGCGTCCACGAGCTCGGCGAGTGTCTCCGCCGCCTGCAGCTCGGGCGGGATATCAACCGTCGGCGAGGAAGGCGGAACGTCAACCGCCGCGTCATGTTGGCCTCCATTGACGTCGCGAACCCTGCGAACGACGCGGCCGCCGAGTTGTCGGAGCGCGACGGCGGCGTTTGTCGCGACTTTTATCGTGTTTTGCATCTTTGGATGTTGAATGAAGCCGGTTCGCTTCGCCGCTTTGGCGACACCCGCGCACAGGGTACCGACCGCGGCGCATAGGAACAGCGGGAGCGCGGCACCCGCGGGCGCCGACCGTCGGGATCCAGCCGCCCGGGAGGCGTTACGTCGCGGTAACGGTCCGCGCGAGTAGGCGACGACGGATGGGTGGGGAAAGTGCGTCGGGTCCGGTTCGCTGAATCCGACGACGCGTCGCGCGGGTGCGACGGTGGAGGGGGACGCGCGGCTCGGGTCGTTGGACGGGGAGCCGAAGTCGTCGGGGGTGGAGTCGAACGGGGGCGCGGGGGGCGTGGCCGGCCGGGCGGCGCGCTTCGTCGGCGACGCGGGCGCCGACGCGGGCGCGGCGGTGGGCTCGACGACCGGGCACGGGGATGGCGTCGTCGCCTCGGTCACCGCGGGGGACGCGAAACCCGCGGGCGGGACGTCGCCGTCGGTCAGCGGCCTGTCCTCGGGCGCGACCACCTTGATCCCGAGCCTGTGCTCGTTGAGAAAGTCGAACGACGACGACAGCGCGGTTCCCGGGTCCAGCCCCGTCGCGCGCGCGCGCTTGAGGCTCGAGGTGAGATTCGCGGTGTTGGACGCTGCCGAGTTTGCGACCGGGAGGACATGGTCCGCCGCGCTGTCGGGTTTGCCCATCGCGGAGGGATGCGACGAACGAACACGGGGCTCGAAGATCTCCGCGGAAAGGAGGACTCGCGAGCGCGGAGACCGGAGCTGTCGAGCCGTGGCGCCGCCGGAAGTGTTCCTCCGAGGGCGTGGACCGGTCCGAGAAGAAGAGCGTTGCCAAAATTTGCCAACGGTCCCGACAGATTATTTGAATATTCAATAGGCAAACAGACTGATGAACATAATTGCCGTTACAACTGTACAATTAGGTTCCTTCGTGGACTGTTTGGCTATGAGCTCCCGAAGATTGAACTGAAGAACCCGCCGCCGCCGCCGCCGCTCGAGTCGTCACCCTTCCCAAACGACTCCCCTTTCTCTTTCTCATCCGCCACCGCGTTGACAACCTCGCGCCTCGCAGCCTCCAGCCGTTTCACCGCCGCTCTCAGCCGTTTCACCTCCGCGCTCACCGTCCCAGAGTGCTTACGCCTGGCGACTGACTTGAAAGACTCGATGAAACGAACCCCGTCCTCGCCGCCCACTAGACTCTCCGTCACATTCACCCACTCACTCGCCTTTGAACCGTGCCCGTTCACGTCCGTTTCACCGATGAAACCAAGCCCGCATTCGGCGAGGCGAGCGCAGGCGTGCGCGGCCGCCGCCGCGGCCCTCACCGTCTCTGTTTGCCCATACGCGCTCGAATTCGATTTGGATCGCTTATTCTCCCGAGCGAAACGCTTCTCCCCGCGAAGACTCGCGGACCTCAGCGCGACACAAACGTCCGCGATATCAACCGGCGCGTTCGCGGAACAAACGACGGGAGCGGCGTGCACAGCTGTGTCGGCACCCCCCTCGGCACCCGAGTCGGCACCCGGGTCGGCACCCTCGATGTCCGACGGTTCGGGTTCCAACGCTAGACTCGCGACGGAATCGAAGTGCGCGAACCGGCTGGACCACCGCGGCGCCTCCCTCAACACTTGCGCCGTGAGCGCGGCCATCGCATCGGCGCTAGGTTCGTACGCGCCGCGTGACTTGAGCGTCGCGAACGCGGTCAAAGCACCCGCGGGACGGACGGATGAATCGTTCGACCCTGAATCGTTCGATGAACCCTCGGATTTGCGACGAACTCGATCGATGAATTCGGACTCCGCCGCCGCGGCTTCGGTTCGTAAGATTTCACCCGGGACGTCCACCCCGGCGCCGACGCAACGCGCGAGCGATGATAGCCGTTTGACCCGAGTGTCCACCCGTGTATCTCCTGACGTTTCATCTCCAGAAGCGTCCAGAAGCCTCGTGACCAGGCCGGCCGGGACGTGCCTCGCGAAGACGTCCGGGGATTTGGCGGCGGCGAAGGAGAGCGCCCGCAGGAATGAACCCGCGCCGTCCGCGTCGCCCATAACGCACCGCTCGCACCGCTCGAACCACTGCGCCCATGCGTGCGAATCATCGGCACCCGGGTCGGCACCCTCGGCACCCAAGTCGGCACCCGTTTCCTCCTTGGAGAGGAAGAAGGAGAGCCGCGCCGTCTCCGCGGCGACCCGCGCGGAAGTCATCGGGGAATTCTCCGACAGCGTCCGCCGTCGAAGCAATCTCATCGCGCCCGCAACCTCCTCGCCTTCCAGTACACGCGCGTCGAAGTGAACGACACCCGCGAGGTTCTCCGTCGTTTCTTCGAGCGCCACGAAGCACTTCCCCGCGGTGATGACGTCATTGTACGTCAGTCCGGCGACGACTGAAGGATCGGAGAGTTTTTTCGCGAGCGCCGCGACGGGCTTGACGCTCTCCGGGAAGAACCGTCCGCGGCCCCAGTTGCCGACGACGCTCAGTGATTCGAGCATGTCGACGTATCCGCCCGGGTTAGGGAGCGGTGTGCCGCGCGTGCATTCGCCGATTATGTTCCACGCGATCGATTGAACGCATTGCGACGTGACCGGGGTCACGAACCGGTCCTTCGGCGCCGGTCGTTTGCCCACCCGGAGTTCGTGCTTATACTCCATGTTACGCACCAAGGTGGATACCGATCGCGTCAACGCCACGAGTGCATCGCCGTCGTGCCGTACCCAACGCACGTCCTTGGCCCCGACTCCCCGGGCGCCTCCGGCTCGCGCGTCCATGAGCGCCTTGGTCAGCAGCGCTCCAATCGCGGGAGCGACAAACTTACCGATTGGACCCCGGTTCTCGGCTGCGAGCTTCAGGGTATCGGTAGCCTGCTCGCGGGTCATGTGAACCGCCGCGTCGCCGATCTGCGACTTGAACTGGCGCAACAGCGCGGTGTCCATGCGACCTGGCACGTTGGCGAACGTTTTAGACCAGTGGTCCAGGCACCCGATCACTCCGCCGCGGGCGAAGTAATACGCTTCTTTGGCGCGGTGCGAGTCGGGTTGAAGAAGCTTTCGACGCTCGAGGAGCTCCGCCATTCGTGACTCCACGCGCGCGCGCGTTCGTTCCCCCACGACGGTATCGCCGTTGAACCCGTCCAGCATGCGCACCGCGTGGGTGAACGCGTCGACGGCGGCGCTCTCGAACGAGTGTATCCCGTCCTCCGCCGCGCCGAGCAAGTCTCGGAGCGCGTAAATTGAAATTTTGAAAACGCCGCCGTCGGCGGGGTCACCCGCGCGCCATCCCACGGAACGAAGCTCGCAAAAGTACTTGAGCAGCACGGCGGCGGTGCCCGTGGACAGCGTGCCGGACTGCGCCAGCGCTGACGCCGCGTCGTTGATCCCGGCGATCATGTCATCGGTCGGGGGAGTCAAACTAACCGACTCATTCGCGTAGAACCACGCGGCGGCGCGAGCGAGCGACGCCAGCTGTGCCCCCTCCAGCTCGCGTGCGCCCACCGTCGCGGTGCGGAACGCGGCGTCGAGGTGGTCCGGGGACATCTTCGCGACGTCTAAACCCGACACACGAACCGTTTCTAACCGTTTCGAACCGTTTCGATCGGAGCCCGTTTTCTTCGCGAGCCTGGAATCCGCCGAACCTTGGTTCGAAGCGTCCATCGCGACGGAGCATTGCCTGTCCAGTAAGCGCGTCGCCCTGTGCGGGGGCATCGTCTTCAGCCCCTCGTCCAGCCCGAGTTGCATGCGCTCGATAACGGGAGGTATCGGAAGGTTAGGATTGGCCTCTTTTGCTTTGCGGTAGGCGAAAACCGCGGCGATGGCGTCGTTCTGCGTGGAGCGTTTTTCGAAACGCTCGATGCACCCCGCGACCGCCTCGTACACCGACCCCGATACCTCCCAAGTACCGTGCGTTGTCTGGCCGATGCCGGTGAGCGCGAGGAGGGCGGAGCTCGGGAACCAGGCGATCTCCGTGTTTGCGCAAAAGTTTACAATTTTTGCTTCGATCTTTCGTGCCAACGAGTCGGCAATGGGATCGTCGACGCTCGAAGCCCTTCGCGCCTTGATCAGCGCGTTCACCGCGGTGAGGAACATCCGTTCACTCACGTCGCCATCGAGCGTCGCGCCCAACGCGCGAGTGAGCGCGTTCGCGGACTCGGGGGAGGACCGACTCGCGCCGTGCTTGGCCAGCGTGTTGTGCGACGAGAGGATCGAAAAACCGGCGTGCGGCTTCAGCGATTCATCCCCGTCCCCGTCCCCTGAAAGGGTCCGCGCGAGCCCGGCGTTGACCGCGTCGATCGCGCGCGTTAACCGGCCAACCTTGCGACCGATCATCTCCACCCAAATCGCCAGTCCCCGCAGCGCCTTGGCCAAATCGTCGACACTCATGTCATCCTGTACACAAAACACGACGTCAGTCAGTCCAATTGCCTATACGAGAATGAAAATAAACGTACCCTCGCGGTTCGAGTCACCGCGTCGATGAGCGCCACGTCGGACGGCTTGAGCGATTCCTGGCCTCTCGTTTGTCCGACGTGTCGCATCTCCCGGCGGAGCTTCGCGGAGGAGAAGAGCGCGATGGCCGTGTGCCGCCCGTGCATGTCTGAAGCGCATTCACCCAGGCGTTTGTTCAGCGCTCGGACGCTGTAAACAAAATACGACGTCAGTCGAATTGCCCATACGAGACTTAAAAATAAACTTACCATTCGCCACCCTTCGCCGGCTTGGCGACGTTCATCACCATGAGCGCGTAGAGGCACTTGGTGGCTTCGCGCGCGCCCATCGTGTGGGCTTCACGGGTCACCGCGGACAGTAAGAGGTCCACGGAGGGGTGAGTGACGCCTCGTTTACGACGACCAGCCGCGGGCTCCCGAGAGGAAGAAGACGATGAATTTGATGATGATGACGATGATGACACCGATGCGTCACCGCTGCCTTCGACTTCGGTACCCCCGTCCCGCGTATCGATCGAGGCGGCGGATCGTGTCCATACGGCGTCGGTATCGACGAGGAATATCCCGTTCGTCGCCATCTTCTTCAGCGCGA
>Ga0209631_10004636_pt1 | contig 15103 bp, 12 predicted proteins | sample COG_08_FD_184752 | JGI IMG/M metagenome (GOLD analysis project Ga0209631, IMG submission 184752) | Pelagic Microbial community sample from North Sea - COGITO 998_met_08 (SPAdes) (version 2) | ecosystem: Environmental > Aquatic > Marine > Neritic zone/Coastal water | place: Helgoland, sampling...
GAAAAAGCTGCGCGCGTCGCTCGACGTACTCACCCTGAGCGCGACGCCGATCCCTCGGACGCTCTATCTGTCGCTCTCGGGTGTTCGGGACCTCTCCCTGATCAGGACGCCACCACGCGACCGGATGCCCATCTTCACTCACGTGCTGCCGTGGAGTGACCAGCTGCTCTCCGAGGCGCTGCACAGGGAGCTCGACCGGGGAGGACAGGCCTTCTTCCTGCACAACCGAATCGATACGATCTACACCATTGCAGAAGAGCTCGGCGCCCTGGCACCCGAAGCCCGCATCCGGGTGGCGCATGGTCAGATGGCGGCCGGCGAGCTCGACGAGGTCATGCGTGCCTTTGTCGACGGTGAGGTCGACATCCTCGTTTGCTCCTCGATCATCGAGAACGGACTCGACGTCCCGAATGCCAACACACTGATCGTGGATCGAGCGGATCGGTTCGGCCTCTCCCAGCTCTACCAGATCCGAGGGCGCGTCGGTCGCTCCGATCGTCGCGCCTATTGCTACCTCCTCGTACCGGACGGCGTAAACGAAGATGCTGAGCGCCGGCTACGCGTGCTCGAGCACTACACAGAGCTGGGTGCTGGCTACTCGGTCGCGATGCGTGACCTCGAACTGCGCGGTGCCGGCAACCTCCTGGGAGCTGACCAATCGGGCTTCGCGACGCAGATCGGGCTCGACGCCTACATGCGCCTGCTCAAGAAGACCGTCGAGCGCATCGAGAAAGGAGAAGAAGCCATCGAGTGGCCCGTGCCGGACGTTACCGTCGCCGGCCCAGCCTTCTTTCCGGACGAGTACGTTCCCGATTCGCACCAAAAGCTCCATCTTTATCGGCGTCTCTCGAAGTCGGAAACGCGCACCGAGATCGAGGCCTTTCGTGACGAGCTTGCCGACCGATACGGTCGTCTTCCCGCCGAAGTCGAACGTTTGCTGGACGTCTCTGCGATACGGGCCCTCGGCAAGGTCCTCGGATTGGAGCGAGCCATCGTTCGAGAGGATTGGGTGCGTCTCTCCTTCAGAGAGGGAGTCGTCCCGAAGATGGCGACGTTGGAGGGACCTTTGAGACAGAGACAGGCCAGGTTGGACGTTCTTCGAGTACATCCGCTATCCATGAAAATCACTCGCGAGGGGCTCGAGCCGATGATCGAGACTGTTAAGGTCACGCTCTCGGCTCTGAGTCTGGCGCGAAGCGCTGCAGCCTGAACGGATACAGCCAGACGTGAACCGGAACTACTGATGAATCGCAAGACATTATCGATCCTCGTGCTCGGGCTACTTGCCGCAGGATGCGGAAGAGAGCAGAGCAACGAGGATCTCGTCGCTCGTGTAGAAGACTACACCTTCAGCGTGGACAATGCCGTCGATCTCCTCGTCGACGAGGAGCGACTCGCGGCAGACGCCGGCGTCGTGGAGGCCCTGGCAGACCTGTGGGTCAATTACACGTTGTTGGCAGAAGCGACTGTAACCGACTCGATGTACGGCATGCTCGATTTCGAGCCCATGATCATGCGTCAGGCACAGCAGGTCATGGTCTTTCAACTCCGCGATTCGGTCATTCAGGTCGATACCTTTGTAACGGACGTCGAGCTGAGGCAGCGATATGAGGCCGAGGAGCCTGCGGTCGAGCTCCGGGCCCGTCACATCATGTTCCAGCTCCCGATCGGAGTGACAGCGGCGCAGCGAGACAGCGTCGCTATGGCCCTGTCCGATGTACGAGATCGGATCGTGGGCGGTGAGAACTTCGAGACCCTGGCTCAGCAGCTCAGTCAGGACCCCGGCACCGCGTTCAGCGGTGGCGACCTGGGACCCTTTGGTCGCGGAGACATGGTCGCACCCTTTGAGGAAGCGGCCCTCGCGCTCCAACCTGGCGAGATCAGTGGCGTCGTGGAGACCCCGATGGGCCTCCATATCATCCGCCTCGACGAACGACGCGTCCGTCCGTTCGAAGAGGCCGCGCCTCTCTACCGGCGTCAGGTGCAGAGCCGGATGGTCCAGGAGGCTGAATCCGTCTTTGTGGCCGATCTCTATGAGAGGGCCCAACCCGTCATCGTAGACGGGGCGATCGATATCGTGCGAGAGCTTGCAGGGAATCCTGCGTCCTCTTTTTCAGGCCGTGCGGCACGAAGGGGGGTCATCGAGTGGGAGGGTGGTGTGATCTCCGTAGGCGACCTCCGCACACTGGTCCAGCTCGAGTCCCCCACCCTGCCGTTGCAGTTAGTGGACAGTGATGATGAACAGCTCAGCGAGTTCCTTCGTAGCCTCGCACGTCGTGACCTCCTGATTCGCGCGGCCGAGTCCGAGGGGCTCCGACCGGAACGAGACAGCCTCGACGGGATGATTGACGAGGCCACAGCCCAGCTCCGGACGGCAGCTCGCGTACTGGGCTTCTTCGAGCTGGATCAGGCCCCGGGCGAAGATCTCGATGTCGCGATCGCGAGAGCGGTCGAGGAAGCCCTCGTCGACAACCTCTCCGGAGCGACCCAGATCGTACCGTTGGGGCTGGTCGGCTTTCAGCTCCGCGAAGGTCGCTCGACGGGCATCTTCGACACCGGTTTCGGACAAGTCGTGCTCGATGTTGCCCAGATTCGGGCGGCCCGGCAGCTGTCCCCGGTCGAAGAGACCCTGACGATACCCACCGTCCCCGATTCGGCTGGACGATAGCAGGAACCCGCGGATTAGCGCGGTTTACCAGGTACTATGACGATGCGCTTTCTTCTGATCGGTTTTTTCCTCCTGCTGGTTCCGGGTTCGGCTCACGCCCAGCTCGAGGACCTCGATGTCGTCGACCGCCTAGTCGCCGTCGTTGGTGATTCGTCGATTGTTCAAACGCAGGTGCAGGAAGAAATACAGCGCATGCAACTCGGCGGCGCACCCGTACCCCTCCCGGGATCGGCGGAGTACGACGCCCTCTTCGAACAGATCCTGAACCGCTTCGTCGATCGGCTTCTCGTGCTGCAGGCCGCCGCACGCGACTCGCTGTTCCGGGTCGACGACGAGACCATCAACGAGCGCGTCAACCAGCAGATCACTCAGCTGACTACGCAGTTCGGCGGGCAGGCGCAGTTGCAGGAAGCGCTCGCTGCCGAGGCCCTGAGCCTCGCCGAATACCGTGAGATCCTCTCGAACGAACAGCGAGTGACTCAGGTCGAGCAGATGTTTTATCAGTCTCAACTCCGCGACGCGGCACCGGTCGAGGTTACTGAGGATGAGCTGCTCGAGCGCTTTCAGGAGGCTAGAGAGCAGCTGCAGCAGCGCCCGAAACTGATGACCATTCGCCAGGTTGTGATCCAGCCGAGCGCGACTGGTGCAGCCATGGATTCAGCGCAGGCGCGCGCAGAGGTCCTTCTAGAGCGTATCACCGCAGGAGAGGATTTCGCGCAGCTCGCAATCGAGTTCAGTGGTGACCCGGGCACGGCAGTGCTCGGAGGGGATCTGGGGTGGTTTCGGCGTGGTCGTATGGTGCGCGAGTTCGAGGAAGCGGCCTTCACGCTCCTGGATGGTCAGGTCAGCGAGGTCGTCGCCACGGATTTCGGCTTCCACATCATCAAGGTCGAACGCAGTCGTCCCGGTGAACGCAGTGCGCGGCACATCCTGATCATTCCGGAGAAGACCGAGTCGGATCTCGCGTCCGCACGCCAGCTCGCGATGGACGTTCGCCAGAGGGCGGAGTCAGGATCTTCGATGACCGAGCTGTACGACGAATTCTCGGATCCAGCGGCCCCCGATTCGATCACCTTTGCCTTCGAGCAGCTGAGCGAACTGCCGCCGGCATACGCCATGCTGCGGACCGCCAACGCGGAAGACATCGTCGGTCCACTGGAGTACGAGGTCGGGCCGGGTGAGACACGCCTTGCCGTTGTTTCCGTGATCGATGTCCGTGAAGCGGGGGCGTATACGTTCGAGGATCTGCGGGGTCAGCTCGCTGCTCAGCTCCAGCAGGAACGGCAGATCGAGCTCATCATCGAGCAGCTTCGAGCACGTACGTACATCGACATCCGCATGTAGGTGGTCCCACGCCTCGCCCTCACACCAGGTGATCCTCGCGGGATCGGGCCGGAGGTTGCACGTCTTGCCCTGGACCATCTCCGCACCCGGGACGCCAACGTCGACATCACGGTCTTCGGACCCGACGGAGCAGCCCCGGATGAGGTACTGGAGATCTTCCAAGCCCAGGGGATCAGCCGTGCCAGTGACGATGCTTGGTCAGGCGACGTCGCGGGAAGCTCGATCGAGCAGGCCGTGAAGGCTGCGCTCAGAGGAGAGATCCATGGTGTCATCACCGGCCCGCTCCACAAGCCTTCACTCCATCAGAGTGGGCGAATTTTCCCCGGTCAAACCGAGATGCTCGCCGAGCTTGCAGGCGTCGCCCGCGTCGGCATGCTCATGGTGGCTGAGCGCACGCGACTCGGGTCACCCCTGCGCGTCCTGCTCGGCACGACGCATCTCCCTCTTCGTTTGGTTCCCGACGCCGTGACCAGCGAGCTGCTCATCGAGCAGGCTACGCTCCTGTCTCAGGCTCTGCACTCGGATTGGGGCATCAAGTCGCCCTCCCTGGGAATCTGTGCCTTGAATCCTCATGCCTCCGACGACGGGCTCTTCGGTGACGAAGAGGAACGGATCTACGGGCCAGCACTCGAAGCGCTCCACGCCGAGGGCATCCGGGCTAAGGGCCCCGTCTCCGCGGACACCGTGTTCAGTCGGGCCCTCACAGGAGAGTTCGACGCTGTCCTGGCTCCGTACCACGATGTAGGAATGGCAGCGTTCAAAACGGTGTCCTTCGGAACTGGTGTGAACGTTACTCTAGGCCTGCCCTTTATCCGGACCTCACCTGACCACGGAACGGCTTTCGATATCGCAGGAAGCGGCGCAGCGGATCCAACCTCGATGATCGAGGCAGTATCGCTGGCGCATCGCCTTGCGATCACACGCTTTGACACCCCTTCCGTCAATGTCTAATCTTCTTCTCCGGAGCAAGGTCTCGCCCCGCGCCCACCTGGTCCGGTGATCAAACTCACTCACGTATCGAAAGAGTATCCGAAGCGCGGGCACGCTCTTCAAGATGTCTCTTTCCACGTCAGGAAAGCCGAGTTCGCCTTTCTGACCGGTCACTCCGGCTCGGGCAAGTCGACCACTTTGAGGCTCATCCACATGGCCGATCGCCCGACCGGCGGTGAGGTCCGGGTGAGCGGCTTTTCATCGCAACAGACAACCGAGCGTGATCTGTGGAAGGTGCGCCGACGGGTGGGCATGGTATTCCAGGATTTCCGGTTGCTGCCCGGCCGTTCTGCGCTCGAGAATGTCGCCCTGGTCCTGGAGGTCACGGGGACCCGCCGAAAGGCGATCCTGCCCAAAGCGAACCGCCTGCTCGATCAGGTGGGTCTGTCGACGAAAGTAGGGGCGCTGGTCGAGGAACTCTCCGGGGGTGAGCGCCAGCGCGTCGCAATCGCTCGGGCTCTCGCGAACGATCCTTACATCCTGCTCGCTGATGAGCCGACGGGGAATCTCGACGACCGCGCGACTCGAGGGATTCTCGATCTGTTCTGGGACATCAACGCCACGGGGATGGTGGTCCTGATGGCGACGCATGACCTCGAACTCATTCGGCGCTATCCGGACGCACGCCTGTTGGAGCTGGATCAGGGCAAGCTGGTATACGACTCGGCCACCGCTGACGTGGAGACGCCCTGATGTACGCGATGCGTGAGGCGATCGCGGCATTCCACCGGGCCCCGGTACTCATAGGACTTTCGTCCGGAATGGTGGGCCTAGCCCTCTTCGTCGTCGGACTCTTCTCGCTCGCGACCTACAATCTCCAGATCGCTCTGACAGCGATCGAGGCGCGGGTCGAGGTCGTCGTCTATTTGAGGGATGACACCCGTCAGAGCGAGATCGACCACCTGCTCGGCGAACTGGCAGCGTACCCTGAAGTGTCGCGGGTCAATTATGTGTCGAAGCGCGATGCGCTCGAGCGCGCGCAACGTGAGCTACCAGAATTCGGACAGCTCTTCCTCGAATCCGAGGTGAACCCGCTGCCTCAGTCACTCGAAGTGGAGCTTCGACCCGGAAATCGCACGCCCGACGTCGTCGAACGGATCGCCGGCGGGGTCCGGAATTACACGTTTGTCGAAGACGCGCTGTACGGCGAAGAATGGGTGGACCGTCTCTTTGCGCTCCGGCGCATCGGCTTTGCCAGTACCGCAGTCCTGGGTGCGGCATTCGCCCTGGTGGCAGCGCTGATTATTGGAACCGCCCTGCGCATCGCGATCTTCGCCCGGCGTGATGAGATCTACATCATGCGTCTGGTAGGAGCCCGTAACGGGTTCATCCGTCGGCCCTTCATCCTTGAAGGTGCCATGGCCGGTCTCGCGGGCGGCCTGCTGGCGATTGGCCTCACCTACGGTACCTATCGTGGCGTCTACGCCTACCTGTTCGAGGTCGCGTGGATTCCGGCGGGCTGGGTCGGGATGGGGCTGGTTGCCGGGGCACTGTTTGGTGCTGCCTCCAGCGGTGTGGCAATCCGGCGTCATCTGAGGGAAGTCTGATGCTAAAGGCCGCTTTTTTCGCGGTCGTTGTGGTGGCCATGGCTCTGCCTGCGACGGGCACAGCCCAGAATCCCGACATCAGTCGCGAGATCGTGCAGAGCCAGCGCCGACTGGAGCAGATCCGGGAGGAGCGGAATCGGCTGCGGCTTGATCTCGGGGACGTCCGGAACCGGGTGCGCGACGCCGCGACCGAACTAGCCAATGTCGAACGCCGACTCAGCGCGACTCGGTCGGTGCTGGCCGAGGTCGAGTTCCAATCGGAGGCGACGTCCGACCAGGTGAGCCAGTCCACGCGCGATCTCGTGTTGTCACAGGAACAGCTGGCCACCAGCGAGGCGATTCTGTTCCGGCGCCTGCGGGATATCTACAAAATGGGCCCAATGTTGACGGTACAGGTCCTCCTCGGCGCGCGATCGTTCACCGACCTCCTGAATCGTTACCGATATCTCCAGCGGATCGCTGCCTTCGATCGCACGCTAGTCGAGCGGGTGCTCAGCCTCGAGGCTGAGCTGGTGGACCAGAACGACGCTCTGCGACAGCGGATGGCTCTCCTGGGGTCGCTTCGGCAGGATCGTCTCTCGGAGGTCGCTCAGCTACGATCAGTCGAGCGGGAGCATCAGAGTGCCATTCAGCAGTACCGGGCCCGAGAGGAAACAGCGTCGTCTCGAATCGAACAGCTAGACGGCGACGAAGGGCGCATGACGCTGCTGATCGACGCACTGGAGGAACGACGACGAGAACTCGCGGCACGAGATGATGCGACTCTATCTCCCGAGGACGCCGGCTCTCTCGACTGGCCACTCGACGGTGACCTCATTTACCAATTCGGAAGAGATCAGAGACCGAATGGCACGGTGATCCGCTGGAACGGCATTGGAATCGGAGCGCGAACAGGGACGCCCGTCGAGGCGGTAAAAGCCGGGGTCGTCGCGTATGCCGGCCCGTTCGAGGGGTATGGCCCGACCGTCATGCTCTCCCACGGTGACGGCTTCTATACCCTCTATCTCTACCTCGAGGATATCGGAGTGGTCGAGGGCCGCGAGGTCACGGCTGGTCAGGTCGTCGGTACGGTAGGAGGCGCAGATACTCCGGAGGGGCCACATTTGGAGTTTCAGATCCGGGCTCCGCTGGACGGAACTTCCCCACAGGCGCAGGACCCCCTTCTCTGGCTCCGGAGCCGTTAGTCCGACAATGGGGCTACACGATCTGATCGGTCATGAAGAGCTTCGTGCGACGCTGACGCGCGCGCATGCTTCCGAGACGCTCCCAGCGGCACTCTTGCTCCATGGTCCGCGAGGAGTCGGAAAGCAGCGACTGGCTCTATGGCTGGCGCAACTTACGGTCTGTAACAGTCCCACGTCGGACGGCCCGTGCGAAACATGCGGCCCATGTCGGATGACCCGGTCGCTCGAGCACCCAGACGTGCACTGGTACTTCCCGCTCCCACGCCCGAAGGCCGCGAGCCGGGAGAAGTTGATTGACGCCCTCGAAGCGGCCCGATTCCAGGAACTGGCCGAGCTTCGAGAGCGCAGCCTGGCTCCCAGCTGGTCGGATGACGTCCGCGGCATCTATCTCGGGATCGTGACAAATCTCAGACGTCGCGCCTCGAGGCGCCCCACGATGGCTGAGGGGCCTGTCTTCATCGTAGGTCAGGCCGAATTGCTGGTGCCTCAGGAGGCGAGCCCGGAGGCCGCGAACGCGTTGCTCAAGCTTCTGGAGGAGCCTCCTGGTCAGGCACGCTTCATCCTGACCAGCTCGGAGCCCGGCATGCTGCTCCCCACCATCCGGTCCCGAACAGTGCCAGTTCACGTCCCGGCCCTGCCACGCGAGACGGTGCTTAGCTTTCTGGGCGAACATTTTGAACTCGAGGTGAAGACCAGTGCCTGGGCCGCTCGTCTGAGTCAGGGATCACCGGGGAGGGCGATGGCCTTCCTGCCCGACGGTAGCGATCCGGGCCCACTCGAATCGCTGAGGCGTCGTGCCTTCGAGATCGTCACCGGAGCCACCGCCCCGAGCCCAGCCGCAGGGTACCGGCTCTCGGCGTCTTTTCCGCCTGCACGTGCCCGTCAGCTGATCGACCTGTTCACCTTTGTCGAAGAGTGGCTTCGTGACCTAGCGGCCGCCGCCGCTGGCGCTGACGACCTCGTCATTAACCATGACGCCCTCAGCCGCCTCAAGAAACACGCAGATGGAGCGGGAATCATCCCCTCTAGAGTGCCCGATGCCTTCCCTGCAGTGGAGCGTGCGCGGGAACTTGCCCGCGGAAACGTCAACCCGCAGCTGGTGGTGAGCGGCCTAGTTCGGGATCTTCGTCGGGTGCTTCTGGACACATCCGCATCCGCTCTCAAAGGAGCCGGTTCATGAGCGAGCGCGACGACGGCCTGACGCATCTCGACCCCGAGGGAAGGCCCCAGATGGTCGACGTGACAACCAAGAGTGACTCACGCCGCACCGCGATTGCCGAGGGGTGCATCGTGATGAAGCCCGAGACGCTCTCGCGAATCATGGAAGGCCGAACGGAGAAAGGAGATCCCATACAGGTCGCGCAGCTCGCGGGAATCATGGGGGGCAAGAAAACAGCCGATCTGATCCCTTTGTGCCACGCCCTCCCCGGCGCGTCCGTCGAGGTGGTCCTGGAGGCAGATACGTCGCTGCCCGGCATCTACGCCCGGGCTACAGCCACCTACGCTGGGAAAACCGGTGTCGAGATGGAGGCACTCACCGCAGTCAGCGTCGCACTGCTGACGGTCTATGACATGGTGAAGGCGGTCGACCGCGGGATGCGCGTCGAGGGCATCCGGCTTCTCAGCAAGGAAGGCGGCGCCTCCGGGAGCTGGAGCGCTGCCGGAGACTGATCGACCCGCTCCTACCGAGTCAGTAGAATCGGTACGGTCAGGCGGACACCGACTCTGAGGTAGCGCGGTCGCACGTCGGGGTTGGCCGCCTGAAGGTCTCGCACCGAGATGCCGTACCGTCGGGCGATATGGGAGAGGGTTTCGCCCGTTTCTACAGAGTGCTCCACAACCGTCATGCGCTCACCCGAAGGAATCGCTGCATAGTTCGCGGCGAACACACCCGCCTTTCCCTCGGGAATCCGAAGTGAGTACTCCCTGCCGGGCGGCGTAAAACCTCGGTACAACTCCGGATTCAGCCGTCGGATTTCTGTCTCGTCGGTCTCGGCTGCCCGAGCGAGCACGTCGAGGGTTGTCGCCGCAGGGATCTGAACGGTGGAGTAGCGGAATGGTGGGTCAGGCGCCACGAGTTCGTATCCGAACCGCTCTGGATCCTGTGCCACGATGATCGCCGCTACCAGTTTCGGCACAAATTCGCGTGTCTCTCGGGGCCAGTGCTCACGATGAGCCCAGAAGACGGAGTCGGACGGCTGCGCAATCCGAGCCTGCTCTCTCAGGATTCGCTGAGCCCGATTCGGGCCACCGTTATATGCGGCGAGCGCCAGGAACCAGGAGTCGAATCGACGATGAAGATTGAAGAGGTACTCAGTGGCGCCGTCAGTCGACTTGAATGGACTCCGCCGCTCATCGACGAAGGCACCCACAGTCATACCGTGTTCTCGTGCTGTGCCAGACATGAACTGCCACATGCCGACAGCGCTGGCGTGACTCCGCGCCCCCGTGCTGTAACCACTCTCGATCAGGGGCAGATACCGAAGCGAAGGCGGCAACCCTCGCTCTGCGAGAGCGGAATCGACCGTCTCCTCGAACGCCCCCATGCGTCGAAGGAAATCCGGAAACCACGGCTGTGCGGTGTTCTGCCAGTAGTCGATCCATCGGGCCACAGCCTGCTGGAACTCCGGATCTCGCATGACCGGCGAGCTTAGCAACTCATCAACTCGCTCCTCGCCCACCGGCGGTGCTAGGTAAGCGACGTGAACCGGTTCGAGAACGACCCGCTCGGGCCTGAGAACGATCGACGGCTCCGATACCGGGCTCGGTCGATCCACCTCGCCACCGCCTGCCAGAGAGCACCCGGACCCCACCAGCACCACCACTCCGGCGGTGCGAATACGCAGCACTGAGGGTCGCATCATGGGCTCGGTTTGGGAGAGGACACGCTACCCGTGGTAGTTCGGCGCCTCACGCGTGATCGTGACGTCGTGCGGGTGCGACTCACGCAACCCACCCATCGTGACGCGGTTGAAGCGCGTCTCCGTCCGAAGCTCCTCAATGGCTCCGACCCCGCAGTACCCCATGCCGGCCCGCAGCCCGCCGACGAGCTGATAGATCGTGTCCGAAACAGGTCCCTTATACGGGACGCGGGCCTCGATCCCCTCCGGGACCAGCTTCCGCTGCTCTTCGGACGGGTCCTGGAAGTACCGGTCGGCAGAGCCCTCTTCCATGGCAGACAGGGATCCCATGCCGCGGACTGTCTTGAAGCGTCGCCCTTCGAGGAGAAACGTCTCACCCGGGGACTCATCCGTACCTGCGAACATCGAGCCCATCATGACGCAGTGTGCCCCAGCCGCGAGGGCCTTCACGAGGTCGCCGGAGTACCGGATTCCACCGTCCGCGATGATCGGGACCGAACCGTCCACACCCGCGACCGCATCCATGATGGCGCTGAACTGGGGAAGGCCGACGCCTGTCACCACCCGCGTCGTACAGATCGATCCCGGCCCGACACCGACTTTCACCGCATCGACGCCGCGATCCACAAGTGCTCTGGCTCCCTCGACTGTACCTACGTTCCCGCCAATGAGCTGCACATCAGGGAAGCGATTGCGCACCTTCGCGATGGCCTGCAGGACACCCTCGGAGTGGCCGTGTGCGGTATCGACGACAATCACGTCCACGCCGGCATCCACCAGCATCTGTGCCCGCTCCAGGTCGGCCCCGGAGGCTCCTATCGCAGCGCCGGTGCGCAGTCGGCCGTGTTCGTCTTTGCAGGCGCCCGGATAACGGCGGCGCTTGAAGATGTCCTTGACCGTGATCAGTCCCTTCAGGAGACCGTCTTCGTCGACGACAGGCAGCTTCTCGATCCGGTGCTCGTGTAAAATCGCCTGCGCCTCATCGAGCGTCGTTCCAACCGGAACCGTCACCAGACTGTCAGATGTCATCACGTCTGCGATGGGCTTCGAAAGATCCGTCTCGAACTGGAGGTCCCGGTTCGTGATGATTCCGACCAGACGTCCATCTCCCTCGACGATCGGCACGCCACTAATGGAAAAGCGAGCCATCAGCGCATGGGCGTCGTGTAACGAGCCGCCTCGCTCGAGCGTAATCGGATTCAGAATCATCCCACTTTCCGACCGCTTGACCCGATCCACCTCTTCGGCCTGCCGCTCCGGTGAGAGGTTCTTGTGGATGATCCCCAGCCCGCCCTCGCGGGCCATCTGGATCGCCATCGCAGACTCCGTGACCGTATCCATAGCAGCGGCGAGGAGCGGGATGCGCAGCTCGATGCCACGCGTCACAAGCGTGGAGACGTCCGTGTCTTTCGGGTGCACCAGCGAATGCCCCGGGATCAGCAGGACGTCATCGAACGTGAGGGCTTCCTTCACGATGCGGCCATCCGCGGAGGCGTCAGTCATGGACGATTCGACCTTTCTGAAAAAGCGAGCGCCCGCCTGCGCGTGCCCAACAAGCCGGGCCTCGCAGAGCGGGCGAAATCATGCTCAGAATGAGCCTTCAATGGTTCCATCCGGGACGATAGATGGACTCCCCTGCATCGTCAACGGCGCATCTGCTCCAATCTGGATGGCGCTGGATCGAGCTGCGGTTGAGCAGGTTCGGGGGCGGCCCACACTCCTCCAAGCTGCTCAGCTTTCGGCCTCGCTCTCCTGGCTACTGCCGTCACCCTCTGCGTCGCCCGCCTCCGGGCTCGCGGCGCCCGAGATCTCGCTCGAACTGCGCCGCTTGCGCGGATCTGCCTCGATCTCCTGCGCGTCACCCCCGTCCGAAACGTCCTCTCCAGGATCGGTCTCGATCGCGGTGTTGAGGTCGTTCAGGATCTGCCGTCCAGCGGACGACACCTCGGATAGCACGCGATCTGCGGCCGAGATCAGCTGGAAAGCCTCACGAATCGTACTTGGGCTTACGGCACGGCGACGGAGCTTATCCTCCAGACCTTCTGCGAACTTCTGAAGGCCCGAGGCCTCCACATCGATCTGGCCGGCATACTTCGACTCGAGAAACTCGATGTAGTCGAGTGTCTGATAGATCTGCTCGTCCGGGAGACTCTCTATCTTTCGGATCAGGCGCTGGCGAAGGGCATCGTGCATGTTGGATGACGCTGTTACGGGAGCGTTTCGGTAAGTCTAACCCGGGCGACGGGGCCCGAAAGCCCTGACGAGCCTAACGGTGCAACGGTGCGACCTGCCCGAACGTCTTGCCACACTCCGCAATCCGGATAAGCTCCTGCCATGCCTTTCCTTCCGCTACGTCCCGTGCCCGTCGCAGATGGCGCAACGTCCCTCTACGACGAATGGCTCACATGGTTGAACGAGTCACTGGATGACCCGGCATGCGATCGCAACGAGCTATGCCGCGCGATCCTGACGGACATCTATTACCCAGGCCTGAGCACGTCGGATGCGGCGGGAATGTCGCACACCAGTCGTGTGGCGCTTGCTCAGTTGGACCCGCGCAATGTGACCCTCGAGCCCGAGTACTACGAGGACATCGATCTGGAGCGGTATGCACCACGCAAGCCGCTGTTGTGGCTCTGGGAAATGTTCGATCGCAGCACACTCGGAGAGAACATCGACCTCGGAATCCGCGTTCGTCGCATCCTCGCTAAGCGAGTGTTCGCATCGTGTGGAAAGAACTTCAAGGCGTTCACTCACGTCCGCTTCTCCTTCGGCTACAACATGGACGTAGGCGACGGCGTAGTTATCCATCGTCACGTGCTGCTCGACGATCGTGGTGGCATCGAGATCGGCAACGGGTCATCCGTGTCCGACTTCGCGAACGTCTACTCCCATTCCCACGACATCGTCGATGGGCGAATCGTGAACATGCCGAAGACCGTGATCGGCACGGGCGTGCGGATCACCTACCACGCGTCGGTTCTCGCCGGCTCACATGTCGCGGACGATTCGATGGTCGGCGCGGGCTCGATGCTCACGAGAAGCACCGAGCCCCACTGGGTCTACGTCGGAGTCCCCGCCCGGAAAATCAAAGAGAAATCGGCAGAGGATCGTGCCAAAAAGGCGCCCCCCAGCCCCGATCCCTTCGCCGAGGACTAGGACTCAGCCCTCGTCCCCCTCGTGCATTGCCTGCAGCTTCTTCACCACAGCCGGGTCGGCAAGCGTCGTCGTGTCGCCGATCGTACGGCCCTCCGCGATGTCGCGGAGCAGGCGTCGCATGATCTTCCCCGATCGAGTCTTGGGCAGCTCTGCCGTGAAGACGACCATCTCGGGTTTGGCAATTGCCCCGATCTTCATGCCCACGTGATTGCGTAGCTCGGACATCAATTCGTCCGAGCCATCGATATCCTCCTTCAGGGTCACAAACGCCGCGATAGACTCACCCTTAATCTCGTGGGCCTTCCCGACGACCGCCGACTCAACCACGGACGGGTGATCGACCAGCGCGCTCTCGACCTCCATCGTACCGATCCGGTGCCCAGCGACGTTCAGCACGTCGTCGACCCGACCGAGGATCCACAGGTACCCGTCTTCGTCGACCTTGGCCCCGTCCCCCGGGAAGTAGACATTCCGCCACTTGGACCAGTACGTCTCCTTGAAGCGCTCTTCGTCACCCCACACTGTACGCAGCATGGATGGCCATGGTGTGGTGATAGCCAGGTAGCCGGCGGCGGTGTCGTTGCCCGCCTCGTCCCGGATCGCGGCCTCGATGCCCGGCAACGCTCGCGTTGCCGTACCGGGCTTGGTCACGGTGAGTCCGGGCAACGGGCTGATCATGATCGCGCCGGTCTCGGTCTGCCACCACGTATCCACAATCGGACAGCGCTCTCCCCCGATCACCTCGTGATACCACATCCATGCCTCGGGGTTGATCGGCTCACCCACCGTCCCAAGCAGCCGCAGCGACGACAAGTCGGCCTTCCCTGGCCACTCTTCCCCCCACCGCATGAAGGCTCGGATCGCGGTCGGTGCAGTGTAGAAGATGGTCACCCCGTACTTCTCGCAGAGCTGCCAGAATCGGCCGCGGTCGGGCGTGTCTGGAGCGCCCTCGTACATGACGACCTGGGCACAATTCGCGAGTGGTCCGTACACGATATAGCTGTGCCCGGTGATCCAGCCTACGTCTGCCGTGCACCAATAGACGTCGTCGTCCTTGAGGTCGAAGACGGTCTTTGTGGTTGCATACGTCTGGGTCAGGTAGCCGCCGGTCGTATGAACGACGCCCTTAGGCTTCCCGGTCGTACCCGAGGTGTAGAGTATGAAAAGCGTATCCTCGGCATCCATCTGGACCGCCGGGCAGTCGCTGGACGACTCGGCCATCAGGTCGTGGTACCAGTGATCTCGCCCCTCCTTCATGGTGACCGGCGTGTGGTCCGTGAGATCACCGCCCCGGGCGACGACCACAACGTTCGTGACCGTGGGGGACTGCTCGAGCGCGACGTCGGCGTT
>Ga0209631_10004638_pt1 | contig 15095 bp, 13 predicted proteins | sample COG_08_FD_184752 | JGI IMG/M metagenome (GOLD analysis project Ga0209631, IMG submission 184752) | Pelagic Microbial community sample from North Sea - COGITO 998_met_08 (SPAdes) (version 2) | ecosystem: Environmental > Aquatic > Marine > Neritic zone/Coastal water | place: Helgoland, sampling...
AAGAAATATTTTTTTTGAACATTTTTCATTCCGCATGGTCTTACCTTTTGACTTAGGTCAGTTTGTTTCAATTAAAGTTTGTTTTTAAAGCCCCAAAAAACACCGTAGAGATACGGTGTTTTTTTTGCTCAAGCTTTAATTATTAAAAACTTAAAGCTTAGAATAGCTTACTTCGAACAACATAGGGGCTAAAGACACGCGATCAAAAGTGCTTAATCAATCTTATGATTAGACTGAACAGCAAATGCGGAAGATGAATATGGCCCCTTACCCTTTCGCTTTCCCGCTTCAAGTAAATCAGGCATCTCGGGATAAGAAACGAGGAAATTGTGTTCATCCACAAAATTAAAAACATAATGAGTGGCATTTTTGGGCAGCTCTGCAACTAAACGATTTCCTTGAATTAAGGCCTTTGATAAATACCATTCCTCACTCTTATCTCCTCCATTAAGAGTGTATACTAACTGCCCCATTATCACTTTTGCCCCCCTGTCCTTAAACTGTGCCCACACTAAATTACTTTCCTTATCTATTCCATTTGCAACTCCAATACAAACAGTATCCTTATGTAAAAGTTTCCCTTTATAGTGAGGATTTTTATAAGGATAGGATGCATTCATTTCATCTAACCTGCGAAATAATTCCTTCCTCATCTGTTCCGCCTTATCAGGCATTTCGGTAACTAAGTTCTTGGCTTCTTCAATGTCAATTCTTCGAGATGAACTAGGATAATTCTTATATAATTGATAAAGCTCAAGCCTGGGCTTTTGTGGCATGTAATTATAAATCAATTTCCAACCATTTACACGGAGGGTGGATTGCTGAGCCACTCCATGAGGAAAGTGCCACACCATTGAATTCCTAATTTCCCCGTTACTGTCTTTGACTAAGGTTGCTAACTGAGGATCAATTTCTAAAAATTTACTTAAATCAGATCCATCTAAATTCTGTGTTTGGGGTCTTTCTGTTCCAGTCCAGCTCAAAATTGTGGGATAAAAATCCAAGCCGTTAACCATCACATTGCTTTCCTGATTAGATTTAATCTTTGGACCGGTAATAATAAACGGAACCTTCACCCCACCCTCTTTTGCGTTTATTTTCCCTTTATCCAATGGATAATTATCTGTGATAATCTCTCCGGGGACTTTCTCCATTCCTCCATTATCGGATGTAAATATAAGGTAGGTATTCTCAATTAATTTATGCCCAGGCCATCGGGGATCTTCGGTCACTTCTAGATAATTGATAATTTGTCCAATGTATGCATCGAGCATTTCAACCATCGCGCAATAGTATGGATTTCGTTGCCCACTCAAAGCCCAACCAATCGGCTCTTTGGGAAATTCAACACCCAATTTCTGACAATATTTTTGTAATAAAGTTTTGCTCCTCGAATGAATGGGTGTATGTACCAACCAGGCAGCGTAATACAAAAAAAAGGGCTTACCTTTATTTTCATTCATGAACTGAATCGCATCCAATGTGGTTCGATCCTTGGGAAAACCCTTATGATCCAATTGATAGGGGTCATTCTTGTTATTTGTCGCAAATCCGGTCAACCTGTGCGGACGCATTGCCCGGCTTTCTCCAAGATCATGCCGGGTAAAATCAAAACCCTGATCCTCCGGTTGCGGAAACGCATTATGATCAATTGCCATGTGCCACTTGCCCGTATGCCCGGTAACATATCCATTTCCCTGAAGGGCCTCCGCAATGGTTACCTCTGATAACTTCATTCGTCCGCTGATCCATGGATCCATCACCGCGTGAGCAGTCTTGTTGTAGGGGGTCGGAGGATTCCCTCCTACAACATGGGTCTTTTGCGCAACCGCAGGGTGTCGACCACTCATGATTGCACAACGAGTCGGAGCACAGGTGGGGGCAGGAGAATAGCCTTGTCGAAAAAGAACTCCTTTTTTTGCCAACTCATCTATGTGAGGAGTCTCCATTGGACTTTCCATATCGATATCGTAGCAACCAACATCCTGCCACCCCAAGTCATCCGCTAAAAGTAAAACTACATTAGGTCTGTCGGGGCGTTTGAATTTTTTTTGGTTTTCAATGATCCCAGAAGTTAAGGACGCAAATTGCTTAGAGTTTACCGTATTAAAAGAAAGTATTCTTGCAGACTTATCAAAATGAGAGGGCAACAATTTGTCTTCAGCGAATATTTCCGAGGAAAAAGAAACCAGCGTAATAAGCAAATATTTCTTAATGATTATTTTTATATGTAGAGAGATAATGAATTTTATTTATCTAGAAAAGCATAAATCAACAGAAACATACTTTTTCTATTTTTTAGGGGGGATTCCTCAATTGAAGGACAATTCGAAGTAATTCGATGACCGAATCTACAATCAATATGCAACCATCGAGTCTGGTGCCCATCCCTTCCGAATGCGTTGCGAATCCACAACCGACCTACGACTACCATCGGTACTAATTCTGATTCCCCTTGAGCATAAGTAGATGCTCTAAAAGGAAAGACGCTATTTGAAGGATGTGTATTTATCCGAGGAACTAAATTTTTTAAGTCATTTAATACATTTACCTTTTTATAGACGATAATTTTAGAATGCCTACATTTCTATGCTTGCAATAATCGATAATTGATTATCAATAAGCTGATGGTAAAAGTTCTATTATTTTCTAATTATTGTTAGTGAAGATTAGTTTCTTTAAATGTCAGGATTTGAATTTCAATCGTGTTTAACTATTTGGATGTGAGTTTCGAAGCTGAAGCCGCTTTTTTTTCCTGGGTTTTCATCCGCTTTACCCACAACCTTATCTCCATATGAAAAAACCAACTCTTTCACTAATTTGATGAAAATGAAAGAGACAGAAAAATTACTCTGGCGTGGAGTATAAAACTTAATTGGTCTTTATTTTAAATGTCTTGAACTTGGTTATAAATTTATCTTGAGCTTATAATTTAGAAACTGAAGATAATGAGTTACTATAAAGTATTTGAATATCATGCTATTAAATCCCTTCATTAAAATTACAACTTAAAGCACTAAATGCATGCAAAATAATACTAAAAAACGTAAATAATATGAAATAAATGAATATAATTAATGTAACTAAAGAATAGATTTAAAGTAATTGACTAATTGAATTTAAAAAATTGACATTTAAACGCAAGTCATTGTAATTTGCTAATTAAAGGAAATTCTCATGATTTAATATGAAAAAAAAAGCTTACTATATTAAAATTAATAATATAAAAACTAATCATATATAAATCGTTTTTACTATATTCATGAATGAAAACAAATTAATTACGCTCACAGATGCATCTTATATCCTTGGTTACAAGAGCTATAGATCGATTATCAAGTTAATCAATGAAGGCTTCCTCAAAACATACACATTACCAGATACGACAAGAAAGAGAGTAAGATTTTCTGATGTCATGAGTTTAGCCACTCCCGAAAAAATCAACCAAAAGAAGCCCTAATAATTAAATTATACGACTAAATAAATAATATTTAAGATTACAAAAAGCAGTAACTAATCCAACTATAAATTAACCATAAATTCATTAAAATTTATATATATTTATCTTTTTTACATATAAATAATACATACAATACAACTATTTCCCGCTGAAAAATTGTTAACAATCCAACATTCTAAAAAATTACTCATCATGCATTATATACCGTCCACAAAAAGTAAAATTTCCGATAAAGAAAAATTTCTTAACTTTTCAGATGCGGCTACGCTCATTGGTTACCGATCATACACCAAAATATCGGAATTTGTAAGATCGGGGGTGTTGTCCTCTTACTCGATTCCACTATCAACAAGGAAAAGGGTTAAGAAAAGTGAACTTGTTGAATTGGTATTTAATTCATCCATATCAAAATTCTCTGCAGAGTAAATTGTCATCTTCTCAATTTCTTAACATGAAAGATTTCCAAAATGAACAACTCGACCGCTTTATCAAAATAACCGAAGCAACTGAGATCTTGGGTTATGCCCATTATCGCTCCGTAAATATGTTAATCGAGAAGGAAATCCTTACTTCTTACAAACTTCCCCATGTGGTAAGGAAAAGAGTTTTACTTAGCGATGTTCTTAAACTCAAAGAATCTGGGCAAGTGGATCAAACCGACTCAGATTCCAGCAAACAAAATAAAAAAAGAGGTCGGGGACGGCCTAGAAAATTTGGTTGAAACTCAATCTTCTTAATCTCTGAAAATAAAATCTATTAAAATTCTAAATGGCACCACTAATATGATTGATGACGATATTTTACTTTCACTAAGGGAAGCAGCTTCCATTCTTGGATATAGGCATCCAAATTCCATAAAGAAACTTATTAAAAAAGGAATTCTCGAATATTACCTGATTCCGGATTCAACAAAAAAAATGGTAAAACGATCCGAAATCCTTGCATTGGCAGTCGCAGATTAGATTCTAGGTAATACCGCTTTATTTCTATCTATTCCCCAGACCATAAATTCTTTTTACTTCACTAGAGTTTAAGAATAGCCTTAGTAATCTTTAAGCGAAAAAAAGCCTAGTAGAAGAAAAAAACCTTAGGGGCAGGCTAATTACTATATCCCTTCCTGAATGTAATCTAATGCGTTAACAAGGACCGGGAGCACACATCAACAATTTGCCTAGCCTGGTCGAAATGCTCTTCCATGGAAGCCAATAATCTGAATTGAGCACGTACTCGATCCAGGTTATGCAATGGCCGTTTAACTTTAAAGTAAACATCGCCCTCTAAATAATCGGTCAAAAAACGTAGACCTAATTCATAGGTAATAATTTGTGGAGCGATGGCCAAGTGCTCGATCTCAATCGATTCAAGTACATTCCCAGCAGCCTTTAGGTAACCTTCAACAATTGCCTCAAATGTCTTGGGTAAAAAGAAAACCTTATCTAAGACCGGCTCGTCTTCCAATGCGGAGCAAGCAGCTGTGCGGACAAGATCACCGAAATCATGCAATACACAGCCTGTCATAACCGTGTCTAAATCAACCACACACATTCCTTCGCCTGTTTTTTTATGAAGGAGCACATTATTTAACTTGGTATCATTATGCACAACCCGGGATGGGAAATTTTCGACTTCAATCACGTCAGCTAAATGCTCTCTCTCCAAAGCAAATTGTACTAAGTCCTGAACATCGTCTACCCGCTCTAATTTATTTTGAGCACAGACTGAACGAAAATATTCAAACCGCATGCGAGTATTATGGAAATCAGGAATGGTTTCGATTAGAGGATCACCGGGTAAATCAGCAAGTTTTGCCTGAAAATCACCAAACGCTTTGGCTGCTTCAAATGCTTGATGAATATCTTCAGGCACTTCGAAAGAGCGTCCACCATCAACAAATTTGGTTACCCGCCAATAATTCCCATTAGAATCTTTGTGAAAAAAACGACCATCTTTGGCCGGTACCAGAGTAAGGCATTTCTTACCGGATCCGTCCTCTTTAATTTTAGACTGTAGATGCCGGGTCACTCGGGAAAAATTTTCCATTAATCCCTCAGGATTCTTGAACACATCGTGGTTAATTCTTTGAAGAGTATATCTATTTAAAGAATCTCCGTCTTCGCAAAAAAGTAAAAAAGTATCATTTACATTGCCATTACCATGCACTTCAGATGACCCAATATATCCGTCCAAATTAAATTGGTTCCCAACTTCGTTGATAAAACTTTTAGTATGATTTGCCAATTTGGGTTAACTTCCAAAAAATATTCTCATAGGTCAATCAAAGAACAATTTAAATATTGGATCAGACTTTTAATATTGCACAAATTTTCCTTCTAGTGGTTATGGTAATAATCGTCATTTATTGATATCAAATAGAATAATAATTCCATGAAAACCCTCCCCTTCCTCCTAATCTTATTTTTCGATTTCATCCTCGCTGCAAGCGAGAAACCAAATATTATTTTCATTCTTACCGATGACCAGGGTTATGGTGATGTCAATGCACACGGGCACCCATACCTTAAAACTCCTCACACAAATAAACTGCGTTCCCAAAGTGTGAGCTTTGATAATTTTTATGTCAGCCCTTCCTGCTCTCCTACCCGGGCTGCGTTGTTAACCGGGATGCATGAATTCCGATCCGGGGTTACTCATACGATTATCCCCAGACAGCAACTTCACAAAGATGCAGTTCTCTTGCCCCAACTCTTAAAAACGGGCGGGTATAAAACTGGGTTCATTGGAAAATGGCATTTGGGTAACAAACCAGGCCCGGAAAAAAGGGGATTCGACTGGTGTTCGACTAATGTGGGCGGTCCATTAAAGCACTTTGATGCCACTTTTATTCGTAACCAAAAACGAAGGGATACGAAAGGTTTCCGTGAAGATGTTTTTTTTGACGAAGCGATGACTTTTATCAGAGAATGCAAGGATGCCCCCTTCTTTTGCTACCTCGCCACTTACTCCCCCCATACTCCTCTAGCCGCTCCGGAAAATTTGATTAAACCATTTCGGGATGCCGGATTGAATGATACCCATTCCACTTATTTGGCCATGATTGAAAATATTGATTATAATCTTGGACGCCTAATGAAATTTCTTAGCGATACAAATAGGGAACAGGATACGATCATTATTATGGTCAATGATAACGGTGTAACCGAGGGCTTGGATATTTATAATGCAAATATGCGTGGGTCTAAATGTACTGCCTGGGAAGGAGGAAGCCGGGCCTTCTCGTTTTGGCGCTGGAAAGGTATATGGAAACCAAAAATAATCAATAATTTGACCGCTCATCTTGATATTTTACCCACTCTTTGCGATTTAACGGACACCCCGCTACCTTCCAGTCTCAAAAAGAAACTCGAAGGATTTACCCTGCGCCCATTGCTAGAAAGTCACAAACCAATCAAGTGGAACCAAGATCGTATTCTTTTTCACCATGTTGCCCGATGGCCGAGCGGATATGCAAAACACCATAAATATGCCATGGCCAGTGTACGGCAAGACAATCACCTCATGCTCCGTAGTCATGATTGCGGAAATCCACAATGCCTTCAATACATGAGCCAGTGCAAGGGCTTACAAAATGTCTCAAGAGGAAGTAAAAATATGACCTATGCCTATGGTACAGCTCAGTATCATTGGGGAGTAAGTCCAAAAGAACATTGGGTACTCTACGATGTCAAAAAGGACCCAGGTTGCAAAAATGACCTTTCCAAAGAAAAGCCCGATATGATCAGGACCCTATCCAATGCTTACGATACATGGTGGGATAATATTTTTCCCGAAATGATCGCGAAGGGTGGAGATTTGGGTAATCCCAATCAAAGTAGAAAGGCAGCTAAAAGAGACTACAAGAAATTCCCCAATAATAAAAAATGAAATTTGTGGCCACATTGGAATAATCGAAATTCCAATTCCCACAGGTAATGAATAATTTCAACGCGTTGATCATTCATTACCTACTCCCAAATTCAATGATGCAAAATACTTTTCCGTCCAAAAACGGCATTACAAATACCCGGAGTAAAAGTCTAAAATCGTAGGGGCGGGGGGGCTCGAACCCCCGACAAACGGATTAAGAGTCCGCTACTCTACCAACTGAGTTACACCCCCAAGAATTTGATGCAATAGCCAATTCTTATGGATTAGAGGCTAAAGGTTGTCAATTCATCTATATTTCCTTCTTTTATTTGTGCAGATTCCTTTATTTCAGCTTCGGAAAAATAATTGAAAATCGCAAAATTGAATAGGATGTAAAGTATTTGAAATTAAACATTTCGAGCTGTAATAAAAGACTATGATTTATAAATCTACAGGTATTTTTTTGAGTATCTTTTTCATGGCGCATTCAAAAAACACCCTCCCATCTGTACCTATTTCCACATTTTCCATCATTGCAAGAGATTCAGAAACCAATGAACTCGGCGTCGCAGTCCAGTCCAAGTTTATTGCAGTGGGCAGTGTGGTTCCCTATGCAAAAGCAGGTATTGGTGCAGTCGCATCTCAAGCCTGGGGAAATGTTCAATATGGACCTGTGGGGCTCAAATTATTGTCTCAAGGCATAAAGACTGAGCAGATCATTGCCTTAATGATTAAGACGGACCCGTTACAAAAGCATCGGCAGGTCGCCATTATTAACCAGGATGGAAATACATCAAACCACACAGGTACAGAATGTTTAAATTGGGCTGGAACCAGAAGCGGAAAGAATTTTTCGGTGCAGGGCAATCTCCTCACCGGTCCTCAAGTGGTCGAGGCCATGGCAAACAGTTTTAAAAAAAGCAGTGGTTTTCTTGCTGAACGCTTAATTATGGCTCTACAGGCAGGCCAAGATGCGGGTGGGGATAAAAGAGGAATGCAATCTGCCGCATTATTAGTGGTTAAGGAAAATTGGGGTTATGGTGGATTGAACGATCGTTTTCGAGACCTTCGTGTTGATGACCATAGCAATCCGATTCAAGAATTGAACCGAATTTATAAAATTCACCGGAAAATTTTCCCACGCCCCGATCAGCATACAAAACCTTAAAATACGCAAAAGTTGTACTCGGGAATTTCCAAAAGAAAAATTTATTTTTACATTCAATGATCGATCTCAATCCTAATTTGTTTATCAATCATTATCTTTTATCATGAATCATTATTTTTTACTATGAAAGCAGTCGTTCTTTTTTCGGGGGGACTCGATTCAACTGTTCTCGTATACCACTTACTCGATCAGAATGTGGAACTAAAGCTCCTGTCCATAGACTACGGGCAAAGGCACCAAAAGGAACTTTCCTCAAGTAAAAATATAGCAGAATCTCTCGGCCTCCCACATCATATTCTACAATTACCTATGTTGGGAAACCTACTCGGTGGGAGTGCCCTAACCGATTCTTCCATCTCATTACCGGAGGGACATTACGCCGAAGATTCCATGAAGGCAACCGTGGTGCCAAACCGGAATATGATCCTCCTTTCTCTTGCGGCTGGTCATGCAATATCCCTTCAATTTAATACGGTTGCATATGCGGCACATGCTGGGGATCATACGATCTATCCGGATTGCAGACCTGAGTTTGCTGATGCGATGGATCATGTTCTGCAATTGGCTGATTGGAACCAAATTGATCTTCACCGACCTTTTGTAAAATGGAGCAAAGCAGATTTGGTAAAGAGAGGGAACGAATTGGGGGTACCTTTCGAAAAAACCTGGTCCTGTTATGCCGGCGGTAGTAAACACTGTGGAAAATGTGGGACCTGTGTCGAAAGAAAGGAAGCTTTTGAATTGGTTGGTCTTTCCGACCCCACCCAATATAAAGTATAATTTTTAAATCATGATCACATGCAGCAAGACATATAGGGATATTCCCCTATCCCACCGCCAACCCAAGCATTCTGGTAGATGTTCACGCATTCATGGGCACAGCTGGGCAATCACCCTGACTTTTGCATCAAAGGAGATGGATAGTAATGGATTTGTGGTTGATTTTGGAGAATTACATTACCTTGGAGATTGGATTGATAAACATCTCGATCATGGAACCATTGTTTGTAATTCCGACCCAAGAATCGAAGAAATTAGAAAACTTGCTCAATCCGGGCTCCTTAAAATTACTGAAGTCGAACAGGCATCCTGTGAAGGAATCGCCAAACATCTTTTCTATATTTTTGACAAAATGGTCCGTCAACACACCAACAGTCGGGCATGGATTCAGCAAATCCATTTGGAGGAAGACTCCAGGAACTCAGCCACCTTTATACCGGACATAAAAAAGTGAGCGAACTTCCCGTCTACGAACGATTTCACTCATGGCAGGGGGAAGGGTTACATTTGGGGAAATCAGCCTTTTTTATTCGCCTGCATGGTTGCCCGGTTCATTGCCCATGGTGCGATTCTGCAGGTACCTGGCACCCTGAACACAAACCAGAGCATATTGACAGACTATCTCCAGTTGATTTAGCAGAAGAGGCATTTTCTTCCGGTTGCGAGATTGTTATCATTACGGGTGGAGAACCAGCCATTCATAATTTACACGATCTTGTTCATGAAATGCGGATTCGAAACTTGCCTATCCATATTGAAACTTGTGGTGCCTATCCCATTCATGGTGAAATGGACTGGATTACGCTCAGCCCCAAAAGCCTTGCTCTGCCCATTGCAGAAAACCTATCGATCGCAGACGAATTCAAGATTATCGTGGAAGATGTCTCAAGCATTCAACACTGGGCAAAAGAGATAAACTTTGCTCAATTTGGTGTGCCTACATGGTTACATCCAGAATGGTCGTGCTCTCAGGATGAATCTGTCCTGTCATCCATTACAGCTTGGATAAAAGAACACGGCTCTCCATTCCGTGCAGGTTTTCAAATCCATAAACTTTATCAGGCTGACGAAAAGGACAACCGGTCGAAACCCGTCGCCGCCCTGTGTGCTGAACCCAAAAAATAATTTTTCATCGTGATCAACGAAAAAGAAATTATTTTCACATCCTAATTTATGTGTGGTCGATATTCCTGGGCACAGAAAAAAAAACTAGCACTGCCCCAAAACCTGCCTCTTCCTTCACCTCCTGCCTCAGTCAGTTATAACCGGGCACCTGGTCAGGACCACCCCGTTATTATTCGCAGGAACCAAGCATATGCCTGGACCTTCGCAAAATGGGGATTAATCACGGAGCAAAAACAGGCGAATTCTATCCCGAATCCAATCAACGCAAGGATCGAAACTGTCCGAGAAAAACCTATTTTCCAAAACTCCGTCGAGCAACGCCGATGCCTCGTACCAGCGGATGGATATTTCGAATGGCAAAAACTTGAAACCCAAAAATACCCGCATTTCCACGTCCTCAATAATCGAGACACCTTTGCCATGGCAGGTATTTGGAATGAAACAAAAAAGGGAGACCAATCCACTCAATCCTTCACCATACTTACCCATTCAGCTTCACCCAATTTATTTCACATTCATCACCGTATGCCAGTCATTCTTCAACCTGAAGATTGGACAGCATGGCTAGCTGCACAAACTGATCTCGATCTATTTTTAAACCGCTACGCCCAGTGCAAACAAACCCTAGAAGCATACCAAGTCAGCTCACAAGTAAACAAGGTCCAGCATAATGGACCAGAACTAACAGAAGAATTCACCGAAAAGCAGACTACGCTATGGTGACAAAAAAAATAAAAAGCCCCAATTCCCCAAAACCTCCTGAAAAAATTAATGATTTTTTCAAAAGCCGTAATTGGAAACCTTTTCCCTTTCAAAAAAAAACTTGGAAGGCATACCGTGATGGAAAAAGTGGATTGGTTCATGCACCCACAGGTACTGGGAAAACATATGCCGTCTGGGCTCCTCCACTTCTCGATTGGATGGAAGCAAATCGTTCGGGCAGGAAAGCTCGACCGAAACTTCAGGTGCTCTGGTTAACCCCCCTAAGGGCATTGGTGGAAGACACCACCAGAAGCCTCTGCGAATTGGTTGATGAATTGGAAATTCCCTGGACAGTTGAATCGAGAACGGGTGATACATCTGGAAGTATAAAAGCTAAGCAAAGAAGAAGTTTCCCCTCCGCCCTGGTAACGACACCGGAAAGTTTATCCCTTCTTTTATCTTATCCAGAAACCAAAGAATGTTTCTCTGAACTTCAAGCAGTCGTTGTGGATGAATGGCATGAACTGCTATCCACCAAACGAGGTTCCCAGACAGAACTTTGCCTTGCACGCTTACGAAAATGGAATCCTAATCTGCGTACATGGGGATTATCCGCCACACTTGGCAACCTGGAAGAGGCAATGGCCGCACTTATAGGTAATCAAAAGAATGGAGTATTAATTGATGGTGACATCCAAAAAAAATTTGTTGTTAAAACAATCATACCTAAAAACATGGAATGCTTCCCCTGGGCGGGTCATCTGGGCGGAAAACTGCTGGAACAAGTGGCTCAGGCGATCGAAAAAAAATCAACCAGTCTTGTCTTTACAAATGTACGCTCGCAAACGGAATACTGGTTTGATGCCTTGCTCAAAATCCGACCAGAATGGAAAGGACAAATTGGAATACATCACGGGTCAATCGATCGGAAGGTACGTATGGAGGTCGAAGACCGCTTACGTGCAGGAAGTATTAAAGCAGTGGTCTGTACCAGCAGTCTTGACCTTGGGGTTGACTTTTCTCCCGTTGAACAGGTTATCCAGATAGGAGGCCCGAAGGGAATTGCCCGTCTATTACAAAGAGCGGGACGCTGTGGCCATCAACCTGGAGCAATAAGCAATGTTCTATGTGTGCCCACACAGGCAATGGAATTAATTGAATATGCAGCAGCCCGACACTCGATTAATCAAAAAAAAATCGAACAAAGAGAACCCCTACAATCCCCCCTCGATTTACTTGCCCAACACTTGATCACTCTTGCCTTGGGAGGCGGTTTCAGGGAAAAGGAAACCTTAAAGGAAATTCGTACTGCATGGTCTTTTCGTAACCTGACAAAGGATGAATGGGATTGGACGATTGAATTTATTGTACAGGGTGGAAAAACTCTTCGGGCTTACGATCAGTTTAAAAGAGTGGTACTTCGGGAAGGGTTGTATTGTGTGGAATCCAATCGAATAAGCCGTTTTCACCGCATGTCCATCGGGACGATAACCAGTGATCCAGCCATTTTGGTAAAATTTCAAACCGGTAAAATTCTCGGAACGATCGAAGAGTCTTTTATTTCAAGAATTAAAATAGGAAGCCGTTTTTTCTTTTCCGGAAAACTTCTGACTCTTATTCGAATCCGAGATTTAACTGCTGTGGTTAAATTGGCCAAAAAAGGAAAAGGGGCTATACCCGTTTGGGGTGGTGGGAAATCTCCGGTTTCTTCCGAATTAGCCAAATCAGTCCGCGAAAGAATTGAGGAGTTTCGTCTGGGGCAGTCTAAAGACCCTGAGATGAAAGCCATGAAAAAAACCCTGAACCTCCAATCCCAATGGTCATGCTTACCCAAATTTTCTGAATTTCTGATTGAAAAAACGGTTACCAGAGATGGCAATAATTGGTTCCTTTTCCCTTTTGCAGGTAGGCTTGCCCATGAAGGCTTGGCATGCTTAATCGCATTTCGTATGTCAAAACTCGAACCTATGACATTATCGGTTTCTTTTAATGATTATGGATTAAATTTATGCTCAAACTCAGAAAAAGATATTGGCGAAAAAACTTGGCGAACTCTCCTTCGACCTGAAGGACTTATTGAAGAACTCCTTCAATGTATGAACCAGAGCGAAATGGCAAAACGACAATTCAGGGAAGTGGCTCGGGTAGCCGGGCTGATCTTTCAGGGCTACCCTGGCGCACAAAAATCCATTAAACAGGTTCAGGCATCAGGGGGGTTATTCTTTGATGTGTTTTCCAAATATGATCCCGATAATTTATTGCTCACTCAGGCACGAAGAGAGGTTTTGGACCGCCAATTGGAAACTCGTCGCCTGACTCAGAAACTAAAGGAGATTGAATCACAAAATGTCGTCATAAACGAAACGGACCGGCTTACTCCTTTCTCCTTTCCCCTATGGGCTGAATCACTACGAACTCAGATAAGTTCTGAATCTTGGAGCGATCGGGTCCGAAAAATGGCCCAGGAACTCGAAGCCGAATAATAACTATGAGTGAGGGAATTAAAATTTCATGGAATAACGCATCCCTTACGCTATTGCCAGACAAGGCAATTTATTGGCCATCCCAAAAAGTTCTCTTTATTGCTGATCCACACTTTGGAAAAGCCGCAACTTTTCGTAAATCCGGCATTCCTATTCCCGAACAAGGAACCCGGGATGATTGTGTTCGACTAAGTAAATTAATCGAAAAAACCCGTGCAGATTCTCTTGTTATCCTTGGAGATTTTTTTCATGCCCGGCTTGGGAAAACGCAGGAAATACACGATATTCTATTACGATGGAGAGAAAGCTTCAGCGAATTAAATATCCATCTCATTCGAGGTAATCACGATCTAAACTCGGGTGACCCATGGCATGACCTTCAAATAAAATGTCATCAAGATCCGTTTAAATTATTCGACCTTGAGTGTAGGCACATCCCGATTTTACCATCAAAAGAACCCTACCTTGCCGGACATATCCACCCAGGCTTCACATTAAAAGGAAAAGGTAAAAACAGAATGCGAGCCGCCTGTTTTCATGTGAATCATTCTCATATTGTGCTACCCGCTTTTGGATCATTCACTGGTTTAAAAAATATAAACCCCGAACCTGGAGATCAAATATTTCTGACCAACGGAGAAGAAATTATTAAAGTTCCATGCCGAAAATAAAAAGGTCCAACACCCCAACTTTAATATTTCCCGTTGACACAAACCAATACTAATAGTGTTTTATGTGTATTCTAATGAATATTAATTCATAATTAAAACCTATCTAATTCCTATGAAATATATCTTGTCTCTATTGACTGTTCTTTCAATGCTTTTCTTTTCTTCATGCGGTGGTGGCGAAGGTCACGAACATGAGGCTGGTGAGGAGTGCTGTGGTGAAGGCGGCGAATGCTGCAAAACCGACGAAGGTAACGCTTCCGAGTAAGTTTAGCTTTACTAACCTTTTAAAAACCCTCACCCCCTTTGGGAGTGAGGGTTTTTTTTTGTTGAGTTTCGATTTCTCAAAAGCAATGAATTTATTATGGATATTAAAAAAACAATTCATATTTTTGAACCGTTATCAGAAAATGATGGTGCCCAAGTAACCATTGCCACAGATGATGGTCGAAAAACATTTCAGCTTAAACGACCTTCAGCAGATCACGAACAACCACCACTGGCCATTGAATCCTTTGCCATCGATCCGGAATATTACGCTGAACTCATGAAAAGAGTTGAATCTCTCAATCAGCCTTTAAAATAAAACTCCTCTTTATTTTTTTACTACATTTAACTTAACCGAAAATTCCTCTAAGCGAAATTCCCCCTTAGTAATCATTTACATTTGTGCCTACTTCTTTCAAAAATAATCCCGATGAAATCTCATCTTTTATTTTCGCTCATTGGCTTTTTGGCCGATGCCTGGGATTGGTTGCTCTCATTGCCTTTCTGTCCTACTGGGTACAGGCTGATGCCCTGATCGGCACGGACGGACTCATTCCCTGGGAACAGGACCTTGTACG
>Ga0209631_10004641_pt1 | contig 15093 bp, 10 predicted proteins | sample COG_08_FD_184752 | JGI IMG/M metagenome (GOLD analysis project Ga0209631, IMG submission 184752) | Pelagic Microbial community sample from North Sea - COGITO 998_met_08 (SPAdes) (version 2) | ecosystem: Environmental > Aquatic > Marine > Neritic zone/Coastal water | place: Helgoland, sampling...
TGAAGCTAAAGCAGAAATTTTTGAACCGACCACATCATTGGAGGAAAGTCCCTCAGCTTATAGAATAGGTGTTATTGAACTACCTTCGTTCTATGTTGATTTTAATGACCGACGACAGAATCCGAACAACTACAAGAGTTCATCCCGCGATGTTCGCGCTCATTTGGAGCAATTTAAGGGGGATGGTGTTGATGGAGTGATTTTGGATCTTAGAAATAATGGCGGTGGTGGTCTTGACGAAGCCATCACGATGGCCGGCTTGTTTGTCGGACGTAAGCCAATCGTCATTGTCCGTCAGGCTAGTGGTGCGCGGATTACAGTCCATCGCAGTCGAGAAGAAGCTATTTATGAAGGTCCGCTGTTGGTCATGCTAAATCGCTTCAGTGCATCTGCCTCCGAAATCCTAGCGGGAGCAATGCATGACTACCAACGAGCAATCTTGGTTGGGGACCGTACTACATTTGGCAAAGGTACTGTACAAAATATTGTGCAACTTCCTGAGGGCTATGGGGCTCTGAAAGTAACCATTGCTCAATTTTATAGGGTCTCTGGGTGGTCCACACAAAATCGTGGTGTGGAAACAGACATGATCTTACCTTCGATTAATAATGCTCGTGATCTTGGGGAATCCACTTTAGAAAATGCTCTGCCTTGGAAAGCGATCTCACCAATCTCATACACACCTGTCGGTAACATTCGACGCTACATTAATGAGTTGCAGCAGTATTCACATGAGCGACGTACCAAGGATACAGATTTCAAAGAAATTGAAGAGAATGTTCAGGAATTTTTGACCAATGTTAAACCGCTAGAGTACACAAGTATTTTGAAAATGCAGGAAGACGCAACAAAGCGAAAAGAAGAGAGGGACGAAGAGATGGCCAGTGCCCAGAAGACTATGGAGAATACCGCACAAGAAGATTCCGAGGATGAGAAAGCTTCAAATGAGGAGACAACCATTCGGAGTGATGCCTATCTTTTGGAAAGCATGGCCATCTTAGAAGACTATATTCGCTTGCAGCAACGTGTGGAGGTTCAGAATTAATGAGTGAAACAGAATTTCCTCCTTCTAACACTCTGCCAGTTCTGATTGACGCAGACCGAATCCGAAAACGTGTGGAAGAATTAGGACGTAAAATTAGCGAAGACTATAAGAACCAACCTTTGGTACTATTTGTCGTTCTCAAAGGTTCGTTTCTTTTCTGTGCAGATCTGGCAAGACAACTTTCGATTCCTTGCCGTATCGAATTCATTCGAGCCTCAAGCTACAAAGATGCGAAGGTCAGTTCTGGACAATTGCAACTTTCTGAACTGCCTGATCTACGACATGCAAATGTTTTAGTTGTTGAAGACATACTCGACAGCGGGTTGACTCTGCAGAAAATTCTGGAGCACCTACGGTCAGAAAATTTAGCTTCCCTCGAAGTTTGTACGCTTTTATCTAAGCAGATCCCTAGGGATATTAAGATTGAACCCAAGTACATTGGTTTTGAAATTCCTAACCGCTTTGTTGTCGGCTACGGTTTGGATTACGCAGAGCGCTACAGGGAAGTGCCTGACATCCGCTGTTTAGACTGATATTAACCCTCCAAAAAGTCATCTATATGAGCGTCAAAATTCGTCCAAACTGGAACTTTGAATCTCAAGATGAGGCAAATCAACTTTTGCTACAACTCACTCTGGAAAACCGAGCCTACCTTGAAGCAATCTTGCAGAATTTGGCTTTTCTAACAGCGAAATCAACTGATACTGATGTGGAGGAATTGATGATGACGCTATGGCAGCAAGTCAAAGACACTGGTAGTCAGAAATTTAAGGAACTGCAGCAAGATTACCACGCAAACAAAGTTTCTAGTCAGGAAGATGAAGAAGGCTAAGATCCTGATCATCTCACTATTGCTGACAAATTCTTCCCTATGGGCTATCGATGATCAATATCTCAAAGAGGGAGCCATAGACTTGTGGGATAAGTCTAAAGATGCTGCTGATACAGTAATTGAAACTGTACGAGGTACTTGGGATGATAGTGAACCTCTTAGGGAGGCGATTAGTGAAAAATCTGTTGAACTTTGGGATGATAGTGAGCCACTACGAGAGAATTTAGAAGAAAAAACAAAAGATGGCTGGGAAACTACTAAGGAATGGTCGACAAAAAAATATGATGAACTGAAACAGTCCAAGAAAAATCCTGACAACTCGAGTGTTTGGTGGAATTTTTCTGATTCAGAAAAGAAAAGTGATGACGATTCAGCAGTCGGAAATTCTTTGAAAGAACTGTGGGAGAAGACGAAGGAGGGTTCAAAACAACCAGGTGAGAAAATCCAAGAAAACTCTAAAAGTCTCTTATGAACAGGCTCCTTCTTGGGTTATGGTTGTCCTTGATGATCCCAGTTGTTGTCAATGGACAACAAGTTTCTCTGCGGGCAACTGGGGATGGTCTAAGTTCTGAAGAGGCACAGCAAGCAGAACTATCCTTTAGAATAGCTGCTAATGTTGAGAGCCAGATTGATTCAATTCAAGAACTGCGAAATGAGGAATTCAACCAAACTTCAAGCCAATGGCTGAGTGTCACTTCAGAACTACCTCTCCTTGGTAGCACGATTGAAATCACTGAAAAAGCTGGAACCTACTTCGCTACCACAAGCCTTGATGCTGCTACCTCTCTACCACTCTACGAAGTCAGAATTGACAAACTAACAAAGGAATTAGACGATTCTTGGAATATTGGAACGATTAGCGATCCAATTCGTGCAATCCCCAGCTTGAAAGCCGCTCTACTTGTCCTCGAAGAACTTAAGTTGCTGCGACTGATTACGCGCTATCTTGGTGCGGAACTACCTCAACTTATAATAAGTTTCACATCTATTAATAATCGAATAAAGCAACTTCAACAAAACCCACAGACTATCGAAATTGCTGTTCGGATATTGGCTGATCCATGGAAAGATCATGAAAAGGTTTATGTCTATCCTCCATTACCTAGTGGATCAGAGGAAATCGCAGAGTTCGCCAAAGTCTTTCGCAGTCAGCTTGCCAGCCAACTTAGAGAAGTCAGTCGTCCCGCTCAGTCAAAATTTATTCTCTGTGGTGAATACATAATTACAGGTCAAGGGACAGACCTAAACTATCGGTTGCAGAATTGGAAAGGTGAAACCCTTGAGACTAGTAGTGTCCGGTTAGTCCCTGTCGCCTACAGCGGACTTCAAGTTAAGACATCGCCAAAGACTAATTCAAAGATAATTTCCAAAACCGCTGTTGATCCAGATTCTTCACATGCATCCCTGATAAAGCTATCCAAGCCAGAAGGTACTTCCTCAAAATCATCTTGGATAGATCCTGTGACCAAAATGGAATACCGTTTCATTCCAGAGAGACAATTTGAGATGGGTGATATCTTTGGTGAAGGAAATCCTGATGAAAAATGGGTTCGAAATGTTGTGCTCGATCCCTATTGGGTCAGTACTACAGAAGTTACCCAGCAAGCCTGGAAACGAGTCATGGGGAAACCAGCCAGCCGAAATGCTTCATGAAGATACACTGTGAAAGTAACTCTCGCAGAGGCTAAACGGTTCCTCAATAAATTGAATGAAAAAAGCGCAGGTGAAGAATTTCGCTTGATTACAGAAGCTGAGTGGGAATATGCCTGCCGTGAAGGAGGAAGAAAAGTTCGATTTGGGAATGGTGAAGATGAAATTTCTGAAAAAGCTTCTGCTTACTCCAACGTGCCAATCCAAGCTGTCGGAAGTTATCAACCAAATAGTTTTGGTTTGTTTGATTTCAGTGGAAATGTGGCGGTGTGGACTGCAGATAAATATCAAAAAAGTTTTCATGATCTGCCTAAACTCAATCCGCTTTTCCAGAAAGGAAAAGATAATGTATTAAGAGGAGGTGGTGTTGTCAATCTACTTCCAGGTGCCGAAACGAAACATATCCGATGCAGTGCTCGCCAACAGTCTCGCAGCATTCGTGATCGATTCGGCCTCAGACTTGTTCGAAAATATTACTGACGATCAAAATTTTCTGAGAAAAAATGGCATTTCAATTTCACAGATATATGCGTACTCCGCATTCGGAAATCTATGGCATCTTCATTAGTGACCAGGTTGAAAAAGGCCCGGTAGGAAGGGTAGATATTCATTACTCGCTTTACGGCTTGGTCAATGGGTTGGTGGTAATGGAGCAAGCTTTGTCTGAATCTGAGACAGAAGAACTGATTGCAAAAATCGACGATGAACTGGTGGAAATGACGAAAATTGATGACGAAAATTTTGAAATAACTGTAGCCTTTGCCACCAAGGTTTTGACCTTTGGCAAGGAAGAGATTGACGAAGAATAAACGAAAGATATGAGATTTTCTTGTAGAATATTGAAAGCTCATAAGAACGGTTTGAATGTCAGCACATCCAAAAATGTACTGAATGTAAGTTACACCTTTCATGTGGATTTCGGCAAAATTAATATCCCATTGCTTGGAAAGCGCAAGAAATCCCTCTGGACTAACAAGGGAAGTAGGCTCTTTTCTCATTACCTCTAACTTTGCTTGGTTTAATTTGTAACCAAGTCTTCTCTTCTAACACCTCAAAATGAGCATTCTAGTCAGCGTCCAAGGCTTAACCAAGTCATATGGATTACTGCCCCTTTTTCAGGGGTTGAGCTTTGGTTTTAACACAAATGATAAAGTTGGGCTAATCGGCCCAAATGGTTCGGGTAAGTCTACGCTTTTGAAGATTCTTGCAGGTATGGAAGAACCTGACGACGGAGTTCTTTCTAGAAATAGACAATGTGAGATTACCTATCTTGCACAAACGGAAGCCTTCTCGAATTCAGCTACGGTTCAAGAATGTTTGGAAGAGAAAATCCCCCAGAATGTCAGTGCTTCAGAGCGACCTTTCAGACTACAAGAAATTTTAAGAACGCTTGGTATCATTGATTCACAAATCACTGTTGGAGACCTGTCTGGTGGTTGGAGAAAGCGAGTTGCGCTTGGCCAAGTATTAATTCAACAGCCAGATATGTTGCTGTTGGACGAACCAACAAATCATCTTGATCTGGAGGGAGTCCTTTGGCTGGAAAATCTGCTAAGACAGGCAGCCTTCGCCTTCGTCTTGGTGAGCCATGATAGAGAATTTTTACAGCAGACGACGAACCAAACGATTGAACTGAATAAGAGTTATCCCCTAGGCTTTCTCAGGATTGATGGTCCATACGAAGTTTTCCAGGCCAGGAAAGAGGAATTCATCCGGAACCAGAAAGCACAGCAAGAGACACTGGCCAATAAAATGCGTCGCGAGAACGAGTGGTTGAAAAGAGGTCCAAAAGCCAGAACTACAAAGGCCCGCTTCCGTGTTGAAAATGCAGAGGTGTTACGAAAAGAGTTGGATCAACTAAGGATGCTCAACTCACAAAACCGTCAGGTAGGAGTCAACTTTGATGCGTCCAATCGGAAAACTCGAAAATTGATAGAGTTAGGTGATGTAACTTTCGGGTACCCATCCAAGCCACTTTTTTCCAAATTGAGTCTAACACTTCCAGCGGGCGTCTGCTTGGGTGTAATTGGTCAAAACGGTAGTGGAAAAAGCAGCCTCCTGCATTTGATGAAGAAAGAACTTCGACCAGATCAGGGGGAAATTCGCTGGGCTGAAAATCTTAAGGTGGTGCACTTTGATCAACATCGTGATCAACTGTCACTGAACCAGACGCTCAAACAGGCCCTATCACCTGCCGGGGATACAGTCATCTATCAGGAACGTCCTATTCACGTGGCAGCCTGGGCAAGCCGGTTCCTCTTTCCGAAAGAAAAGCTGACTCTTCCCCTCAGTCAACTTTCAGGCGGTGAACGTGCCCGTGTTTTGATTGCCAACCTGATGCTACAGCCAGCAGATGTTCTCCTACTTGACGAACCAACAAATGATTTAGACATCTCTACCCTAGAAGTTTTGGAAGAGAGTCTAGTGAATTTTCCTGGAGCGATTTTGTTGATTACCCATGACAGGTATTTGATGGATCGGCTCAGCGACTACCTAATTTGTCTACATGATGATGGAAGCGTTGATTTTTTCGCGGATTATGCACAGTGGCATTTGCACCAGAGAGGGAGATCCACAGGAACTGAACCCCAGAAAAAGAATCAACAAGTTGGTAAAAAGATTAGTTATGAAGACAGAAAAGAATTGCAAAGGATTGAAGGAAAAATCCAAAAAGCAGAGAGTGAGGTGGTCCAGATTGGAGCCCGATTACACGCTCCAGAGAACCTAAACGATTTGGCAACGCTACAGGAACTTTCTGATCAGTTGATTGCGGCAGAAGGCAGAGTTCAGCAACTTTATGATCGATGGGCTGAGCTTGATGAGCTATTTGCTTAGAGCATTATTCTATTCTAAAATTGTTTGAATTGTTTAAATTACCTCATAATCAGATTGTACTAATCCTGAAGAAAAACTCTTGGTATGGAGGTGTTTTAGGATGATTTCTGGAAGCGTATTTCCAAATAGCGATTTGCCAGTACCTAAAATGATGGGAATGTGTGTTAGAGTAAGTTGTTTTACCAAACCGCACTCTAGAAACGATCTTGCTGCTTCTCCCCCATCCAAGTAGATACGCTGCCACCCTAATCCCGTCCAATAATCCAAAAGCTCGTGCGGAGACAGTTTTGGTGTCAGTTCCGCCAAACCAGATAAGGTAGCTGGAAGAGATGTCAAAGTCCGACTCAATACCTGAACAGGTTTGCCTGTATAAGGCCACTTCTGAAAGCTGAGAACTTTCTCAAAGCTCTTTCGGCCCATGACCAAGCAATCCATACGCTTGAAAAATTCTCCAAAGCCATAATCCTCTTTAGGATCATCGGAATTAAATTTCTCCAGCCAATCGATCTCTCCATTATTTCGAGCAATGAAACCATCTAGGCTGATTGCCAAGAAGATGTAGATTTCCACTTCTGATCTTTTTTCTGTGTCCATTGAGCCAGCCATGTTGTCGGAACTAGAAACCCAGTTAAAAGATGTGATGTTACGAGATCAGTTTCGATTTCGTCGACAGTTTGCACAATTGAAGAGAGCGGAACGTCAGAAAAGACTCAATGAAGATGAGCTTCTGAAACTTGCGATCCGGATTGAACGATCCATTGCACTCCGTGCTAAAAGATCGAGTCTTCATAGAATTCCTGAATATAACTCCAGTCTCCCCATCTTTGATCATCGAGAGGAGATCATTTGTACAATCCAAAAGCACCCTGTTTTGATTGTAGCTGGTGAGACAGGATCAGGTAAAACGACCCAATTACCGAAGATGTGCCTTGAAGCAGGCTATGGCATAGCTGGAAAGATTGGCTGTACTCAACCTCGTAGAGTTGCTGCAATTTCCATTGCCCAACAAATTGCTCGAGAACTGCAGTGTAACCTTGGTGAAGAAGTTGGTTACAAAATCCGCTTCTCCGATAAAACTAGCCCAAACACACTTATTCAGCTTTTGACAGATGGGACATTATTAGCCGAAACGCAGTCTGATCGGTTTTTGGAGAACTATGAGGTATTGATCATCGATGAAGCACATGAGCGCTCCCTCAATATTGATTTTTTACTTGGTTACATACGGAGGTTACAGCCGAAACGCAGCAATTTAAAGCTCATTATAACATCCGCAAGTATTGATACGGGCAGGTTTGCAGATGCCTTCTCAGGTGCACCAATTATCGAGGTGTCAGGCAGAAGTTATACAGTTGAAATTGATTATCGCCCGATTGATCCCGAAGTTGAGAATCAAGGAGATTATACAGTTGAAGATGCCATGGTGGATACGATCAGGGAATTGTTAGAGACGACATATGATGGAGATATTTTAGCTTTTCTCGCAGGAGAAGGGGAGATTCGTGAGGTTTGTCAAAGAGTTGGACAGGAGAATTCCAAGGCTCTTATTCTTCCACTTTATGGTCGATTGACTCAAGCAGAACAGCATAGGATTTTTCAGAACACCAGCCAACGCAAAGTGATTGTCTCAACAAATCTTGCGGAAACATCACTGACGATTCCTGGAATTCGTTATGTGATTGACTCTGGGTTGGCACGTACCAGCCGATACAATCCGAAAAATCGAGTGCAACGACTTCCAGTAGAGCCAATTGCCCAGAGTTCTGCTCTTCAGAGAGCTGGACGAGCGGGTCGAGTCGCTCCGGGCGTATGCATTCGGCTCTATTCAGAAGAATCTTTGCAGAATCGGCGAGAATATGTAGAGCCAGAAATTTTACGTTCCAATCTTGCTGGTGTGATTTTGCAAATGCTCTATTTGCGACTAGGTAATATCAGGGAATTCCCTTTCATTGATCCACCGGGCAGTCACGCAATTCGGGAGGGTGAAAAACTACTTCGTGAATTAGGTGCCGTCACTGATAACATGCAGCTTACACCACTGGGCAAAGAAATGGCTGCTCTTCCTATTGAACCTCAAACAGCCCGAATGTTATTGCAGGCCCATCAAGAGTCCGTTCTCAGTGAAATGCTGGTAATTGCAGCTGGTTTGTCGATTCAGGATCCAAGAGAGTTTCCAACTGAGGAAAAAGAAAAAGCTCGCCAGATACATAGTAGTTTTGTCAGCAGAGAGTCAGACTACATTACTCTGTTAAGCATCTGGCGGGCTTATCAGGCACGGTGGAATGAACTGAAGACAGAAAACAAGATGCGAAAATTTTGTCGACAGCACTTTCTCTCATTTGTGCGAATGCGGGAGTGGAGGGACATCCATCACCAACTCAGTTCTATCTTGAAGGATTCTGGAAAGTACCCCCTAAAATCCCTGCAAGCCTTGCCAGCTATAGAAGCAAGACCTGAAGAGTCTGAAGATAGGGAAGTTCCGAATTTTAGACTAAATCGTCCTACCAAAGACGAAACTAAGCCCAAGTCAATTTTTGAGGTCGGAATAGACTATGATGCCATTCATCGAGCGCTTCTTTCTGGTTATCTCAATTGCATCGCTAGGCAGAAAGATAAACAGCAATATACCTCCATTGGAGGCAAGGAACTCTGGGTTTTTCCGGGTTCTGGAGTATACAAACGCTCTGGAAAGTGGATTTTAGCTGGAGAGCAAGTTGAGACTTCACGTCTCTACTCAAGAAAGGTTGCCAACATCAAGGTTGATTGGCTAGAACAAATAGGTGGTAAACTTTGTAAGCGGCATTACTCAGAGGCACATTTTGATCCTGAAACAGGGATTGTTCAGGCTTGGGAGAGAGTGACTTTGTACGGTTTAACAATCGTTGAAAAACGTAGAGTAAGTTACGGTCGAGTGAATCCAGCCGAGGCTACAGCAATCTTTGTAAGGGAAGCGTTAATTGATGGAGGGTTGCGTCAATACTATCCGTTTTTCAAGCACAACAAGGGACTTCGTGAACTAGTTTTGAGTAAAGGAGCAAAGCTTCGTAGAGATTTTCGAGAAGAGGTAGACGCTATGCTCGAAGCTTTCTACCAGGAAAAAGTCCACAATGTTGCGTCCTTCCATGACTTGAATCGCCTTCTGAAAACAAAAAGAAAATCAGGTCAGGGAGATTTCCTCTTTTTAGAGGAGAGTGATATTACACCCTCGACACTCAAACCTCCTTCTAGCGAGCTATATCCAGACTTTTGGGAAGTTGGCGATCTAAAGATGCCCTTGCGCTATGTTTTTGCACCAACAAAGGAACCTGATGGTGTAACTTTACAGTTGCAAGATGCTTCGATTCCTCACCTGCATGAATACGCCTTGGAGTGGTTGATTCCCGGAATTTGGGCTGAGAAAATCCAATTTTTCTTGAGGGCTTTGCCCAAGTCTATCAGGAAGAGCTTTGTTCCACTTCCCGAAACATCAGCAAAGTTAGCGTCTGAACTGAAACCATGTGATGAAAGTTTCTTGGTGAGCTTGTGTCGGCTCATTGAGCGACGTTACCAGATTAAATTGAAACCTTCTCAATGGGGGGATGTAGAGCTACCTTCTCATCTTCAAATGAGAGTGGAAGTCAGAAATGCTAATCAGAAAATTGTCTCAGCTGGGCGAAATATCGAAGAGCTAATATCAAAGCGTAAAAATGAGCTCCGTGAACGAGGAAATAACAAAGAATTTAGGGAAGATTTAAGATCTTGGAAGGACGCTTTGAAATTTTGGGAGCTTGATAATCTACAGAACTGGACGTTTGAGCGTTTACCTCAACGTATCGAACTTGAGGTGAATCACGGTATTCCACTATACGCCTATCCGGGTCTGCTGATTCAAGAAGATGGTAGTATTTTAAGAACCTTATTTCACACTAGAGATGAAGCTCAGCGCAAAACACAACCTGCAATGAAAAAGTTGATGGCATTGGCTGTGGGGCCAGAGTTAGTTTGGCTTGAGCAGGAGCTGTGGAAATTGGAAGAACTAAGAGATGGGTACAGGCCTTTTGGAACCTTGGGACAACTCAAGCAGGGATCCAAACAAGCTCTGCTGGATTACTTGTTTGAGTTTGAGTGGTTAGAATCTGAAGAAGAATTTCTGGCGAAGCTCAAATTAGCGAAGCATCGGCTGCCAAAATTATTGTCACGTTACATCGAGCAGTTGCGATTGCTTTTGCAGGCAGAACAAAAGACTCAGGCCACTATTCGCCAGTACAGTAAAACCACAAAAGAAATTAATTTTTTGCAGGATCATTTACAAAATCTTGTACCCTCCAATTTTGTTGCAAAACTGCCGTACTTGCGTTGGGCTCATGTGCAAAGATACTTGAAAGGAATCAGAGTTCGCGCGGAACGTCTGGATCACAATCCTGTTAAAGATGAAGAGAAAAACTTACAGTTGCAGCCCTGGCTAAAGGTCTACCAAGAATTGAAACTCTTGGAGTTGAATTGGAATCAACGCAAGAATCTCGATGAGTTCTTCTGGCTATTAGAGGAGTATCGAGTCTCTCTATTCGCACCGGAATTAAAGACCTCGATGCCCATTTCAGTCAAGAGACTAACTCGCTTCCTAGAAGAATATTTCCCCGAAGCCTCGCTTGTTGTTGCCTGATCAGACAACAATGTTCACCAACTTGCGGTTAGGTTGCATGACAACTACCACCCGCTTTGGTGACTTGCCATTCAGATGAGATAGTACCTTTTCATTGCTCAATGCCATTTCTTTCAGAGTCTCTTCGTTAATGTCTACTGCTACCACCATAGCGTCTCTCTTTTTCCCATTAACCATCAATGGTACTTCAATAGTGTTTTCTAAGCACTTCTCAGGATCGAAGTTGGGCCAATTGTAACAGAGAACTGACTTTTGGGCTGAATGCTCTTCTGGTTCGAGAATAGACATCATTTCTTCACCAAGATGGGGAGCGAACGGTGAGGTCAACAGGACTAGATTCTTCAAATAACTTTTTGGTATTTTTTCTTGGCGGGCAAATTCGTTTTTACATTCAATGAGCGCTGCGATTGCAGTGTTCATCCGCAAACGTCGAACATCCTCGGTTACCTTGCGGATGGTCTTGTGCATCATTCGCTCAAGCTCTGTGGATATATTGACTTCTGCATCGGGTAGGGTGATCTCCATCAGATTCCACACTCCCGCCAAGAAACGTTGAATTCCAATAATCGATTCCTGCTTCCAGGGCTTTCCAGCATCCAGGGGCCCCAGGTACATCTCGTAACACCGGAAAGTGTCAGTAGTGTAAAGATCACAAATTTCCTCAGGAGGGATTCCGTTTTTGTAGCGTTTCCCCATTTTTCCAGGATCAATTTCAAGCTCATTCCCAGTGGGTTTGTGGAATGCCTTAGCCTCTCCATTGATGTGTTTTACCTCCACTTCATGAATATCAACATAAGCCCCTCTGGAATCCTTGTAAGCATCTGCTGTGATCATTCCCTGATTGAATAATTGTTGAAAGGGCTCTTTAGTTGAAACATGTCCCAGGTCATAAAGTACCTTGTGCCAGAATCTTGAATACAGAAGATGCAGTACTGCGTGTTCGGTCCCACCCACATAAAGATCAATTGCGCCAGCTGGTTTCTGCTCTGGAGAACTTCCATCCAATGTCCAATAGCGTTCGATATCAGATTCCACCATTGCATGATCGTTGCGAGCGTCCATGTAACGTAAGTAATACCAACAGGATCCAGCCCAGTTGGGCATGGAATTCATGTCTCTCTGAAAAACCTGAACGGGTAGCTGCTTACCCTCAACTTCAAGAGACCCTCCGGATGCCTGTTCTTTACTAACCAAACGGACACATTGATTCGGTAGGATTACACCATGGACGTTTACCCAATCCTTTACTCGACCCAAGGGTGGTTCAGGTAGCGAATGTGGATTTTCACTGCCCTTGGGTTCAAAATTATCTAGTTCAGGTAGTTGAACAGGCAGCTCAGTATCGTCCAGAGGATACGGTAGGTCATTTTCGATATCAAAAACAACCGGGAAGGGCTCTCCCCAGTATCGTTGTCGACTGAAGAGCCAGTCGCGCAATTTATACTGCACTTGTGGTCGCCCAAATCCTTTTTCAGCGAGCCATTCTCCGACTTTCAACTTCCCAGTTTCATTGTCTAGTTCATTAATACTCAAATTCTTATGAGCTGATTGGAAACAGGTTCCAGGTCCAGTGTAAGAAGTTTGAAATTCTGTTGGAGATAGGCGGTACAAATCCAGTAGTTGTTTTTCTGTACCAACTCTTATTTCTTCCTGAAGAGCCTCTGACTTGAGCCAACTAAATGGGGGCTGAATTACAGGTATGATGGGTAACTGATATTTTTTGGCAAACAAGAAATCTCGTTCGTCGTGTCCGGGAACTCCCATCACAGCGCCTGTGCCATATTCCATCAAAACATAGTCACCAATCCAGATTGGAATCTGATCTCCACTGACTGGGTGAATTGCAAATCCGCCTGTGGGAGTGCCGTTCTTTTCCAGATCTTCGCCAGCAGACATGGATGTAATTCTTGCTGATTCCTTTTGGAAAGCAAGTACATTCGACTCTTGATCCTTGACAGTTACTAGTTGAACCAGCGGATGTTCTGGTGCTAGCACCAGATATGTCACTCCAAAAAGTGTATCTGGTCTAGTTGTAAATACGGCGATACGCTCCAGCTTCCCGTTGTTCAACTGAACTGGAAATTCAATGCGGGCTCCTTGGCTTCTGCCGATCCAAGCCTTCTGCATCTCTGTCACACCATTGGGCCAGTTTACATCTTCCAGATCTCGAATTAATCGGTCCGCGTAGCAGGTGATTCGGAGGTTCCATTGGCGTAGTGGTCTCCGATAAACAGGGTAATCTCCTCGTTCACTGCGGCCCTCGTTTGTTACTTCCTCGTTAGAGAGTACGGTACCCAATTGGGGACACCAATTGACGGGTGACTCCTCAACGTAAGCGAGTCTTGCTTTGTCGATGGCACTTCTCAGTTCATTATCTTTCGCTAGTCGACCCTCAGGAAAATATTCTGCTGGTTGTGGGGTGCCATCACCACCAAGTAGCCACTCACCAGCTAGCAGCTTTTCTTTTAGCACTGCAATTGGCCTAGCCCTACCTTGGGACATGTAACCATCAGGTCCCTGCCAACTTACAGTAGGATCATAGTAGGAATGGTAGATTTGAAGAAAGATCCACTGCGTCCACCTAAAGTAATCTGGATCTGTTGTTGAGAATCGCCTTGTTGGATCATGGCTCAGCCCCAGCATCTTTAGTTGCTGCAGCATATTCCGAATATTGTTGTCTGTAGTGACCCTGGGATGCTGGCCGGTCTGGATTGCATACTGTTCGGCGGGAAGTCCAAAGGAATCAAACCCCATTGAATAAAGTACATTGTAGCCACGCATTCTCATGAATCGACTAAGAATGTCAGTTGCAATGTAACCAAGTGGGTGCCCTACATGTAGTCCAATTCCACTGGGATAAGGAAACATGTCTAGGACAACAAATTTTGGCTTCTGCTTGTCAAATCCCTCTTCGTTTGGGTTGGGGGTCTTGAAAATATTTTGAGTTTCCCAATGTTGACGCCACTTAGGCTCAAATTCCTTGGAGGCGTCCCGATATGTTTTCATGAATGATTGCTCCAGAACCTCGACGGTAATTGCGGGGAGGGATGGAAAGTAATGCTTAGGGAAGGGGGTGGCCGGGTCGATCAAGACCCGTCTGTCAATCAGCGCTTAGACTGCAGCAGCTTCCTGCTGGAGAGGAGTCATCAAACTTATAGAAGCAGCTCTTGCTTCCAGTCGATTAAGTGCATGTACGAAGGCGAGTGCACTTGCCAGAATGATGTCTGTGTGAGCTCCACGCCCTGTAACTTGCTGTCCTTCATGTTCAACAGTTACACTAACCTCCCCTTGGGCATCAGTCCCTCCTGTGATTGCTTTTACTGCGTAGGAAGACAATGTACAGTTTTGTTCAGTAATCTGCTTGATCGTGTTCAATGCAGCATCTACAGGGCCATCACCAAAACCTGCTTTGCGTATAACGTCGTTGCCCACTCTCATTGTTATCGTTGCCGTAGGCACAGAAGTCGTTCCGGAGGTGACAGTCAAATGCTGTAGTTCGAAGCGATTATTTTGTTTGCGAACATTGTTGGTAATCAGTGCCTCAATATCTTCATCAAAGACCTGTTTCTTCACATCAGCAAGATGTTTGAACTCCTTGAAGATGTGATTCAGTTCTACATCATTAATTTCAAAGCCAAGCGACCTCACACGCTCACTCAATGCATGACGTCCAGAATGCTTTCCAAGAACAAGCTGACTCTGCCTTATACCGACTGACTGTGGAGTCATAATCTCGTAGGTTAAAGCATTCTTCAGCACCCCATGTTGATGAATTCCAGCTTCGTGTGCAAAGGCATTTGCCCCAACAATTGCCTTGTTGGGTTGAACTGCAACACCCGTGATTTGAGTCAGTAGGCGGCTTGTAGGGTAAAGCTGCTCAGTGACGATATTTGTTTGAAGATCAAAGTACTGCTGACGAGTATTCATAGCCATCACAATTTCTTCCATCGCAGCATTACCAGCTCTCTCACCGATACCGTTGATCGTACATTCGATCTGTCGAGCTCCAGCCCTCACAGCGGCAAGTGAATTAGCTACACCCATTCCCAAATCGTTATGGCAATGAACCGAGAAAACTACATGATCTGC
>Ga0209631_10004642_pt1 | contig 15092 bp, 11 predicted proteins | sample COG_08_FD_184752 | JGI IMG/M metagenome (GOLD analysis project Ga0209631, IMG submission 184752) | Pelagic Microbial community sample from North Sea - COGITO 998_met_08 (SPAdes) (version 2) | ecosystem: Environmental > Aquatic > Marine > Neritic zone/Coastal water | place: Helgoland, sampling...
AATTGAGAATCTTAATCATATAACCCCCTCAAATTTTCAGAGTCGGGGTGATCAAATCTGGCTTCTTGGTGAGACTTTCGCAGAGTTGGGAGGCTCTTGTTACCAAGAGATCCGGTCAGGTAGGATCTTCGGCAACGCTCCCAAACTAGCATTGGATCAAGAAAAACGTCTTCAGGAAGCTGTTCTCGTTGCAATTGAAAGCGGCTTGGTTTCCTCTGCTCATGATTTATCTCTTGGAGGATTGGCCGTTGCACTTGTGAAAGCTTCTTCTGAATTTTTCACAGCTAGTGTAAGTTTTGAATCAGTTCTCCGGGCAGATGAATTTCTTTTCAGTGAGAGTCAATCCCGGATCCTCATTAGTATCGCAAGTCAGTTTTCAGCATCACTCCAATCCATAATGGCCGAGCACAAGATCCCTTCCATGATGATTGGTGAGGTTGTTTCTGATCAGTTTAGTATTTCTTTCAATGATGAGCTTTTGATTGAAGATCAAATTCAACCTTTGAAAGCATGCTGGCGCAATGGCTTCCGAGACTACTTCACCAAAACTTGATTAAATCCCAAAAAATTCAACCAAAGGATCCATGTCATTTTGGTTTGACGAAGATGGCCTGAACGAAGAATGCGGAGTATTTGGCATTTTCAATCATCCTGATGCCACAGAATTAGCCTACTATGGGATGCATGCCCTTCAACACAGAGGCCAGGAGAGCGCTGGGATTTGTGTGAGTGATGAAGGGGTTCTAAACCTTCGTCGCGGGATGGGCCTAGTTACAGAAGCACTGAATAAACAAACTCTGGAAACACTTCCCGGCTGTCATGCAATTGGCCATGTCCGCTACACTACCGCCGGTGCCAGTGTTATCACCAACGCCCAGCCCCTACGCTTTCGCTACACCGGTGGTCAAGTCGCCATTGCACATAATGGAAACCTGGTAAACGCTCAAAAGTTGCGTAGTGATCTGGAACGAAGAGGCTCTATTTTCCAAACCGACAGTGATACCGAGGTAATTTCTCACCTGATGGCACAATCAGGACTTAGTGTTGAAAAAGCTCTTCAAACCGCTTTGGTAGCAATTGAAGGGGCCTATGCGTTGGTTCTACTGACACCTGACAAACTGATTGTGGCCCAAGATCCTCGTGGTTTTCGTCCACTCTGTTTGGGACAAATAGGTCAGAATTGTTGGGTCGTTGCCTCCGAAAGTTGTGCTTTTAATGTCATCGACGCTGAATTTGTGCGTGACTTATACCCTGGTGAAATGCTCGTCATTGATGAGCAAGGTCCCCATTCCACCCGTTTTGCTCCAGAATTACCCAGAACCCTCTGCTCATTTGAATACATCTATTTCGCCAGACCCGACAGTGACCTTGGGGGAGTGAGTGTCCATCTTGCCCGAAAGCAACTCGGAGCAAAACTCTTCCAAGAATCTCCCGTAGAAGCCGATATTGTCATTGGTGTTCCCGACAGTGGTCTCTCTACAGCAATTGGGTATGCAGAAGCTTCGGGCTTATCATACGAGGTGGGTATGATCAAAAATCGCTACGTTGGCCGCACATTTATTCAACCGAATCAGATAATGCGGCGGCAAGGAGTGAAAATGAAACTTAGCGTCGTTCGGCAAGTGATTGAAGGCAAACGGGTTGTCCTAGTTGACGATTCGATTGTGCGGGGAAACACCTGTGGTCGTATTGTTCGATTACTCAGAGAAGCTGGTGCAAAAGAAATTCATATGCGAATTAGTGCTCCTCCAATTCGTCATTCTTGTGTTTATGGAATCGACACACCTACGAGTTCTGAATTGATTGCTGCACAGTATTCAGTCGAAGAAATATCCAAAGAAATTGATGCTGACTCCTTAGCCTTTATCTCAGAACAGGGAATGATCGAAGCCATCGGAAGAGAGGATTCTTCTCCAAACAGAGGACACTGCTTAGCGTGCTTCAATGGTAACTATCCGACTCCAACCTATGATACTGGTGAACTACATTGAGCCAAGCATACCAAAAGGCTGGAGTGAATATTCGTGCAGGAGATGAGGCCGTAGAACGAATAAAAGTTCATGCTCGCTCTACTAATCGAACGGAAGTTATTGGAGGCTTGGGGGGATTCGGTGGGCTCTTTGCGCTAAATATCCAAAAATATAGAGAACCAATCCTTGTATCAGGGACAGATGGTGTTGGTACAAAACTTAAGCTTGCCTTTGAACTGGACCATCACGAGACCGTCGGCATTGACTTGGTTGCAATGTGCGTCAACGACATCTTGGTCTCTGGGGCTGAGCCACTCTATTTTTTGGATTACATTGCTTGTGAAAAACTCGAACCAAAAAAAATTGAAAAAATTGTTGGCGGTATTGCGGAAGGTTGTCGGCAGTCCAACTGTGCGTTATTAGGGGGGGAAACTGCGGAAATGCCGGGCATGTATGCCCAAAATGAATATGATCTTGCGGGCTTTGTTGTAGGGGTTGTTGAGAAAGACAAACTAATCACAGGTGAAAGGATTACTCCTGGAGATTTGGTGATAGGTTTTGGCTCATCTGGCCTGCATAGCAATGGTTTTTCTTTGGTAAGAAAGCTACTAATAAAAAAAGGGATTTCTCTTGAACAATCCTTTCCAGACTCTGAAAAATCCGTAGGAGATATTCTTCTAACCCCCACAAGAATTTATGCTGGTCTCGTGTCTTCGCTCAATGAAAAAGGATTGATCAAAGGCTGGTCTCACATAACAGGTGGTGGACTGATTGGGAACCTACCACGGATTCTTCCAAAGGATATTTCTGCATGTATTCAGTTGGATCAATGGCCAAGATCAGAACTCTTCAAATGGTTGTTTAAGTTGGCAGTTCTACCACCAGAAGAGATGTTTGAAGTTTTTAATATGGGAATCGGACTGATTGCAGTCATCGATGCAGGTAATGCATCTGTGGTTGAACAGATTTGTGATGAAATGGGAGAGACCGTATTTCCTTTAGGCTTGATCGAAAAGGGTGAGCGAGCCATACGACTAGAAGGAAATTGGTAATGCGGCTAGCCCTTATGGCATCTGGTGCAGGTAGCAATGTAGAAGTTCTCCTTTCAGAAAAACAAGCTGGGAACCTCCCTTTAGTTGATTGGGCAATATTAGCATGTGATCGTCCAGACGCACCAGTCATTCAAAAAGCTAGTTCCAAGGGATTAAAGACTTGGGTTCAATCTCCAAGTGAGTTTGATAACAAAACCCATTATGAAAAATCACTTCACCTAGTCCTAAGAGAACAAGAGGTTGATGGAATTGTTCTAGCGGGATATATGCGTTTGATTGGCCCAACCTTACTTGAACACTGGCAGGGCCGCATCATCAATCTCCATCCTTCCCTACTTCCCTCATTTCCTGGTCAGCAATCAATTTATGATGCCCTTCAGCATCGAGTCAAGTTAACCGGATGTACCGTCCACTTTGTCGATGAAGGCATAGATACTGGGCCCATCATCGCTCAAGAATCTGTTCCTATCTTTTCCGCTGACACCCCAGAAACTCTTGCCAAAAGAATTCACGTAGCAGAGCACAGCCTTCTTCCCAAGACCGTAGGTCGTTGGAGCGAGGGAGGATTCTACTTGAAGGATAAAATTGTCCATTTTGTTGATGAAGTTGGAGAAACGATATGAAGGTCGCTATCCTTGGAAGTGGTGGACGTGAGCATGTTCTTGTCTGGAAACTGAGCCAAAGCCCAAGAATTAAAGAATTGTTCTGCATCCCAGGAAATCCTGGCATTGCGCAACTGGCAAAGTGTGTCCCACTCCCACTTCATGATCATCTGAGCCTTATTCATTGGGCAAAGAAAGAAGAAATTTCTCTAACCGTTGTAGGCCCTGAAGATCCACTCTCTAATGGGATCGTCGATAGTTTTCAGACCGCTGGACTTAAGATTTATGGACCCAACCAAAAGGCAGCGCAACTGGAAAGCAGCAAAACATTTGCGAAACAAATTATGCAGCTTCATGGAGTCCCAACTGCTAAATCAGCATCTTTTACTGAGTTGGGCCCTGCTCTTAGATATGCTGAGGAAAATGGCGCCCCCATCGTAATCAAGGCTGATGGCTTAGCTGCTGGAAAGGGAGTCACCGTTGCAACTAGTATCGGTGAGGCAGAGGTTGCTCTGAGGGCATCGCTTGAAAAAAACAGATTTGGTGAAGCAGGATCTACCGTCCTAATCGAGGAATTTCTTGACGGTGAAGAGATGACCCTTTTAAGTTTTGTCAGTGGACCTGATTACCTAACAATGGTTCCATCTCAAGATCACAAACCAGTTTTTGATGGAGATCGGGGGCCGAACACCGGAGGGATGGGAGCTTATTCTCCAGTTCCGCACCTGGAGAAATGGCTCCCAGAAATTGTGGAAACTATTATTGAGCCTATGGTGAAGGGACTCCAGCAGGAGGACATTTACTTTCAGGGAATCCTTTACACTGGGCTTATGATCACTGAACAAGGACCCAAAGTAGTAGAGTTCAACGTGCGCTTTGGAGATCCAGAAGCTCAAGTGATTCTGCCCAGACTCCAGAATGATCTTCTTGAGATTTTGGAGGCTTCCGCCGAAGGCAATTTATCTTCAATCAAACTGACTTGGAAGCAAGATGCTTGTGTTTGTGTTATTGCTTCTTCTGGGGGTTATCCGGGTGAGTACAAGACCGGTTTCCCCATATCGGGTTTGAAATCCGGAGTGGATGACATGATATTCCATGCAGGAACTAAAATTGTCGGGACAAACCTTGTTACTAGTGGTGGTCGAGTCTTAAATGTATCCTCATTGGGAGATACCCTTGCTCAAGCCCGATCCCGAGCATATGAGCGCTTACAGAACATACATTTTGAGAATTTACACTATCGTACAGACATTGCATCTTAGGCCCTCTAAGGCATATATACCTTATTCAAACTAGTTTTTTGATCATTCTCGGATCGTATCCATGAACCAGCTGAGATTATATCTGGTGGTCGGTATTCTATTGCTGGCAACCTCGACTTGGCTGGGTGCACAATCCCACCAAACTGGAGATTTCCCTCATTACATAGGAAAAGTTCGTTTTTCTCTTCAGCAAAAGCGTCTTGAGGGAAATCTTCGAATCCAAATTCCCAAGTCTACCCAAGGCAAAGAGTTACTGCTAGCTCTGCCAATGAATCGTTTTGCCCAAAAAGATGGTCGGGGACTACGTCGGCCAAGAGAAACTCCAATTTTTGCGAAAACATCCTTCAGTGAAAATGATGATCCTTTGCTCCCAAGTGGTTTCAGTGCAGGGAGCATTGAAATTAAAAGTGTACGGAATAGAACCCAGCCTATCAAATATCAACTCGAAACAAACCCAGCGCTAGAGATCGGATACTCTGTTGAACACGGACTTCTGCGGGTTCAAGTTGATGAAGAAATTCAGGAAATTGAGATTGAGTTTCAAACAAATTTTCCTGAGCGATATCAAGAAGGAATTGTGGATGGTATCTTAATGAGTGCCCTCTGGTATCCACAATTATTGATTCCCACAGAATCCGGATGGGATACACGCCTAGATCTTCCCTCACCCGGAACTTTTGAAATTGAATGGAGTTCAGAAGAATCTGGTCAACTGATCAGCACCCCTCTGGCAACTGCAGTGTCATCCAATGAACCAGTTTTATTACCTAAGACAAACCTACCAATTACCTCCTTCCCGCTGATTTTTGGGAACAAATTCCAGAAGCATGAAGATGCGCCACTTGTCGAGTCATTCTATCAAAACAATTATGAGAGACGGGTTGGATTAATCCATGGCTGGACAGAAGAATTCATGGCATTTATTGAACAACGCTATGGAATGATGCCTCCATGGGATGAGTTTCGGATCGTTCAAGTCCCTGGCAGGAGTGAAGATGTGACTGTATGGAATAACGTCATCATGGTTCCCCAACCCCATTACGAGCGAAGCGAACTCCTGGATCGTCGCGTTATGGGCCTGCTTAGTATGAAACTCGGTCGCATCTGGTTTGGCTCTGCTTTATGGAATGATGAAGATACCCAGATGTGGTTAAGCCACGGACTACCAACTTTTTTTAGCCTTCGCTTTTATGAAGACAAGTTTGGAAAGAATGGAGGCATTTTTGACTTCATCAACTGGATGAATCCAGGATTTCGTGAACACTTCATTGAAGAAATGGCTCGGAACAACGATCTGGAGTTGATAAAGCCGATTGCTACTTCCTTTCGGGAGAATCCAGCGACACAAGCTCATTTACGGGCAGTCAATTACAAAGCCGCCTCCGTAATCAGCATGCTTGAGTACGAGGTCGGAGAAAAAGCGTTTTTGGAAGGACTTCAAAATTTTGTAAAGAAAGGCCAACAAAAGGTTGTGACTCACAATAATTTGCGGAGTCAGATGGAAATCGCTGTTGGAAAAGATCTGGACTGGTTCTTTAAACAATGGTTCGAAACTGTTGAACGCCTGGATTACGCAGTTGGAGAAACAGTGTTTGAGGAGTTCCCAAATGGTGAATTCTTGATTCAAGTTGAAGTTCAAAAGCTTGGTGATGCTGCGATGCCACTCGAAGTATTATTACGTACGGACGATGAGAAAGAGCACAGACAAAAAATTTTTAGTCAGCGTTCCCTTTATATTGTTGAGTTTCGCACAGAATCCCCACCAGATGAAGTTTCGCTAGACCCTTATGAATTCTTACTCGAGACGTCACGTGTCAATAATCACTCCTTCACTTTTTTCCGAATTCGTTTTGCCTTTGATTGGCACCGACAGCGAGAACGCCTAATTACTTTTGTTCCAGGCTTTACAAATAATGCCGTCGATGGGAATTCCTTCGGTATCGGACTACGTCACCGAGAAGGGGACACAAGTATTCATGCAATCCCTGGCTATGGTACTCGTAGTGGAGACGTACTTTACCAACTAGATTTAAAGGAGGAGAACTTCATCAAAAGGAACTACTTTGGACAATTGCTTCTTGAGAGAGTTGGTGGTGTTGTCTCCAACGGTGTTTTTCTCGGCTTCAGTGGTCCAAGATATCCTGATAAGCCATTTTTCGAAGCAAAGGGAGGCATCGCCTTAGAGTATTTCCACGCCACTGCTGCTACGCCATCTGGGGATACAGGCAATTCTAATGTAATGACTCTTCAGTTTGATGGTTGGAATCGAGCTAAAGGGGATTACCTCATTAATTTGAAAGCGCTTGCAGAGCAACCATCCCAAGAACTGGATACCAAGTACTCTTATACACTTTTAACGGAGCGCCTCACACAAATTTTTGAAACCGGATTCCGAAGTAACATCCGCTGGGAGTTGGTGCTCGGGAATACGCTCGGAGATTCTCCATCGCAGAAGAAATTTTCTCTTGGTGGACCCACTAGTCTACGAGGTTTTCCGCAAACTGGCACACTTCAGCAGGACAACTACCTATTCAATCGAGTAGATTACGAGTTCCCACTCGTTACAACACCTTGGTGGGGGAATTTTTCCAGCCTCGGTCTTCAGGGAACTGTGTTTTTTGACCAAGGCCGAACTTGGGGTGATGAACTAGATTTAAGTAAGGCGAAAGATCGAAGGAACCTCGGGGTTGGGATTCGCTGGGGAGTTGATGCAGCCTCCTTGATTCAGATTCCTCTGAAGTTTGAGATTGCTTATCCCGTGGGGGATAAAGACTACAGGAGCCCCCAGTTTATTTTCTTCGGAGTACTTACAGGAAGTTAATCAGAACTTCTCTTCCATTGAGTCAAGATCGCTATCTAAATCCAAACTCTCATAAATTAACTCCTCTTCATGAGCAGGGGTAGCCACTGACCGGTTATCGTAGAAAGCCTGCAAAATACTTTGAGCGATTGTTGAGAGATGTGTTGGACGGGTTATAACATCGATTGCGCCCAAAGAGAGTAAGTGTAAGCGATCATCAAGACTGATCGGTCCTGCGAAAACGATGAAAGGTATGTCCGCATGCTCTTCTCCTAGCCTCTGAATGACTCCAAGAATTTCATCCTCATTTGAGGTGGATTGGTTCAACACTACCAAATCCAAGGCATTTTCCCGTAACATTGGCCAAAGATTCCCCTGTTTCTCCATCAGGCTCATTTTGAAGCCCGTCCTTTCGGAGAGGTATTGCATGATCATATCGTTGTGGGGACTATCTCGCTCTGTTACTAGTGCAACCTGGCTCCCTGCATAGGTTTGTGAATGAAGTTCTGCATCAGGGAATGGGGATTCTGACTGAGAAACAACTGCGCTGGAGTTTTCTTCTGAGGTTGAAACTTCTACGTTTTCTTCTTCGGAAGCAGATTCCGTGTCATCTTTTTCTTTTGTCACTTCTCCAACAAAATCTGGGTAATCTTGTTTTGTAGTTGTCTCAATGTACTTTCTGAGTTTCTCCTGCTCTGTCACAGTGATATCACTGAAGCGAACTGCCGCCTGATAATACCATTCAATGGGCCAGCACCAAATCGCAGTGCCTACAAGGGTGAAAGATGGTTCGAACTCTACACTAACCAGCTCACCTTCAGAAAGTGGATACTCACAATGGAAGCGAACACCGTTCAAGGAGAGGTCTAAACCAGTGGCAATTGGATCCGACCACTCTTCGGTACTTACTTGAATGGTCTCCTCGAAAATGACTCGCAGGTACTGTCTTCGTTCCTCAGCCATAAAGCAATTGTTCCACTGAATGTTTTAGTTAGCTCTTTTGACCGCCTAAGTCAGCACTGAACTAAAATATTTGTGACTCAGTATGACTTTGACTTATAGCGATTGATGATGTGCATCTCTTGTTCCAGACTACAGGCGTCAATTTGGAAACCTGCAAGTGAAATCAGATGTTCTGATTGGAGGCATTGCCAATATTGTTCAACAATTTCTTTAAGATTTCCAACAACTGGCAAGATCATTGGGGGACGGTCATATGTGGGAAGTGGTGATCCATTATGAAGATATGTAGTTAAACCGACTCCCAATCCCTCAGCAAATTGACGGTAGTGGTAAATGGCATGGTCTGATTCAAAGTTTATTATTTGGCTCTTTTTCAGTGAAGATAGCCATATTTGAGGAGTTTCTTTGCGGAAATCCAGTACTCCAGAAATTCGCGGGGTAAAATTTGGTTCATCGGGCTCATGATATTGGCCATCCATTCCTTCTGCTAGGTTTTTTCCTATTTTCAAGGATTCAACAATCATATCTGTTTGGCTACCATTACTCACTACCAACGTCTTATCCCATCGCCTTATTGCATTGTAAAGAATGAGTGAGGGGTCTTCGACCAATGCGGGATCAGCAGGCTCAGTTCGTAAAATTTCATTCTCATATCGCAAACACCGGTTACGACTGTTTGTACTACGCCCCATGATCCAGTAAATCCCACCCCAATGGTCTTGGTCAAAACGGCCCAATAAAACTCCGCGGCCTGGGTAATCATTGTCTGATAAACTTTTAAGATTCTGCTCCGCAAGTCTTTGGGCTTCAGTAATCATAAATTTCATACTGCTCATGATGCAGAACATCGGAAGCCTTCATGCTCAATGGAACACCGACTGCTTCTTCAATATCTTTTAAATTGAAATGCTCGTCTTCCCTCATGCTCATTTCGATGTCTGGATGCACGTAAACTGTAACGGATCCCCTACGCTTATCCTGACAGACTCTTTTCAATTCTCTGAAAATTTCTGCTAAGACAGTATTCACAGATTTGATGTGCCCGCTCCCAGCACAATAAGGACAAGGATCACAAAGATATCGCATCAGACTTTCCCGATCACGCTTACGCGTCATCTCGACGAGGCCCATCTCACTAATTTGGAGAATTTTACTGCGAGCCTTGTCATTTCTTAGTTGATCTTTCAGTACCTGATAAACCTCCTGGCGATGTTGAGGCTGCTCCATGTCAATGAGATCAATGATTATGATCCCGCCTATATTGCGTAATTGTAGTTGATGAACAATCTCTTCAACAGCTTCCAGATTTGTTCGCAAAATTGTCTGTTCATGGCTCTCTTTTCCAACAAATCTACCCGTGTTGACATCAATAGCTGTGAGAGCCTCTGTTTGATCGATGATGAGCGAACCACCCGAGGGAAGCCAAACTTTCTGGCCAAGTGCTCTTTCAATCTCATTTTCAACCCCAAAATGGTCAAAAATTGGCTGAGGAGCACCATAATGCTCAATTAATGAATAAAATTTGGGAAGGTATGATTTTACAAACTGACGGATTTGTCGATACTCCTCCAGTTCATTCACAACCAATTTGCGAACCTCTTTTGAGAGGGAGTCTCTAAGCGTTCTATAAACTACGTTCAGGTCTGTATGCAAAAGACTCGGTGAAGAGCTTTTCTCAGCCCTTTGCAGGACTCCATCCCAGAGTGAAACCAGAAAATTAATATCCGAATGAAGATCTTCTCCCGATCTTCCCTCTGCAACTGTTCTAATGATGAAGCCTGCATTTTGAGGCCTGAGCCTTGAAACAATATCCTTCAACCGAACTCGCTCTGAATCATCAGTAATCTGCCTTGATACCCCAACGGTGTTAGAAAAAGGCATATAAACCAAATTCCGACCAGGTAAGGAAATATGGCTTGTAATACGAGCCCCCTTTGTACTGATAGGACCCTTAGAAACTTGGACAATAACATCCTGACCTTCGGATAAAAGTTGATCGATAGGGATTTTCCCATCAGATGCTTTGGTAACATCACTTTCCAGGCTTTCTGGGAGAATGTCGTCAATATAGAAAAATGCCGATCTTTCTTCGCCAATATCAACGAAAGCGGATTCCATTCCTGGTAAGACTTTTGCCACCCTCCCTTTATAGATATTCCCAACAAGCCGCCGCTCTTGAGGTCTCTCATGATAAAGTTCGGTTAATGCATCCCCCTCTAGAGTTGCAACCCGAATCTCGTGTGGCGAATACTCAATGATAATGTCTTTCATGAGGTTCCCAAGCCCCCACTACCCAGTCTAAGTTCCTGGTGATTGATCAAATCCCTCATCTCTCGAACCGCTTGCTCAAAGCCAACAATAATGGACCTACTGACAATACTATGACCAATATTCAATTCCCTTAGATGTGGAAGATGACAGATCTCCTGAGTATTCTGGTAAGTCAACCCATGACCCGCATTCACTTGCATCCCGAGTCGATGAGCTTCCAAAGCAGCATTTTCTAGTTTTTGGTAGGCTTCAGAAAGAACTTTAGTATTTGCTTTAGCATGCGCATATGGGCCAGTGTGCAACTCAATATCTGTTGCTCCAAATTTAGCACTGCTTTGAATTTGCTCCATGTCAGGACTTATGAACAAGCTCACCCTCATCCCATTATCTCGTAGCTCACCAATCGCTTTCCTCAAATCATCTCCTCCACCAACGACATCCAAACCACCTTCAGTAGTTACTTCCTCTCGCTTTTCAGGTACTAGAGTTACTACTTCAGGCTGGATTTCAATTGCAAACTTCAGCATTTCTGCAGTTTTTGCCATTTCTAAATTTAGAACAGTTTGAACAGTCTCTCTCAAAACACGAACATCCCGATCCTGAATGTGACGTCGATCTTCGCGTAAATGAACGGTAATGCCGTTTGCACCAGCAACTTCAGCCAAGCCAGCCACAGTTACGGGGTCTGGTTCAGAGGCACGTCGAGCCTGCCTCACAGTAGCGACATGATCCACATTCACATGCAAAGAGATCATAAAATCCTTTCAGGGTTCAGTAGAAGAGGGATTTGGAATTGTCAGTCCTTCAACCAAGCGTTGATTTTCCTGTTTTTCGGAGTCAGAAAGTGGAGTTGACTTGACCCACAGAGAGATAATTGGCCACTGCTGCAATACGCTAACTTGCCTTGGAACAATTGGTTTAGGCGTGATTTGATAGCTACCCGGAACATACTCAAGCAAGTCTAATGTCCCGTATACGTCACTGCTATTGAGCGAATTCACTACTTCAGGTGGACCTTCGAGAAACAAGTTAAAGGTACTCGGATTAATTAGTGAAACATATTCGGAATTTCTAAAGTATATAGGTACATTGTCAAAGCGTTTCTTGACGGGTAAAGCTCCCAACGTGATCTTCGCACTGTAATAATCAATCCCCTGATTCACGATCTGAAATTCTTGAGAAGGCAAATCAATTTTGACCAACATGTCGATGGAACTGTCTAGATTATTCAGATCAATCTCTCTGGTCATCAACTGCGAGAGTGGATCCAGCAGGCGTCTCGGGCCACGAATTTTAGCAGTTGGGGGAACAATCTCAATCTGCTCCAAAAGAAAGCCCGCACCTAGTTGTCCACTGTAGCGTGCTTGAAGAGGAAGCTCTTTTTCGATCAACTCTTCAATTACTAACTGTACCTGATTAGGTGCAATTCTCTCAATATTCAGTGGGACAGGGGTTTGTAGATTATCTGCTTCAACAGGAAATGTATAAGTTCCAGGACGCGCTGTTTCCAGGTCGAGTAGCATCCGGATTTCCGCAGGATTCAGAGAGCTACTTCGGCGCTGGCTTACCGTGGCAGCGACATTGACTTGGGTTGGGTTCACTGACACCTGTAGCATTGGTGGCAGATTCGTGAAGATGATGGGAGCGAAAAAGCTGACTTGAACCGGTTTTTCCTCTTGTTTAGCGAGGAACCAAACAGTTAAGGCTAGTACAATCGCAAGGACCTTGAAAGGCAGATTGTTCCGCATGCCGACTTGGAATCGAACTTGGTTATGAAGAAGCTGCGGAATTCGGTGATGATTCTTCTGTTCGACCAATGGAGAGACTGTCGTCAAGGAGAATATCTTCTTCAGCAGATAATTTCTTTGTTTTGATTGAGGATGTCTTGCCACTGAGCAAGTTGAATAGCATTTGTTTTAGGTCTACTTCACTTTCTCTCATAAGCTGTCCTTGAAAACCAAGGCTAATCTCCTTTCGTTCCTCTGAGACAATCAAGACCACAGCGTCAGTTTCTTCTGTCAAACCCAAAGCTGCTCTATGTCGTGTGCCCAACATTGTTGAGAGATTTTGATTCATAGAGACTGGCAAGATGCACTTAGCTGCGACAAGGTCCCCCTTGCGACCCAATATCGCGGCACCGTCGTGCAACGGCGATGTTGGATGGAAGATACTCAGTAAAAGGCTTTCGCTGACAAGACCATTAATTGGAGTCCCACGGTCAGTAAAATTCCGGAGCCCCACTTCCTTCTCAAAAACAACCAAAGCTCCAATCTTACGTCTAGCCATGGTCCGACAGGCTGCAAGAACTCTTTCTGCAACATCTTGCTGTTGAGCTCGGTTATCCCGAAAAAGAGTAATTAACCCAAACTGAGCCAGTGCGTTCCGGATATCTGCTTGAAACAAAACAACTAGCACCAGTACCAATGAATTTGCCAAGTTATCCATCAGCAAACCGGTAGCATCAAGCTGGAGAAACCTAGCCACCAAATAGAGCACCAGCAGGATGATCATCCCCATCAACATTGGGATGGTCCTGGTGCCCTTTATCAAAAGTAGAATGCGATAGAAGAGGAAGGAAAGCAGAAGGATATCAATCAGATCCTGCCAACGAAGTGGTACCAGACTCCAAAAATCCATTTGGTAAGCTTTCCTCGGTCAGTTGATGGCAGGTGGATTTTTTAGAGTTTCACGAACTAGATTCCCATCGATCGTTTCGGTCTCAATTAGTTGTTCTGCCAAGTAGTCTAGCACTCGTCGATTTGTTTCCAGCAGGTTGAAAGCTCTTTGATAGGAATCATGCAGCAGGACCCGTATTTCTGTGTCGATCATCTTGACAGACGCATTGCTAAACCACTTGTGCTGTAGCATATCCCGCCCGAGATAAGCGTTGCGCTCCTCGGAATAAGTCAACGGTCCGAGTTCTTCACTCATTCCCCATTGGCAAACCATCTTTCGGGCAATCTCAGTAGCTTTTTTTAGATCGTCAGAAGCCCCAGTTGTGAAGCGATTAAAAACTAGATGCTCTGCCGCTCTGCCTCCCATGATCATAGCTAGTTGTCCAACCAATTTTTTCTTTGAATAGCTATGATGATCTTCGGATGGTAAGAGTTGGGTCAGCCCCAGCGCTCGTCCTCTTGGAATAATAGTAACCTTGTGAACAGGATCCACTTCAGGAATTGCAGCTGCCACAATTGCATGGCCAGCTTCATGGTAAGCTGTCGTACGCTTTTCATCATCGGTAATTAAAAGGCTACGCCGCTCAGCGCCCATCAAAACCTTGTCTTTAGCGTATTCGAAATCGCCTGTATCAACTTGAGGTTTGTCATTGCGAGCTGCCCACAAAGCCGCTTCGTTTGCGAGATTAGCTAGATCTGCTCCCGTAAATCCAGGTGTCCCACGTGCGATGGATTGCAGGTCAGTGTCTGAAGATAGTGGTATTTGCTTAGTGTGAACTTTGAGAATGCTCTCACGGCCACGCAAATCTGGAGTTGGAACAACCACATGTCTATCAAAACGACCAGGCCTCATTAGTGCTGGGTCCAGCACATCCGGTCGGTTTGTTGCTGCAATTACAATAATTCCCTCATTTGGAGCAAAGCCATCCATTTCAACAAGGAGTTGGTTGAGGGTTTGCTCTCTCTCATCATTACCTCCTCCGAGCCCTGCTCCCCGAGCTCTTCCTACTGCATCGATCTCATCTATGAAAATGATGCATGGCGCATTCTTTTTCCCCTGCTCGAAGAGATCGCGAACACGACTCGCACCAACACCGACAAACATTTCCACAAAATCGGAACCACTAATACTGAAGAAGGGGACACCGGCTTCGCCAGCGATTGCTTTCGCTAATAACGTTTTTCCAGTCCCGGGATCTCCCATCAAAAGTACACCTCTTGGAATTTCCCCACCAAGGTCCCGAAACTTATCTGGATCTGATAGAAAATCAACGATTTCTCCCAACTCATCTCGGGCTTCATCGATTCCCTGAACATCCGAAAAAGTAATCGGATTATCCTTCTTCTCTGTTACTTGAGTTCGGATCTTTCCAAAACTCATTGCGCGATTGCCTCCACCTTGCATCTGTCTCATGAAAAAGATCCAAATCCCAATAATTAACAGCATTGGGAACCAACTATTCAGAATTGCCAGAAACACGTTACCGCGCTCCGGAG
>Ga0209631_10004645_pt1 | contig 15087 bp, 8 predicted proteins | sample COG_08_FD_184752 | JGI IMG/M metagenome (GOLD analysis project Ga0209631, IMG submission 184752) | Pelagic Microbial community sample from North Sea - COGITO 998_met_08 (SPAdes) (version 2) | ecosystem: Environmental > Aquatic > Marine > Neritic zone/Coastal water | place: Helgoland, sampling...
CCGTGATTTAAGTTGAATTTGAATTCATTTCCAATTTTACTACTACTTTTATACCATTGCCATGACATAGACATTGTTCTACCCAATCGCACTGCAATAACTATTCTACGTTCAGTATCACCATGCCAATTAATACCTGAATATTTATCATGATTATATTTATTTCCTTCACAAATTAATTCTAATCCATCCTGTTCTTTTAAATATTCTAAAAGTTCTTCATTTATTCTATCTTTTAGTTGAATAAATATGTTTCTTTTTTTATATTCAAAAACATTATCATCATCTAAATAAATTGTTCCTTTTCCTTCATAAATATTAGGATTTTGTTTTTCTTTTAAGTTATAATCTTTCTTTTTATATTGTAAATTAGTATCTTTTTTAGCAATAACTATATTACTTCTAGCCTTTTTTTCAATTTTTTTTCCTAAAAAATGTTTATTTTCATATTTATTTTTTTTAATACATTCAATATCTTTTAATAAAATTGCTTTTGGTAATTTATCTTCAATAATTTTAATTTCATCATCTTCCTCAATTTTAACTGCAACACTAGATACATTTATTTTTTTATTTAATTCTTTATTATTTCTTATTATATTTTTAATTTCTTTAAATTCTTTATCAACTACAATTTGTTTATAATCTATAAATTGATATAATTTAATATTATTAAATTGTTCTTTAATATGTTTGGTATTTAGATTATCAATCTGAGGAAAAATATTTTTTAAATCTTCGTCTTCTAAAATTGTATTATTATTTTTAATTTTAAAAAAATTAATTATTTTAAGTATTTTTGACATATTCTGATTATCATAAACTACATTTTGTGGTATTTTTTTTATTAAAATTAATCTTTCTTTTATTACCTTTTTTATTTTATTATTCTCAAAAATTGCTCCTTCTGAATATTTTTTTTTATGATCAATAAATTCATTATCCCATTCAATTTGTTCATTTAAAATATTATATAAATCTGAATCTTCTAAATAATTTCTTATTATTAATATTCCAGCTTTTTTTTTACCATCATAATCTTCGTCTAATGGAAATTCATTTAATTCAGAATTTTTGTATTTTTTTTTTAATTTATTATGTAATTCTGTTAATTTTTCAAAACTAAATCCATCACCACTGTTTCTTTTTTTTCCAATAAGTTGCATACCTGCATGATTTTCACCAGCTTCTCCAAAAGTTAAAGTTATTGTACTATCATATTCATTTAATTTCTTTTTCATAAATTTTATTTGAAATTTACTGTTATCAAGTGTTGTTATTACAAATTCAATTGTTTTTTTATTCATATCTAATTTGTTAGGAGCTATTTCTTTTATTTTTTTATCAGTATTTTGTTTATTATTAATTTCAATTATATTAATAATATATTTATAATTATCTTTATAAATTAAATTTTTTAGCAAAAAAAAATAACTTTTTTTATTTAGATTTAGCATTTTTACATCATTTTCTTTAGAAGGACAAATTTTTTCATTTTCTATTAATAATGATTTAATATAATTAATATTTTTTGAATTTTCTTTATCAATAAACATAGATTTTTTAAAATTAATTTTAATAATATTATTAATATCTGTAATCATTTTTTGTTCATTTTCATCTATTTTTGAATTAATAAATATATTTTTATAAATTTGTTTTATGTTATTACAACAATCGCATTTACCAAATTTACCAGTAAATCCACACTTATTAAATTTATATATATCTAAATTATTATTAGTGTCTATTAAATTTCTCAAATAATATAAATTATAAAATTCATCAGATTCTACATTTAGTTCATAGTCAAGAATATAATTATTTCCATTATAATCTATCGAAATTGAAGAATAATTTTCATTGGCAATTTTATTTTCCATTTAATTATTTATTATTATAATAATATATAATTAATTTTTTTTTTTATTATTATACAAATTATATTTTTTAATTACTATAATTATTACTAATGTAAGAGAAATTAGTAATAAAAATAATAATATACTATTCAATATATTACTATTTCTTTTATAATTTATAATATTAATTTCATCTTGAAATATCTTAATATTAATTAAATCAGGATTCATTTTTTTTTATATAAAAAACTTATAATAAAAATAATTAATCAACTTATAAAAAATGTGGATAAAATTAAAACTTAATAGTAACTTAATTCCATCCTATATAAAATATAAACAAGATGGTTTTATTTTTGATTATATTCAAAATAAAATAATAAATACTAATAAAAATTTCTCTATCCCACTTCCATTTAAATTATTGAAAATAAAAAATTTATATGATTTTGAATTAATATTCAATAAAAAAGAAGTCTATATAAATTTTTGTATTAATGTAGAATCATTAACTTTTTACATAAAAAATAAAATGATTATACCAGAAAAAAATAATATATTTAAAATTTTAAAATCAATTAAAAATAAAAAAAATATAAAATTTAGATTATTAAATAATTTAAATAGGTTCGTTTCAAAATTTGAAATATTCAAATATATATCTAGTGAATATATGATAATAAAAAATATTATCTTTAATTTAAAAACTGAAGAAATTAATATTAATAATAACTCAATTATTAAATCATTTACACCATCATTTTATTTTTATTTTACTTACAATTTTTTTAAAAATATAGATTTAGTAAATTCAAATAAAATTTGCATAATTGATGATTCATTTAAATATTCTAATAATAACAATGTTATAAACTCAAGTAATTATAAGTTTTTTACAAAAGAGTTATTTTTTAATAAAAATATTTTAATTATAGATAAATCCTTTTTTTTATCAAAAAAATATATAAAAAATTATAAAAAATTTCATACTTCTTATAATTCAAAATATAGCTACGAAAATTATAAAAAATATACAAAAAATAGCAATGATTTTTTTTTTAATATTGAATTACTAGATAATTTTAATTTTGTTTTGAACAATATTAATCCTTTAGAGATTATAAATCATCCATTAATCTACAGTCAAAATAGGATTTTTTTCATATTTAATTCTATTAATTCTAATCTTATTTCTAAATGTACTCAATTTATAAATTTACATAATAATAAAAAAAATATAAATATATCACCATCTACATACTATGAAAAAGTTTTTATGTTAGATAGTTTTAAATATAGTTTTTACCAAAGTATGAAAAATATTAAAACACTGAATGTATTAAAGTTAGAAACTAAGTATAATGAAATTCCATATTCATTATATATTTTTAAAAAAAAAGAAACCACTAAATGTTATATTAATTATAAAGAAATCGGATTTGATACATATGTAGAATTAAATTGTAATCATAAATTCATTGCTGAAAATTTTAATCTATATTTGAAAAATAATAATGTTTGTCCAATTTGTAGAAAAACTATAAATCATCAAAAAATATGTATTCATGAAAATAATTTAATAAGTAATTTATTTGGTAGTAAATTTAAAAAAATTTATGATGAAAATAAAAATATACATCATATTATAATTGGTAAAAATATAAATCAGATTCTTAAAAATTTCGCTCTTAAAAATATTAATAATTTATCTATATTACCTTATTATGATTTAAATTTTCATCTTAAATTTAATAAACATTCTAATATTTATTTTTATAACATAGAGGATAATTATTTAATGATTAATTACGCAAAAGATAAAACAATATTATTTATTAATTCTATATTTAAATTATCTAATAATAATATAATACTAAATGAGTAACGCTGTGGTAAAACTAATTCCTATAACGATTATATACGTATTGATAGTTGTATTTGTTACTAATTTTTTACTTCTAAGGTATGTTAAAATAACTGATGCAATTCCAGATTTATTTTTCTATATGATTTATGCATTTATATTTTATTCATTTTATGGTTATAATGTATCTACTTATGCATCTAAAAATAAATGTAATAGAATAAATAGAAGACAAGGTTCAGCTGATGGATTTAAAACCGGTTTATTATCCGTTTTTATATATTTAATTGTATATTTTGTAAATCCATTAAGAAATCCATTTAATGAATTAATAGGAAATAATACACTAGGTAATTCAGTTGCAGAAACATTTTATTTATCATTAAATTTAATAATAATTTCAATGAACAACTATTTTTATTCTTCAAAACAGAACTGTAAAATAAAAGCAGAAGAAATTGAAAAAAATTTAGTAAAACTTGATAAATATTTAAGCTCAAAGAAAAAAAATAAAAAGAAGGTAAAAAAAATAGTTGTCAAAGGTTAGAAAATATTAAACAAGGATTTTTAATAATAATTAATATATAATAATATTGCAACTATAATAACTAAAATTAATATTAATACCTTATTTAATTTAAATTTGTTATTTGTTATTTTTTTATTTGTTATTTTTTTATTCAAATTATAAGATTTGGTAGAATTGTTATCTATATATCTTATTTCAACTTCATCATTAAATTTAACTCTTTTTTTACTCATTTAAAATATAATATTATAATTTTAAATAAAATTATTTTTTTTTAACCATACTATTTCAAATAAATAAAATAAAATTAATGCAGAAACAATTATAACTATTTGATAATTAAATACAGTCTTATTTGACCCAACTCCAAATTTTTTCATTTTTTTATTCTTAAACATTAATTTAGGTTTTACATACCATAAACCAACACAAAATAATATATAAAAAAATATTAATATAGGGATACCATTTCTAACTTCAAACATAATTTATTAATATATATATATAAATTTATTATAATATTTTTATTTGTATATATTAATAAAAATAATATGATATTATTATCTATTCTAACAATTTTTATTATTATTTGGTATCTTATTAGATTAAAAAAGAAAAAAGAAAATTATTCTTCTTATAAAAAAATAACAATTACACCAACAAGATCAGTATGGATGAATTTAAAATTAAATACATATCATAAGAACTCATTACATCATGAATTAGGAACTATTTTATCAGAAATTTATCCAATAAGAAAAGTAAATATTAGTAAAAATACCTATAAAAGTATTCAAAATACTAATAAATATATTAATCATTTATCATTGGTTGATGATACTAATTATAATAATTTTATTGAGAAAAATCCAAATAATAATATACGTTTTATATCTTCATTGGGAATAGAATATTTTACTTTAATAGTAAAATCATCTAGTTCATTTAAAAATTGGTTTAATTTAAAAGGTTCAAGAATTGGAGTTTTTTCTAAATTAGATGCATCCTATAAAACATTGAAAAAAATATTAGTTTCATTCGATATTCAATCAGTTATAATTCATAACATTCCAATAACTAAAGAAGGAATATTAAAAGCATTTCAGAAAAATAAAATTGATGCTTTTTTTATAATAACTTCTCATCCAAATAAAAATTTACACTATATTAATAATATTTTAAAATTAAGATTTATAGGGATAAATGGATTAAATAAAGATAAATTAAAATTGATATTTCCTTATTTTTCTTTTAATAAAATGGACTTATCTTATTATGGAAAAATATTAAATAGTTCAGTTGAAACCATTGAAACTAGAATTAATTTAATCTGTCATAAAAATAGTAATAGAAAAGAGATATGCAAACTTTTAGAGACTATCTTTGCTAATATTATACATTTTAAGATACATGGATGTACTGAGTATAGATTAGCAATGCGTCCTTTTAATCCCTCTCATATTTACTTAAATTATCCTTTTTACAAGTTACATATTGGAGCTAAGGACTATTATCACAAAATTGGATTAATTACTAATAAAAATATAAATTCATGTAAATATAAAGTTGGTGTAGGAAAATGCACAAAAAAAATTAATCATTTTAGATTACTTTAAGTTTAAAATTATTTAAAATTTTTTTATTTTTCATTCTTAAATCCGCATCATTTTTAAAATAATAATCTGGTGATTTAAGATTAGGATATTTACTTTTATCATTCTGTTCAATACAACAATCTATTTTTGTTTTACAATTATGACAGGCAACTTTATCTAAATTAATAAATTTCCTAGGACTTAATTGTTTTAGTCCAACAGGCATTTCACACCATCCATTGTTACACTTTCCAAAATTATTTGGATAATTTAGATTTTTTTTATAAAATGGACATTCTTCATTCGTTTCACATTTTTTATCCCATGTTCCAAATTGTTGAATTTTACCATTATTATCAAATAAATTTTCACATTGACTTTTTGAATCAGCTACTTTATTATAACAACGATAATCAGATTTTTCTCTATTTTCTCTAATTTTATTTTTTTTATTCACAAAATTTTTACTTTTTTTTATTTTTTCTTTTAATATATGTTTATCTAATATATTTTCATTACTAGAATATGTATATGTTTGATTAGCATTATATTTGTTTATAATTGGATTTGAATAAATTTTAACCTGTTTATTTTTATTAAAATCAATACCTTTCATTTTGATAAAGTCAAATCCAATTAATTTTATAAAATACAACTTAAATTCTTTTTCTTCAGATGATTCATTACTAATAACATAATGAACTAGAAATTCTGAATTTTTATCCTTAAATGTTAATAATAATTGTCCTTCAAAAATATATTTTTTACTTTCATTAATACCTATCATTAATATTTTATTTTTTTTATATAAAATTTTGCACTTATTCACATTATTGCAAACTTTTGGCTTTTCTTTATTTAAATAATTTTCTAATTTTTTGGAAATATGAATTGTCAAGTTTTTAATCATTTTTTCTACCAAATCATCATTAACTTTTTCTAATCGTACCCCTTCTGAATAGTTATATTGATATTTTTCTAATTCTACAAATTCAGTTTGTCTCTTATCTAACTCGAAATTTTTAAAAAAATTTTTTAATTCATTTCCAAAAATAGGTCTCTCACTGTCTATAAAATTATTTTCAGGTTCTATCGGATTAATTATCATATGTCTTGGAGTAAAAATATATTTATCATCATAATTGTAAAATGAACAATTATTTTCAATCGCTTTTTTATTTTTATTTTTATTTTTAATATTTTTATTTTTATTTTTATTCATTGTTTTTACTTTGTTTCCTTCTTTTTCATCAAAATTACGTTTTTCTAATTCAGCTTTAATTAAATGTTGCTTTTTACTTAGATTTTTTTTCTTTTTTTCATTATCTTGTTCTAAGGTTTTTTTTTTTTTAGAAAATTTATTTTTTTTCCTACATACCAAAATATCATTATTTACTTTTTTCAATACAACATTATTTAATCTACCATCAGTTCCAAATGATGGATTTTTTATATTAACAGGATTATTAGAAACAACTTTTATTTTATTTTCTAAATATTGTCTTATTTTCATATTTTTATTTGTGGATTCAAAAATATTACTTCTATGTAATTTAAAACTAGACGGTATTGAATTAATAATATTTGAATTTTTATAATAGGGATTTATAAAATCCTCTTTTTTTTTTGAAGACGAAGATGTAAAAGTATATATTATTCCATTAGGAATTAAAACCAATAATCCTAATAATAATATCCATGGACCTAAATCTGATGGTAAAGCAATAAATGAAATTAAAAATGATATTATATTTGCTACAGAACTTGCAGTTAAATTTATTATAATCAAAAATACAGTAAGAAAAATTACAATAAACATCTATTCTATTATAATTTTATATTTTTATTTAAATTCCATTGTTTTCATTATCCGGATCTTGATTGTCATGATTGTTAATACCTTCTTTTCCATTAAGTTTACCAGCATGATTTTCCTGATTGTCGAATAATTCTTCTTCTCTTTCATTTTCATTAATAATATTACCTAATTTCAATTTACGTATTAAACCATGTGATTCCCTTTCTTCGTCTGATTTTTTTTCATATCTTTTTCTTCTTAATGTATTTTCATTTTCATTATATTCTTTTATTTTGGATTGAATATAAGTATCTGAATAATTTTCAATTTCTGATAAAGGATCAAATAAATTTTTACTCCATGGCAAATTATCATAATTCATTTTATATTGTTCCCAGAATCTCTGAGCATTCTTATAATTCGTTTTATAAAAATTTAAAACAATGTCTTCTATTTTTTTAAAATCTTTTTCGAGATGTGATACATCGTTTATACTTTGTATTAATTTTACCATTTTTTCTATTTGCGGAATAACACCATCTCTGTTAGATTTAATATCATTATTATTTTTAATTAAATCACTAAAATAGTCTATTTCGTTTTTATTTAAATATTTTTTAGATAATTCTAAATTTATTCTATTTATTATTTCAATCTGTCCATTTTTTTTTTCAAATTTAGACTTACTAATTAATGTAAATAAATCTTTAATAAAATTAATTTTAAACCAATTTTGTTCATTATTTTTTTGATTATTAATATATTCACTAATTGCTTTATTATTATGTTCATCATTTATATTTTCAATTTTAAAATTATTTTCATAAATATTTTTAATTTCGTCGTATTTATGGTCTAGATTTATCTTGATTTTATTTTTTTTTTGATAATCTATATCCCATTCTTCTACATCATCAACTGTATAATCGCCAATAAAATTGGGGAATTTATTAATTTTCTTATTTGTTTGAACCTCAAAATTATTTAACTTTTGTATTAAAATATGTTCCTCAACATTTTCAACTTCTATATCATCTTTAAATTTTAGGTCTAATTTCTTTGTTTCTTTATTATATTTACTATTGTTTATGTCTAATTCTACATAATGCAAATTATTATCAATAATTTGATTAATTACTTGATCTTTTTCTTTTTTAGGTTTAATATAATGGTTAATACATATTTTTTTTAATTTATCTAAATCATATTTATAAATATTTGCTAATTGTTTATCCATTTGATCTAAAATTCCTTTTTTAAGATTTTTTTCATCATCTTTTTCTTTTATATCCATTAATAATTTTTTAATTAGATGATCGTTATCTGGAAATTGAATTTCTTTATCACAATTTTCATTTTCGTCTAATTCTAAATATTCAAAAAGTTTATCATAATCATGATCATATATTTGTCTAAAATATCTTTTTATATAATTTCCATCATTATTATAATAAATAGTATTTATTAGTTTTAATTTTCTTTTTAATTCATTTTTATCAATTTCATTATTTTTATTTTTTGTTAATTCTTTTGATAAATTAAAATTTAAATAATTATTATCAGTAACAAATATATTTTTTTTATTATCATCTTTATTTTTGATATCAATTAATGAAACACTTTTTTTAATATTTTTTAATTTTATCACTTCGTCATTAGAGAAAAAAGGTTCATGATCTTTCCAGTTGTAGTCTGTTATTATTTCAACTTGTTTATCTTTTTCCATGACTTCATAACATTTTTTTAAATTATCCTTAAATTTTTTATAAAATTCGACTATATTTTTTTTTTTATCTTTAGTCTCATCTAAATTTGCCTTATCAATAAATACATCTTTATCTACATCTAGCTGATTATCTCCCTCTGAATTTAATTCTTTTATGAAAAAATACATCATTGTTTTTATATGTAAATTGTCATAAAATGTCCTTATTTTTTGTATATCATCTTTATTTATTTTATTTGCCCATAAGTTATAATTATATAGACAATTGAATTGAATGACAATTTGATAATATTGTTTTTTTTTGGTCAATCTATCATGTTCTAATAGATAATATTTAATTTTTAATTTACTTACTTTAAATATATCTAAACTTTTTTTACCTTTTTCATTAAAATATTTTTCTAATTCCCCTTTAATATTACTTTTATTTAGTTTATATTTTATTTTACTATCATATTTTAATTCATAATCCTTAAATATAGTGAATATTTTTACTTCACTGCGGTTTTGATTAATAGTCCTTATATTAACTTCATCTATAGGGTAGTCTTTATTCAAAAAATCTAATCTCTTTTGTTCATTTTCATCTGGTTCTATTGGAACTAAAAATATTTTTTTTATAGATTTGTTTATTTTATATTTTTTACAAAAATCCTTTATTTCATTTTTTTTTATAATATCTATATTATTTTTTTTTAAATTTTTAATAAATGTAGCTTTTATATTTTTATCTCTTTTTGTATCATCCCATAGTTCAATAATATTTTTATTATCATCTTTTACTATAAAATTATAAATATCTTTTTCATATTTATCCAATTTCATTTTTTTACTAATTACCTTCCAAATTGATTTAATACGTTCGATTTTATTGTTTTTCTTTTGATATGCATTCAAATTTTCGTAGCGTTCACCAGTTTCGCGTTTAATATCTTCATTTGAACCAAAATTAAAATTCTTATTTAAAATAAATTTTAGTTGTTTTCCGTTGAATTTATTTTCATAAACACCCGATAAATTATAATTTTTAAATAAATTTTTAATAATAGGATCTATTATATCATTATTTTTAATATCTAGATTGTCTTGATCATCATCAATTAAATGTTTATCTTCTTCAGGTAATAATTTCTTTTTAATTTTTTTATTAAATAGTTTCCATTTTTTTAACTTTTTAATTTTATAATTAATACTACTGTTTATTAACTGATTTAAGTTTTTAATAATCTTAACTTTTGATACAGATTGCATTAACTTATTAACTAATGAATTAAATTCTAATACATCATCATTTAGATTATCATTAATTTCTCCATATGAATTCGGAAAAAAATCTGTATTATCATAAAGTTCTTTATCAAATACAAATCCACATAATTTACACCTTATTTCATTATCAATTTTATGTTTAATTTCTTTTAAAGAATTATCATTCATTATAAAATGACTACATAATACTTTCATTTTTTTATTATCATATTTATAATAAAAATAGTTTTTATCATTCAATTCTAATTGGTATTTATCTACTATATTTTTTATATTAATATTATTAGATTTTGAGGTCAATTCTTTGGTTAAATCTCTAATTAAATTTTTTTCATACGAATTTCGGTTTTCAAATCCTGTTAAATATAAAACAGTATTAAGTTTATTTTTATCAATATTATCATTTTCTTCGATATATTTTTTATTTAAATTAAATTTTTTGTTATTTTTTTTATTGTTAAACTTTATTCTGGTAGCTATTTTTTCATCTAAATATTTTACTTTTTTATTTATTTTTTCATTTGCTACTATTATACTCAATTGATTAACAAGTATATTATATTTTTTTATAAAATTCCATATAGGTCGTTGATCATTCATATTTCCCTGACATATATTACAGTTAGCAATACAATTTTTACAATTAAATAATTGATCATAATTTTTACTTTCTAAAATTTTTTCGAGGTTTAAATTTTTTAGATTATTACATTTTTGAGTGGGGCACTTTATCCAACTGTCTCTGACTCGTTTATAAAAATCTTTTACCCCATCTTCAATTAGTAAACAAAAATCACCATGTGCTACTTTTTCTCTTTTTTCATCTTTATTAAAATTTTTTATTTTTTTTTCAATATCTTTTTCTGTATTAAATGGATAATATAATTTTAATAATTTTTGTTTTTGTGCTTCATCATATTCTGTTTCTTCATTAATATCAGGAAAAAATATTTTTTTAATTTCACGACCACGCTCAGTTGTAGTATTTAATAATGTTGAAACAGATGATGTCTCATCGTATTCATTATCATAATAGACGTCCTCATTACCATTATCATTTTTTAAACTCTGATAATTATAATATATTTTAACTACACGGTCTTTTTTAACATACTCATCATAATTAGTCAAAAAACTTTTTTTTAATTCTCTTATTTGATCAATATAATTTTTAGCTAAATGATTATCTTCTTGTTGTTCTTCTTGTTCTTCTTTCATATTTAATTGTTTTAAATATTGAAAAAATAAATTACCATTATCGAATGAACATTTTAATAGATTAATTAAATGATTTTTAAATAATAAATTAAAATTATCGATATTATAATAATTGTATTTTTTCAATTTTTCCAACTCATAAATTGAGTTTATTTGTTCATAATTTACTTTATTTTTTAATTTATACATTTTTTTGAACATTTCATTTGAATTTAATTTTTCATTTATTTTGTTTTCAATTAATTCTTTTAAAGTTTTATTTCTTATATCAAATGGTATTTCTATATTTTCAAAATGTTCATACAAAGGTATTAGTAATGAACCTAATTTTAGGTATTTTTTTGATTCAACAAAATTCAAAGTTACACAATTTAAATTAAAGTTAGAATGAACATCCATATTAAATTTGTGTATTATATCATTTTTTGTTACCAATTTTAATTTATTACAGCATAAAAATAAACTGTAAAATTTTAGATATTCTATAAAATTAGTTACATTAATATCCTCATTAAGTGTAAATACATCTGTGATTGGTAGATAATCTATTGCTTTAAAAAAAATTTTCATATTCAATTCATCATAGAATTCAATTTCATAAAATTTTTTTTTGGAATTGTTATCAATTTTTTTTTTTAAATTTATCATTTGTTTATGTGTTAAATCATAAATACAAAATTGATATTTATTAAATATTTTGGATAAATCAGTAAAATTATTACATTTATTAATATTACTATCTTCAATTTCTAAAATATTATCAATAGATGGTAATATTTTTTTTAAGTTATTTTCAATAGCTACATTTTCTTTAAAATTCAAAAAATAATTACAATTCTTATCATATTTTTCATAAAAATCACTATCATCAATAGTTTTTATATTTACATGATTATTATTTTTTAAGTTAAAAGAATTATTATAAGAAATACGATTATAAATATTTATCCCATCATTATTTATTTTAGGATAGTATTTATTGATATTTTCATTGTTATCTAATATTATTTCAATCCCATTAGATAAATTATATTCAGGTGAAGATATATAAATACCAGTCATATTGATTGATTCACCATCAATTAATTTTATACTCATAGGTATATTTTTTTCTTTAAGATCTATTAATTCTGGATATTTATTACCCTGACAAGATTTTTTTATTTTTTTTTCACTTAAATCATCTTCTAATATATAAATTGATTTATAACTATATCTTTCAATAATATTTATATTTTCATCATTATCATTATTATGATAACTTATATAAGAATCATTATCTAATAGTTCTGGATTATACGGTAAATTAATGTTTTTTCTAATTAATTTAGTTTTGATATTTAAATTTACAATATTTTTATCATTTTTTCTATTATAAATTCTTAAAAGTGATGGGAATTCATATGTAGTATTATTAAGTTGAGTCCATTGTTGTATTGTATTACAACGTCCCAAATTTTCACAACATTTATTTATCCATTGGTTATTAAATTTACTAGGAACTTTAAGAGAATTATCTTTAAACATAATTAAATCTTTATTTTCATCAGTAATAGATGATGTTATCCAATTTAAATCAACATTTGTTGATAACGATGTTCCTTCATTTAATAATTTTTTATATAATTTATATGGTATTCCTTTGATTCCTTCTATAACTTCATTTTTTTTTAATGTATTTTTTGATTTAAACTTAAATTGCTTATACCACTGATTAATAATATTATAAACCTCACTCTCATTATTAAAAGAATTATATTCACCATTTTTTATTGAAGTAAAAAAATTATTTTTATTATCATTGTTTTTTTTTTCCCATGAATATTTATTTTTTTTTTCATCTTTTATTCTTTGAAAATCAAAATAATTATTATAAAATCTAAATGATTTACCATTTTTTAAATTTTCATTAGGTTTTGATAAATAATAATTTTGTATATCATCTACTATAGGTGTAAGATTAATGTTATTAATAAATAAATATTGCAGTTTATCTTCTTCACTTATTAAATATTCATTTTTATGTAATTTATCGAGTATAGATACATTAACATTTTTATTATTAGATAATATTAAATTTTTTATTTTAAAAATTTCATTTCTTAATTTATTGGTATCATTTTCTATAAAAATATCTCTGTAACTTTTAGTAAATGAGGGTTTTTTATTATTATTATTAGTTAATAGAGAAAATTTTCGAATCATTTCCTTCACATCATTATTATCAAAAGATGTATCGGTTTTAATATCAATAATTTCTTTTACTCCAAATGATTTTTTTTTAATTATAATATCTTTATCTTGTTCAACTTGAATAATTATATTCTTATAAATTTCTTCTAAATTTTTATCAATTTCTTCCATTTATAATAAATAAATATTATAATTTTAATTTTTTTTTGTTTAAAGAAAATATATTAATATAAAATAAAACATAAGTATGAATTTTTCCATAAAACATCCTTTATTGAATAAAATTAATATAGAACAACACCAATCTATAGAAGAAACAATAAATATATTAAAATCTTTAGATTTTAAAGTAAAACAAAAAAATAATTTATTGATTGTTAATTATTCTAAAAAATTGAAAAAATCATGTCAATATAATAATTACATTAACAAAAGTAGAAGTATAATTATTGATTTTCAAACTAAAAAAATAATTTGTAATAGTTTAGATGGTAGTGTTGATTTAAATTATTTTTTATCTAATGTTGAATGGAATAATATTGTTATTGAAGATTGTTTAGATGGTATGTTACTAAATTTATATTATCATAATAATCATTGGAAATTATCTACTAAATTTTGTATAAATGCAGATGAATCTTTTTTTAAATCTAATAAAACTTTTAGACAATATTTTGATGAACTGGTAGATTTAAAAAAATTAAAATTAAATAAAAAATATACATATGTGTTCTTACTAAGACATATTTCTGCAAGAAATATAACACCTATAAAAAAAAATGAAGTTATTCATTTAGAAACAATAAATAACATAACTTTAGAAAAAATTAAAGAAGATATTGGACTTAAACATACAAATATTATTAAGTATAAAAATATAATAAATATATTAGGAATTAATTCATTTTTAGAACTTAAAGAAAAAACCGGTAATTTACCATGGTATAAACCTGGATACATGTTATATTCAAAAGATAGAAATTTTAGGTATAAATTAGTTAATCCCAACTTTGAATATGTAAATGATTTAGTA
>Ga0209631_10004652_pt1 | contig 15081 bp, 14 predicted proteins | sample COG_08_FD_184752 | JGI IMG/M metagenome (GOLD analysis project Ga0209631, IMG submission 184752) | Pelagic Microbial community sample from North Sea - COGITO 998_met_08 (SPAdes) (version 2) | ecosystem: Environmental > Aquatic > Marine > Neritic zone/Coastal water | place: Helgoland, sampling...
TATACGACGGAGACGAGTGCGTTGGAGGAGGGGTCGTGCTGTATCCCGGTCGCACCGAGCTGGAATTGCGTGGTTTCGGGGCGACGACGCCGCACAACCTGGTCTAGCAGCAGGTTTTAAGGCTCTTTTCACCTTGAGCGTGGACGATTGACGAATTATTGACTTCCATTGACGAATTCCCTTTGATGATGAATCTTATGTATTTAATTAAAAGCATAGAATGTATTGCACACAAACGAAGAACCTCTTCACGGTTCGTTATTAAGCAGCGCAGGCGTTGAACGTTGACAGCAGTTGCCTGTTGTTCTAGATGACTGTCTGCAAGAAAAAAATGGAGAACTTATCATCGCAATTGACGATATCACGGGAGATCGTTTACTGGGCGTCGTTGTAAACGTTCTGGGTGGAGGAGGAGCCCATGCCCGTGTTGCCGGCTGAGCCGAGGTCGTCCCTGTTGTTGGCGCTGAGCGTGTCGGAGACGTGCTCGCGGGAGCCGTGGGGGTGGATGTCATCGGACATGTCGTCGGCCTGCTCAAGCATGTCCTTGCACATCTTGTCGAAGGAGGATGCGGAGATGAGGTGGCACTTGCGGTCGACGTGCCAGGTGATGGGGCCGTACGCGGAGCAGATTGTGTTGTCGCGGGAGGTGCCGGTGGTGGAGCCGGTGTAGGCGGTGATTTCCTTACCCATGACGGCGTTGAGGGTGCCGGGACCGTCGTCGGATACGATCATACCGCGGAGGAGGTCGGGGTAGTAGTAGGTCTCGTCGTTGACGACGGTGAAGACCTGCGCCTGGACGCCGATCTGGCCGGGGAGGCCAACGGGGTCGGCGGTGTCACCGACCTTGCCGAGGCCGTACTTGCCCTTGCCGGGGTAGGACTCCTTGCCGAGGCGGCAGAGGACACCGTCGTAGAAGGGGAGCTGGTACTGCCACTTGGTGTTGCAGGCACCCATCTCGGAGTGGGGCCAGTGGACCTCGTAGGTCTCGCCGACCTTCATCTTCTTGCAGTACTTGAAATCGTAGTCAGTCTTCTGGGCGGCGGAGAGGCCGGAGTCCTTGTAATGCTTGCACCTGCCTCCGAGGTAGTTGGTGCCGCCGGCGAGGAGCTTGCGGCCGGAGGCGGGCTGACGAGCGTCGTACTTGGCCGAAGAGGGGCCGTAGTTATCGTCGTTGTGGGCGATGTCGTACTCGCCGACGGAAAGGTGCTCCGCGCCGAGGTGCCAGTGAACGTTCACGGGGCACATTCCAGCCTCAGCGAGGGTGGTGGTCACAGGAGTTGCGGTGGAAGAATGTCCTCCCTGGTCGTAGCCGAGGGTGACGTTACCGCCAGCCTGCTCGACGGCCTTGGTGACACCGGAGACGATGCACTGGTGGTTGTCGAAACCGGCGCCCTTCGCGGGCTTAGCGCCCTGGCAGGGGTTGGGATCGGAGACGGCGGCGTCGTCCTTGTCCCATTGAGCCTTCAGGGTGGGATAAGACACGCCGATCGTTGCGGCGCATCCAACGAGCGCGCCGACGGCGACGGCGCCGACGAGGGTGCCGGTGGAGGGGCCCTTCTTCTCGGGCTTGAGGCCAAACTTGGGTGTAATCTCAACGACGGAAGCCATTTTGAAAGATGGGTGATGGACGGGCGCGAGTTCGTGCTCGCGGAAGTGACGACATGCGTCGATCGCGGAAGGAAGACGAATGGCTCTGACTTGACCCATTTTACGTGACCCGCAAATCAGTGGTGTAAAAACCCCGGTGCCGTCAATTATGACGTTGATTGGGCCAGGTGTCGAATCGCCGCCATTTTAATTGGTGATCTGAGGTTCCAATTTATTCGAGGTTGCCGTCGGACTGAAAACAAAAAAGAAAGTTCCGGATGGTAATCCGATGGACGAAACTCCGGCAAATATTCAAGACTGATTGCCCTGCTGGCCGAATATCTGCCGAATTATTGCCAGAGAATGTAGATCCGGTCACAGAGAATGTAGATCCGGTCTGACCGTAATTAGATGAAATACGCGTTCAGTGCACATACAAACAGATACAAACAGTCAGGGATTACGAGTCCGATGGTGGCGATGACAAATCAAACAGAAATTGGATGCGCCCTGGGATAAGGAGCAGAGCAGAGGTCCCGCACCACCGCGTCGGAAGGCGACGCGCCGGGCGCCAGGCGCGTGAGTGAGTGAGCGACATGGGGACGCTCGTCACGGTGCGCTCGCCGTTCGCCGTTCGCCGTTCTTTGAGGTGGCGGGGATGAGATCAAAGTCTCACGTAGTATGTCTGACTGCAACTTCCCGGCTACTCCCAACCGTGCGACGCCACCAGGCGGTCCCCGCCGAACCTGTGGTCCACGCGTTCGTTCAAAAACACGCGCGCGCGATGCCTCACGGACGCCAACACTTCCTCCGACTGTTTGAGCGCCGGTGTCAGGCGATTCAGTTCGTCCTTCGCCCCGGCGGCGCCGTCCGTTTTCATCATCTTTCTCGGCCCGGCTGCGTCATTCTCCGACGACTTCAACGCCGCGTCGAAGGACGCACCTCGCGACACGAGCCTTTCCGCGACACCCGGCGGGAACTCCTCGCTCGCGACGCGCGCGCTGACCGTCGCCGCGCGCATCCCCCCGCCCCCAACCCCGGATTGGGTTCGTTTGTCAGCCGCCGCCGAGGAGCCGATGTCGTCGACGTCGTCGAGGACGGCGATCGAGGAGCTCCGTCTTCGCTCGGCGTCCGCGGCAGCCACCGCGTCTCCGATCTGCGCCAGACCCGGAAGCTTGGACGCCGCCTTGGCCGCGCGTGCGTTGAGCTCATCGCTCGCCCTGGCCGCCGCAGCTTTCGCGGCGTCCGCGGAATTAGATCCATCCATTCCCGAGGGGTTACCCAACGCCGCGGCGACGCCAGCCTCCGCGGCGACGCGCGCCTTCTCACCCTCCCACGCCTTCGCCGCGCGTTCGATGTCCCGCCGCCGCTCGCGAAGGGACTCGGCGACCACCTTGACGTTGTTCTGCACGTCACGCAGCGCGCGCGCCAGTGAAGGACCTCCGTCGCCGTCTGATCCGCCGACGACGTTGTCGGCACCGACAGTCTCAACAACGCCCTCCTCCTCCTCCGTCTCCGTCTCCTCCTCCCGTGCCTCGAGCGCCAACACCGACTCCATCCACGCCCAGAACGTACCCGCCAGCCCCAACGCATCGTTCGCCTGCGAATTCACTGCCAACGTCGCGCGCATGGCCGCCTGGTGACTCACTCGAGCGTCGTCGTCCGCGACTAAACCCAAGTCGTACGCCGCCAACGGGATCGCCGCGAACTTCCCCTTCGTCACGCGGCCTCTCAGTTGAGCGGTAAAGAGGTCATGCCGCTTCACCGCGCGCGTGCGTTCCAACTCGCGGACGTGCGAGAACATCTGCGCGAGCCGCGCGGCGAGCGACGACGTCTGCTTGGCGCACGCGGCGGTTCGTTCGTCGCTCTGCGGCGGCGGCGGCCAAGCCTTTGACTTTGTCGCCGGGGACATACCCGACGATGAGTGCTCGATTGCATCCAGCGCGGCGACGGCGCGTGCGATGTACGCGGCCTCTTCCCGCGACGACGCCTCCGCGGCGGTGGACGCGAGGGACGCGCTGCGCCCGCTATGGAGTAACTGCGCGATGTCCTCCGCGTCCACAGACGGGTCCGCGGGACCGGCGGCGGAATCCGCGGGGAACGGTGGAAGCGTCGCGGCGTCGCGGGATCCGACGTCGAGGAGCGGTGGGGCGACGGCGTCGGCGTGTGCGCGCGCGAAGACGTCCTCGCGTTGTACCTGCGCGTGTATCGAGCGGTGAGGACGTCGGTCAGTACCCCGGTTGCGAGGGTATCGGGTCGGGTCGAGAAGGGGAGAAGGGGTTGTGAATCTGGGAAGATTTGATTTGGGGGCGCACCGTCCACGCGAGCGCGAGTAGCAAGGGCCTGCTGTCGCCCCCCCGCGCCTCGCACGTCACCAGCTCCTGCACGTGCGGGTATCCTTGCCGCGCGAGGTGCCATCGCGCCACTCGCGCGCACGTCTCGTCCTCCGCGGTCCTCGCCAGCTCCGCGGCGACCGCGCGTCTGGATCGCGCATCCTGGTCACCCGCGTTCGATGATGATGCCAGCTGTGCTTCCGCGTATTCCATCGCGGATTTCGCGCTCGCCTCGCGCGCGGACGCGAGCGCGCGCCTCGCGACGTCCGGTTCCGGGTACCCCGCGCATCCCACCAGAGACAGGTCGTGAATCGCGCGCCACAGCGGCGCGCACGCGGCGGGGTGATTGAACTTTGCGCGACGCAGCGTCTCGGCGGTGAGAAACGGCGGTTCTTTGCTGGAGTCGTCGCCCTTGTGCAAGGGAATCGACGGCGCGGTTGATTGGGTGGTGACGCCGAGCTGCGCGAGGGCGCGCGTGAGGTGCTCGAGGCACGCGCGTGCGCTCGCCATGCGCGCTCCCCCTCGCCCCGCGACGCGCGGTGCGTCACCTGGTGTGACTTTGATTTTCAAAGTTGTACTGACTTCTCCGAGGTGAAAGATAAATGAAGATAAATGACTCGAGAGGCCGAGCGCCTTCACTCTTCGACGCCGCCATGGTCGCAGAAAAGAGGAAGAGGGAATCGTACGAGTCCGATGTGGTGACGTTCCTGCGGCGCGGCGAATTGTCCATCGTCGCGGCTATCGCCACGAAGCTGCCGGACGTGTTCACCGGCGAGATCTTGAGTAAGCTCGATTTGCTAGATACGCTCAACTTGGCGCAGGTGAGCAAGTCGTACAGGGACGCGGTGTGGAGTGCGGGGGGCGTTGGGTGCATAGGGGGGAAGATCGAGGCGCACTCGCTCAGTTTAGCGCAGGCGAGCAAGTACAGGAATGTGGTTGATCCGGTTTACTGGGCGGCCAGGCACGACAACGTGCCCGCGATCAAGGCCCTGGTGGAGTCTGGGTTGGACATTATCAAGCTGTCATCAAAGAGAGCTTTGACCCAAGCCGCTAGTCATGACGGTGTGGCGGTGCTGAAGTGGCTGATCGATGCGGGTGTCGATGTGAATAAACAGAACTCGATAGGCATTACGGCTCTGCATATGGCTGCTCAAGAAGGCCACACACATATCGTCATGGATCTTATAAAGGCGGGTGCTGATGTGAACCTGACGACGGCGCACGGCAGAACCCCCCTTCACCAGGCCGCATGGAAAGGACACGATGGTATCGTAGTGGCGCTCATCACTGCCGGTGCGGACATTAACAAAGTCAACAAATCGGGGAAAACGGCGTTGGGGTATGCCGAGCGGCACAATCACGAAAAGTGCGTGAAGTTGTTGAAGCACTTCGGAGCGCGCTCCCAAAAAGGAAACCCCGCGGTCGTCACCTAGTGACACCGCGCGGCGAGAGCACGTCGTCGTCACCGCACATCGGCGCTTTGTATGTAACACTCTAGATCCTACCGTGGTTACCCATCATCGACCCTATCGCCCGTGCCCAATCGACGTCTGCATGAACGCGTCGCTCGACGCGGTTCCCGACCGTTCGCCCCGCAGAGAAAACTCGGGTTTACCGCACGTGTCCGGGGGCCCGTACCCGTGCCTGGTCCCCGCACAGTCCCGCCTGTGATGATGCCAATCGTCCCGCGCGCATTCCTCGCCGCAGTACCTGTGATTGAAAGAAAGAGAGATGAACGGTCACGAGTCGGCGATGGGGATGGATTAACTTTTGGATTTGTTTTTTTGGTCATTCGGCGATGACGGTGACTCACCACACGGATGCGCATCTCGCGCACGGCACCAGCCGTACGTCTTCCTTCTTCCGCGGTTTCTTCGCATCGCTCCCTTTCTTCTTCGCCTTGTCGTACCCCGGCATGTTCACCCTCGCCGGCGGCGGCATTCCCATCCGTCGCAGCACCGTCGAATGCTCCGGTTGCTTTTTACTGTACGCTTTTTTCCCGCAGCACCTGTTTTAAAAACATGACGTCATACTAATTGCCCGTACGGAAATAAAAATAAACTCACGAGCACATGGCCATCCCGAGCGTCTTGGGCACCCCCGCGTGCGTGCTGGATGCGCTGGCTTTCACCGCGGCTTTGGCCTTGTGCTTGGCGTGGGTGGATACGCCGATCTGGTGCGGGTTGGTTCGGGGCTTGCCGGTGGGTAAGGACGGCGGGGGAAGGGCGAGCCTGGGTCGTCGGGTCGGCATCTCGCGTCTCTCACTCGAGGCGGCAGTAACGGTCTTGACGGCGAGGGATTTCTCCAACGACGCCGCGAGCTTCTCTGTCGCGTCGTCGTCGTCGTCGTCGTCCTTGGATTCCGCCTGGTTCTCGGCATCTTCGTCCTCCTCCCACCATCGCTCGCGATCGTTCTCGTCGATACGCGGCGCGGGGGGCGGCGACGGCGCGGCTGTCTCCGCCTGGAGGCTCGCCTTGAGCCCTCGCGACGCTTTGGCCCGGGCGCTCGCGCGCTCCAACGCGCGTCGTCGAGCCTCCGCGTGCCTCGCCGCGCGTATCGCCGCGGCGTTCGCCTGCGTCTCCGCGGCGTCGTCGTCGTGGGTGAGCGACGACGACGCGGGTTGGGATCGGGGAGATGACGCGCCCGACGGGGTCGCGTCGTCGCCGTCGCTGGACATGGTGGCGCCGTTGACTTTGTGTTGCAGGGTGCCCAACGGCGTGAACAAAGATGAGTGAAATCGCCCCCGAGGGGCTCCACAGTCACCCAAGCGCCTGGGTGTGGGTGTGAGGTCATGCCGCCCAAACGTGGACGCACTAAGCCGGCCGCGGGTGTCGCACGTGCCGCGCCGGCCGCGAGACCGGCGCGCGGGCGACGGGTGAAGGAGGAGCCACCCTCGGAGGAGTCGTCCTCGGAGGAATCGTCCTCGGATGACTCTGACGACGACCCGCTGGATTTCTTCCACCTGATGCCCTCCAAGGATGACAAAGGCGAGGCGATCTCAATAGGGTTTAGGGACTGGGGCAAGAGGATCTGGGGCAGGACGTCGACGAGCTGGTCTATGGCGCGGCAGAACATGGCATCCGACGGCACCTTGGCAACTTGGCATCTCAGTAATTTGCGCAAGGGGTTTTGCAAAGGGAACGTGAGGGAGATCATCGCGCAGTGCCGTAACGCGGACAACGTCCCTTACTCCCCGGAGGAAATTGAAGACATGGTCAACGACCTGAACAACAACAAACACACGCTGAACTTGCCATTCTGCTTCACGAAGGTGGCTATGGAACTCAAGAACAGCATACTCAATGAAGTGTTTCAAGGATACGGAGCCAGCAAAATAGACATGGGGGCGGCGATCGATATCGAGGTGGGTGTGTACATATCACGTAAGGGGAGTGCGGAGGCCGCTTGGCACTACGATAACAATCACAACTTCACGTTCCAACTCTACGGCAGCAAGGATTGGCACACCGTGGACGAGGGAAACAATAAGAACGTCATCAGCAGCAGAGGTTTACTTGATCCACCTAGGAATCGCACGGAGCAACAAAGCAGAACTCCAGACTTTTCAAAGGAGCGCACCACGCGTCTCGAGGCGGGCTCCGTTATTTACATACCCCCCGGACACTGGCACAGGGTAGTGCCCGTGGATGCTGACCCGGTGTGTCTGAGCGTCGACATTAGAATCGCGAGTGTGACCAATGCTCGTTGGATGTGCGAGAACATATTTGCCGAGTTCATGTCCGATGTTAGCTTTGGTTACTGCGGGAACGGAGGGTACCCTACAAACACTGCAACCGTCGCCAGGTTCGTAGGAGCTGGAGGGCAAGACGAAACGTTGGAACAACACGTCGTGAACTACCCGTTTAGACACGATGGTGATTGGGAATCGTGTCAAAGACGACACGTGGAAAAACTGAAAGAAATTCTCGACGGCGAATGTCGTCGTCGCTTTTGGAAGCCGCCCGTCGCCATGCCTTTCGAGCCGCACCTCTCGGACGGCATGCACCTGTGCGCTTCCCTTCAGTTTTTGATTGACGCATTGCCCGGCGAAAGAATCGACGGAACCGCCGCCGTGTTGAAGACAGAACTGGGTCCGAAGAGTCGGCTGGCGTTTAATCCTTTCGTCGCCGTCACAAAAAAAAGAATCTCCGACGACAGCGTCGTCATGCACATGCGACACACTTCAGGTCTGACGAGCATGGATTACCAGCACTACGGTATCCTGTGTCCATCCGGCTGCGGCTGCGAGGTGATGATCGACGCGATCATCGACCAAACAGTGACGGCGAAGGACATCAAGATACTGCTCGACTACGACTTCCAGGAGAACGCCGAGACTGACCTCGTGGCGCTCCTCTTTTACATCAACTTTCTCAAGTTGGAGAACTCGGAGACGGACTCGGAGACGGACGAGCCGGATGAGCCGACGCCGCGGGGGAAGTCCAAGGCTACTGGGAAGACCTCACGGAAGCGTCAAAAGTACATCGTACCCAACCTTTAGCATCGATAGACGTTCAGTCGTACACGTGTTGATCAACAGCCAGTCGCAAAAATACAGTCAGCTTTTTACTGGGAGGCGAGCAGTTCGCGGAAAACCGCCCATGCCCCGATAACGTCCCGTCCCCTCACCGCCGCCCAAACCCCACTCTCGCGCGCGGCGACGGCGAGGTCACGCGCACGGAGTGTCCAGGGGACGACACGTATCACCGGGGCGACGGCGGGTAGGGACACCGGCGAGCTACTAGGGCATCGCATCCGCACGGAAGGCACGTCGGTTCGGCGCGGCGAGGTGACACATCATGGCGACGGCTCAGGAGTGGAGGGAGCGGGGTAACGCCTTCCACACGCGCAAGGAACACGCGCGCGCGGTCGAGTGCTACACCAGCGCCATCGACCTCGACCCGAACTCACCCGCGCTGCGCACCAACCGCGCGGCGGCGCACCACGCGTCCCGCGACTTCGCCGCCGCGCTCGACGACGCAAAAACATCAATGTCGCTCGATCCCTCGTGGGCGAAGGGCCATTACCGCGCGGGAGCCGCGCTCGCGGCGATGGACAGGCACACCGAAGCCGCGGACGCCTTCCGCGCCGGGCTCGAGCGCGACCCGTCCAACACGATGCTCGCGCAAGGCCTCGCGAACGCCGAGAAGGCCATCGCGGATACGCCATCGGACGCCGCCGATTGCAAATCCCGAGGCAACGCGTGCTACGCCGAGGGAGGGTACGAGGAAGCCATCGGGTGGTACACGCGCGGGATCGCCATGTCCGTCAAACCCGAATGCGGCATCATCATCTACAGCAACGACAAGGTGGAGTCACTCGCCACGCTGTACGTCAACCGCGCGGAGTGCCACCGGCAGCTGGTGGACATGAAAGCGGTGGTGGCGGATTGCGAGGCGGCGCTGCAGCTCGCGCCCAAGAGTTTCAAGGCGCACCTGCGACGCGCGCTCGCGATGGAGTACCTGGAGAAGTACGACGAGGCGGCGGTGGGGTTCAAAGCCGCGATGGCGATCGATCCGAGCGGGACGGTGGCGTCCGAGGGTCTTCGAAGGGTCGCGGCGTACAAAGACGTCGACGCCTAATCTCGGGGAAAAAAGAAAAAGAAAAACAACTCGGGACGAACGCTTGCTATAGACCTACAGCGGATTACACCTCTAGAACACACGCCTCATGTACTGCTAAACCGACCACATACACTCACACACGGATACCGTCCTCCCTTTGTCTCCTCGTGTGTTCACGTCGATTCATATTCCGATTCGGACGACTCTCGGCTTGGGCTCACAGTTCGTGTCTGTAGAGGGTGATCTCCTGCTGCTTGAAGTACCGCCTGTCTTCTTCGTCCACCAGCACCAGGTTCAGGTAATACTTGACGCTGAACCTGTCGCTCACGTTCTTGTACGTCGGCGTCAGGTCGTACGGCGACAGGAACAGTCGCACCGGTATGCTCTCCCCCCTCACGGGCGCCCCGTCCATCACTTCGTACTTCGCAATCGTCTCCGACTCGTTGTACGTGTTGGGCCCGACGCCGGTGCTCTCTCTTCTTCGAATCTCAACCTCCATGTGCTTGATCTTGATCCGGACCAGCAGGAAAAAGATCTTACCCACGACGACGTCTTTAAGGTGGTACTTCGCCTTGGCGTACTCGAACTCTATGTGCAGGCAGTCCTCTATGCCGACTTCCATCTTTATTCCGGGGTTGTCGAGCCGCGGCGGCGTCTCCGTGTTTCTAACCAGGAATCGAAACTCTTGGCTCACCGTGTTGCCGTACGCGCGCTGCATCGTGACCCGCACGGCGTAGCGCAGACGTACGTTGATGCCCTGGTACGTCTCGTACGGGAGTTGGACGTCTTTGAACTCGAACGGGATCGACGCCGGCGCGGTGAGTTCTCCCGGCGTCATGACTTCTCGGACCAAGGACACAAAGTCGAACGCGTTTCCGCGGTCAAAGTAGAGCTCGATCTGCCCGAGCACCTCGATCTTGACGCCGAGGTGGTCCACGCGTTTGCCCGGTGATGGGGAGATGTGAACCGTCCCGGCCACGGTATCGCCGTCGGTGAACAGGGGAAGGGTGTCGAGCGAGCCTTGATCGGACTTGACCACCGCGGTCCTCTGCGTGCCTCCCGCGGCGTACGTGAGGTCCATGGTCACAGCCTTGCCGAGGCCGAAGAACGACATGGTTCTACTCACGTGTCCACGCGCGACGCTCTTTCGTGTCTACTCACGCCGTCCCTCACGCCGCGGTCTCGGACGGTACAGGCGGCACCCTAAAACGGAGATGTCAACCTTCTCCCGTGAAACACCCCTTCGTTCTCGGTCGTGTCGACCCCGTGGTCTCTCCGCGGAGGTCTTCGGGCGGGTTCGTTCGCCGTCGCGCGTTCTCTTGGATGCACGAGTGACGCACGCGTCGAGTGCGGTCGGCACGAGTGAAGTCGCGCGGCCGTGGCGCCGTTCGCAGTGCCCGCGGGCAGATAGATCTGAGAATTTGGCGCGCGAAGCTCGGGCGAGATTGGGCCTCGGCCAAAAAGTGTGGAGAGTGGATAGGGCGCTCGTCATACGCGGGAGCCGACACTCCCGTCGTTCTCCTCGGAACCATGCCCGCGCACTCGCTCGCCATCGCATCGGCGTTCTCGTCCATCCGCGTCGACGCCGGCCGCCGATGCGTCGCCCCGTCGGCGCCGCGCGCGCCGACGCGCGCGAGATGGCTAGGTCAAAAGTCGGCGCATGCGGCACCTCGAGGTCGCGCCCGCTCGGCCGCGGGTATCGTGACCCGCGCGGCGTCCGCGGCGGACGCCCCGCCCGCCATCGCCCCCGCGCATCTCCGCACCACCATCACCCCGGTCCCGCCCGAGGTGGCGGCGCAGGGCGGCATGCTCCTAGCGGACCAGCCCGGGATGAAGGGCGGATTCGGCGACTTGACCAACCACGACTTTCTACGCGTCAACGTCGACGCACCGAACCTACGGGTCCTCAACATCGACCCGCCCATCCTCACCGTCGACGACTTCCTCACCCCCGACGAGTGCGACGCCCTCATCGACGCCGCGAGGTCCTCGGGGGAGATGAAAGTATCCGCGGTGGGCGGCACCGAGAACCAAAACATTCGCACGTCCAAAACCTGCACCCTCAACTCCCCGGCTCTCACCGACCACCCGACCAAACACGCCATCCTCGCCAAAGCCGAGGCGCTCTTACCCCAGCTCACGGGGTTGAGCAAGAGCAAAGGCGCGTTCAAGGCGCCCACGAGCGGCTCGCCGTATTCCTTCGAGCTCCCGCAGGTGGCGCACTACCAAGGCGGCGAATATTTCAAGACGCACGAAGGTGAGTTTATTTTAATTCTCGTACGGGCAATTAGAATGACATACATCGTGTTTTGTTCACAGACGCTTTTCCCATCGAAGTCGCCGAGCGTAAGGGGTACCAACGGCGGGCGACCGTGCTGGTGTACCTGAACGACGTGTCAGAGGGCGGCGCGACGTCGTTCGATAAGATCGAGGGACTGGACGTGGAGCCGCGGAAAGGCCGGATGCTCTTGTTCTTCCCGGGGACCAAGGCGTCCATGCCGGACACTCGGACGCTTCACACCGCTCGCGAGGCTGTGGTTGGGCACGAGAAGTGGATTTCACAGCTGTGGGTGTGCGCGTACGCGGGGAAGCACGCGCCGGAGGGTAAGCCGCCTGGGCCCGGGGATAGAGCCGCGAGGCGCGCCGCGGAGAAGGCGGCGAAGAAGGCTGCGAAGAAGTCGGGAGGCGGGGGGAGAAGGTAAATTCTTCGGCGTTAACTCTTAGACGGTTGAACTCTTAGCCTTGTATAACACAACAATAAATAAACAACGACACCTTGATCACCTCAGCGGCATCTTGGAGAGGACGCCGTACCCGAACCCGACGCCGATGAACGTCGCCACCGCGTACCCAAGCACGCCGGTCAACATGGCGGGGACGACGAGCGACCGCCAACCCTTGCTCGCCGCCATCGCCGCCGCGGTCGTCGGTCCCCCCACGTTGGCGTTGCTCGCGATGAGTAAATCGCTGCGGTTCATACCCAGCTTCTCCCCAGCGTACACGGTGAAGTACAGGTGCGTCATGACCTGCACAAAGCTGAAGAAGAACAGCGCGGGGGCGGTGGACACCATCTGCTTAATACTACCGCTCGCGCCGATTGTGACGAAAAAGAGCTGCATCGCCAAAGCCGCCAACGCTTCGCCGCTGGGCGCCAGGCCCCCGATCTTCTTGGGAAACGCGGTGGCGAGCGCGACAGTCACGAGGGTCACGATGGGTATGATCCACTGCACTCCAACCCCGGCGGCGCCCGCGATGTACGTCCCCAAAGCGCAAATCGAAGCCGCCACCGTCAGCGCATACGAACCCTTGTTCACCTCGAACGCGTTGGACAGCCTCGCCTTTAAGATGACGTCGCTCTTGGCCTCGTCACGCGCGACGCCGTGGCTCGGGTCCTTCAGGTCGTACGCCTGGTCGATGTCCGGCGCCTGCGTGTCCCGCGCGAACCGGAAGAGCGCGCTGAAGTACACCGCCGTCATGAGATTGTCAGCGGCGAGACCCGCGGCGACGAGGTTGGGTGGGATGTTGAGGATGCCCGCGACGGCGACGTAGTTGACGGCGCCGCCGACGTGCCTGGCCATGAGCGCGGCCGCCATGGTCCACGCGTGCTCGCCGAGGCCGCTCATGGGCACCATGCTGAACGCCAGCATGGACCCGAGCGCGGTACCGCACGTGCCGAGTAAGAACCCCCAGAGCACGCGTCCGGTGCACGTCAGCACGCGCTTTAAGTCCGCGGTGAAGAGCAGGAGGGGGATGGCGAGCGGGAGGATGAACTTGTTGACGACGGCGAACGCGGGGGTGACGTGCGGGATGACGCCGGTGTTCGCGAGGACCAGGGCGAAGAGGGTGGAGAGGAGCGGCGCGCCCCCGAGCTTGCTGCCCCACCGCTGCTTTGCGCCCCACAGGCCGAACGACGACGCCGCGAGCATCACCGCCCACACGCCGAAGTTGTCGGTGGGCTGGATCAACGGCCAGTTGAGGGACGCGAGGCCCGCGCCGATGACGTTCGTACGCATCGCGTCGCCGCGCCTCTTCGTGGACGACGCGTCGTGGATGCGACGGCCGACGGCGCAGGTCGCGGCGGTCATCTTTTCGTTCGGTGAAAATGCCGTCGTTGATGTCTGACGCAGACGCACGACGGGGCGAGGGCGGCGGGGCGCGACGGCGCCGTCGACGCCGCCGCGCTTCGTCGCCCGAGCGATGTCGATGCTTCCGCGGAGGAACGGGGTCGCGCGGACCGCCGTCATCGCGCTCATCTCACGGCACGGTGCGTGCACGTGCACTGTGACACACACCGAGGGTTCTCACTCTCAACGGCACGAGTTTTGCCCAGCTCAAGTGCTGACGCGGCGGGCGAATCTTCGATCTGCTGCAGTCGCCCTCACTGTCCAGGGCACCGAGGTACACGACCATGTCCGGCCCACGGAGCAGCACCGCGGCGCCCGTGAGCTCACTCACCGACGCCGCCGAGCGCGGCATCGCCCGCGCGCGATTCAACACCTCCATCGGCAGGCGATACCTCGCCGGCCCGAGGCTTCCCAGGCGACAGTCCCTCGACGAAGCCGCCCAATCCCCGGAGCTCATCTACGCCCTCTTCGTCAGCGCCAAGACGTTCGCGCGGGTACTCGACACGTACGGGCAGATACCCACGGGTACACTCGCGGTCGTCGCCGCGAACGTCGCGGTGTTTTCGCTCCCAAACGGCGTCGCGTTCGGCGACGTCTGCCTCAACCCTTACGCGGTGCTCCATCTCAATCAGTTGGAAAGGCTGGTGACGTCCGCGTTCGTGCACGCGGACATCTACCACCTGCTGTCCAACATGACCGGCGTGCTGGAGGACGGCAGTTACCTGGAAGCCAGGGACGGCACCGCCGGGTTCATAGGCAGGCTCGTCACGCTGCTGGGGCTATCGCAGTGTACGTTGGTGGGCATGTCGTGGTGAGTTAATTTCTATTTCGAGTTTCTTTTAATTCCCGTATGGGCAATTAGATTGACGGCGTGTTTTGTTATTCACAACTCTTACAGGTGCGAGCGAAGGTTCAACGGTTCTTCGGCGTCTCGATCGATGGACGCGTGGCTTGACGACGCGGTGGACCGCGTGTCTAAATACGCGTACGGCGGTTCCTCACCGGGGTACCACGTCGTGCCAAAGACATCGGGCGCCGTGCGACTGTTACCTTTTTACAACAGCGGAGTCGTGGGCTTCTCGGGTGTCAACTTTGCACTGAAAGTGGCGGTACGTATATTTTTATCATATTTCCGTATGGGCAATTCGATTGACGTCGTGTTTTTTTAATTTCTGTAACAGGCGGCGCACAAGAGGCCTTCAAACACTGTGGTGCTCGTCGCCGGGATCGTGCCAGTCCCGGTGCGATACTCGTTCTGGTTCGAGCTCGCGCTCGGGACTTTGATCGTGCCGAGCGCCGGGACGTTCGCGGCGCACTTCGCGGGGACGCTGGCGGGCTTGGTGTCGGTGTACGTGCCGCGTATGAGCGGGTGGGGAGCGTTGGGCGGCAGCGTTCAAGGGGGGAGGAACAGGGCGTACCGGGGCCGCGGGAACAGGCTAGGCGGTCGGTACCTGCGCGACGACGCGCCGAGGG
>Ga0209631_10004655_pt1 | contig 15072 bp, 15 predicted proteins | sample COG_08_FD_184752 | JGI IMG/M metagenome (GOLD analysis project Ga0209631, IMG submission 184752) | Pelagic Microbial community sample from North Sea - COGITO 998_met_08 (SPAdes) (version 2) | ecosystem: Environmental > Aquatic > Marine > Neritic zone/Coastal water | place: Helgoland, sampling...
ACCTCTCTCTGCGACGTCGCCGATGCCACGGTCAAGTCAATCGTGGGCGTCGAGACCCTCGCCGGCGTCTTCTCCACTTGGAACACGTGCCAGAAATTAGGGACCTCGAGCTCCTGCACCGCCGACTCAAACTGCAAGTGGGTCAGCGGCAACTGCGAAATTACGAGCAAAAAAGCCGGCGAGATGTTTGTCGACGGCATGGCCGCCAGTACGTTCAAGACGTTCATCTCCGATGGTACCTACTGCACGAACTCCCGCGCATCGGATGGTACTACATCTTCTTCAAGTCTTGTCGCTTGTTATGCCATCACTACGAGAGAGGACGGGACAACCTTGCCGGGATCTTGCTTCGCGACGGACGTTTTCAAACACACCGTGGCCGGTCAGTCGGAGTGTTTCTATTACTCATCGGCCTCGTTTACCACCGTGCTCAACGAGGCGTATCCCGGGTACGATAAGAGGTGCCCCAATGTCATGGAACAGTTCTCGGCACAGTCTGATAAGTGCGAAGAGGCCACCTCGAAGCAAGCGGAGTGCGGAGCGGGCGACTACAGTAACTGCAAATGGAGCGCTTCCGCCACCTGCGAGTACGACAGTGATAACATCTGGAAATTGATCCTCGGCGAGGAAGACGGCGTAAACCTCAATTCGATCGAGAAATCGTGCAAGGCTCACACATCCGAGTCAGCCTGCGGCGCGCACCAGAGGGACATCGATTTCTTCGGCCTCAAGTACCCCGACAAGTCCAAGGTTTCCACGACTTTGGGCTTCAAGGGAATCACCAGCATGGACAAAACAAAGGCTGAGACACTCCAAAAGGCCGTCGCCGACGCCGTCGGCGGCGACGTCAAGGCGGAAGAGATCGCCATCAAGGGCGTCCAGTTCCCCGTCGAGTCGAAGATCGAACTCTCGACCTCGAAGAGCGCCGTCGACGCCGACCGCGCCGGCTTCGAGACCAAGTTCAAAACCGGCCTCGCCCTCGACCTCGGCGTCCTCCCGTCGGACATCGTCGTCAAGGACATCAAGGAGGCGTCGCGTCGCCGCCGCCGCGGCCTCCTCTCCTCCGGCGTCGCGATCGATTACGAAGTGGACGGGGCTCCCGACGGCGTCCGCGCCCAGGCAATCGCGAAGGAAGTCACATCCACCGGAGGTCTCGCGACGCTGAAATCTGAGACGGGAGCCGAAGCCACCGTCCCCGCGGGTACCACCCCGACGTACGAGCTCCGCGTCGAGGTGGAGCCGGCAACGTCCGATCCCAACGGCGTCGCCGCGAAGCTCAACGCGGCGACCATCACCGTCGACGGAGTCACCGCGGAACACGAGACGCAGGCGTCGGTGGAGGAAAACACAGCCGTCCCGGTGAGCGCCGCGAATACGTACGGGCATTCAGTGATCGCGGTCCTCGCCGCCGTCGCCGGCGTGCTCATCCTCGCGTGAAAACCACCCGGGGAGGGATATATTACATACGGTACATGGGGGGGCGAGTGAGATCACACCGGCACCCCCGCGGAGCCGATTCTTTATTATTTCAATTTTTACGCGTTGTCATCAGTCGTCATCAAACGTGCCGTGTTCGCACCACCCCCCCGCACTCACCGCTGGATGATCACCGAGTTCGCCAGCCCGTCGCTCACCAGCTGCGCGTCGTCCTCCAGCTTCTTGGGCGGGAACCCCGACAGCTGGAGCGTGTACGCGCCCGTCCCGTTGGCCGGTGACGAGACCCGGATAAAGTTCCGAATGTCCGACACCGCGTGCGTCAGGTTGAACTTACCCACGATCCTGCTGCCGTCCCGTAGCCTGAGCTGGATGGACGTGGACGGCGCGTTCTCGTCCACGCTCCACTCCCCGGTTCCGGCGGCGGCGTCCGAGGAGGATGGACCGGGTGTGGGGGCCGCGGCGGCCGCCTCGGGGGGCGGATCCGAGGTTCCTCCCAAGGTTCGCCCCGAACCCTGAAACGCGCGGTATTTGGGCTCGGGCGGGGGCTCGTACTCCGTCTCCTTGCGCACCAGGTTGATGTTGATGGGTTGGTTCCTGTCCGCGGGTGCGAGTTCCGGCGGGCATTGGCCGTTGGCCACCGCCTGCATGAACGGCGCGTTGGCGGGATCGTCGTATTTGCGAAGTTCGCCGGCGTCCACCGTGAACCCGTTGGTCCAGAAGGTGACGACGATGGGAAGCGGCGCGGGGTCGGCACCCCCGACGGCACCCCCGTCGGCACCCGGTGTCGATGCCGGGGCGCCGACCGCGGTGGATTCCTGGCCGTTCCCGCCCAAGGTGTTTCCGGATCCACGGAACGCGGCGCCGCCCGCGGATGTTCCTCCTGCTCCTCTTCGAGATTTGGATGGATCTTCGAGATCTTCCGCGGTTCCGTCCACCGCGCCCGCCGCGCGCGCGCCGTCGAGGATGTCCTCCACCCGCGTCGGCTTCTTCTTCGGGTCCTGGACGACGCTGCCGGACTGCGCGCCGCCGGTGTAGTACTCCGTCGGCTTATCCTCGTCGTCTTCGTCGTCGTCGTCGCCGTTCATGTCGCCGAAGCCCTTCACGTTGTCGAGTCTCGCCGGGCCGCGCCGGGTGGCGGGTTTGCGCGCGGGCGGCGGGGCGGACGCGGATCCCGACGCGCCTCCTCCGTTCGTCGTCGCGGGGGCGGGAACGGGCGGCGTTGGGTCCGCCTGGGCTGGAATATCCTGATCGCCGTGCTCTGATGGTGGGGACGTGTCATGGGGTCGAGCGTCAGTGTCCGGGGTCCGTTGTTAGGGATGGAGATCTCGGGGGAGACGGAGGGACGGGGCGCACCGAAGAAGGCGCTGATCGCGGCGTCGATCTCGCCGTTGGAGGACTCGAGGAAGAACTTGGCCTTGGCGGGATCCACGCAGCCGGTCACCTGGCAGAACTGGGCGATCTTGTCGTCCATGGCTGCCGGCACGTGGGAAGGGAACGCTCGTTGGCGAGTGGATTTGTGTCGAGGCGTGACGTGACAGCGCTGCAAAGTGAACAGCTGCTCGTGTCAGCATTTCATCTTTTTGGCGCCCGCTGTTGCGGACTGCGATGGGTCCTCCTCTCGCGATGCTGGCCAGGGCCTCCACGGTCGCGTCCTCGTCCAAGCCGCGACCGTCATCTTCCCGCCTCTCCGCGCGTCGACGCCTCTCACAGGGCCTCCACGACCCACTCCTCTCGCCGTCCCGGCGGGGCGAACAAACCTCGGGGCGACCTCGGGCCCGCGGACGACGGGCGCCCATCAGGGTGACGACTCGCGCGGCGTCGATATGCGGCATCGACCTCGGAACCACCAACAGCGCGGTCGCGGTGGTCGTCGACGGCAAGCCCATCATCGTCGCCGATAAAGACGGCAACCGCACCGTTCCCTCCGTCGTCTCCTTCGCCCCCGACGGGACCGTGCTGGTCGGGCACGACGCACGAAGACGGCTCGCGAAGGATCCCGCCAACACCTTCTCCTCCGTCAAGCGCTTCATCGGCAAGAGCTTCGACTCCAAGACGGTCAAGGACGACGCGAAGAGGGTACCCTACGAAGTCGTCGCCGCGCCCGACGGCGTCGGCGTCGCCCTGCGGTCACCCGCCGCCGGCCGCGACGTCACCCCGATCGAAGTCTCGCAACACATAATCGCAACGATGCTGCGAATAGCGGAGGACGGGACGGACGTGCCGAGAGGAAGCATCAAGCGCGCGGTGGTCACCGTCCCGGCGTACTTCGACGACGCGCAGTGCGCCGCGACGATCGAGGCTGGCCGCGCCGCGGGGCTGGAGAAGGTCAAGCTGCTGCACGAGCCCGTCGCCGCGGCGCTGGCGTACGGGGTGGACGTGGTACGTTTATTTTAACTCTCGTATTGGCAATTAGTTTACTGACGGGTAAGTGTTTTGTTAACAGGAGGATGACGAGACGGTTTTCGTCTTTGACCTGGGCGGCGGCACCTTCGACGTGAGCGTCCTGGACGTCGGCGGCGGGACCGTGGAGGTGTTGGCGACGGGCGGTGACGCGCACTTGGGCGGGGATGACCTGGACCGCGCGTTGGCGGTGTGGCTGTCGAAGGAGGCCAAGTCGATGGGCGCTGTGGTGGACCCTCGAGGCGCGTTGATGGTACGTTTATTTTAATTGTTCTCTGATTGTTTGCCCATATGAACTTTGTGTTTTTCAGGCTGCGAGACGGGCTCGGGAGCGACTGAGTGATCGCATGGATGTGGAGATACCTATGCCCGGGGGTGGCGTGAAGGTACTCACACGGCCGCTGCTGGAGAAGGTGTGCGCCAAGGTGTTGCGTGACATGCGACTGCCCGTGGAGATCGCATCCGACAGCGCGGGTATCAACCTAGAGGCGCTCCAAGCCGCTTCCGGCAAGGGCAAGGGTATCAAAAACAAGAGAACACTCGCTCGGCGGGGCGGCCGGCCTTTCGACCACATCCTGCTCGTCGGCGGCGCGACCAAGACCCCGGCGGTGCGACGGTTCGTGGAGAACACCTTTGGGCGTAAGCCCCGGCCTGGGCTCGTCAACCCCGACGAGGTCGTCGCGCTCGGCGCGGCGGTTCACGCTGGGTCTCTGGAGGGGTTATTGGCCGAGACGGAGACTCTGGGCCCGATGCAGGCGTCGCTCATTCGCGCGTTCGCCGGTAAGATGCGACGCGAGCGCGGCGAGGAGGCGTTCGATGACCTACTCGTGGACGCGGACGACTCGTTGGATGACGAGTTTGAAGATGGGGAGGGTGAGTCCATGGAGGGGATGTATACCCAAGGGCCGGTGTGGACGGACGCGGCAATCGCGGCGGCGGCGACGGAGGCGGGCCTCGACCTCATCGACGACGCCGACGACCCGGAGGACGACTGGGGACCGGAGGACCTGAACGACCTGTTGAAGGAGCTGGAGGATGAGTTCATCGAGGAGGAGCTGGACGAGCTGGACGAGCTGAGCGTGAACAAGGACGACGACTAGCTCAGTAAAAATTAGGTTTTGTTCGTGTCGCCATCGAAGTGCTATCACCGTGACGTCTCTCTCTACTGCGCTAGCTCAGCTTCGCGGCGAGCGCGTCCACGCGTCGTCGCCACGCCTCGCCCCTCGGGACGAGTCGAATCACCCTCGGTTTCCTGTCCACGAAGGCGGGGTCCGCGTCCTCGTCTTCTAATTCGTCCTCGTCGTCTTCTTCACTCGTCTTCACTTCGACCACCACGGCGCCGTCCCTCGCGGTCGCCTCCTCCCCTGTCTCGATGTACACGTCCAACCGTTCCCCCGGGCACCTCTCCCCGAGCCGCTCCGCCCACTCGATCAGACTCGACGCCGCCGTGAAGCTCTCCTCTAAACCGAGCCTGTCGCAGTCCTCCGGGCCGGTCAGTCTGTACAGGTCGAAGTGATGGACGGGCGGCGGACCGGTCGATGTGTCCGCGCCGCAGTGGTCGTCGTACACCTGCTGCAGCAGGAACGTGGGGGAGGGTACTTCGACGTACGGGTCCCCACACACGGCTCGAACGTACGCGCGGCTCAGCGCGCTCTTCCCCGCGCCCACCTCGCCGTGCAGACACAGCACGTCCCCGCGCCCGGCGTCGCTCGCGAGCATCGCGGCGACGCGTTCGGTGGCGCGCAACGTCGGCGCGAACAGCACCAGGCTCGTGTCGGCGTCGTTCGAACGCGTGTCGGACGTGGATACGCGCGTGGTGACGTGGCGATGTATCGGTCCAACCCGCGATCGAACCCGCGCACCCAGCGCGAGCGCGGCGCACGGGCGGGCCAGCGCCCGGGCAAGCATCGAACGTGCCCTTCGGTTTGCAACGAGTTCGGCCCGCCAAAACAGAAAACGCTTTTTCGTTTTCGATTTCTCGTAGAAAATGGGCCCGTTCCATCGGGTTTCTGACTGCTCCACTGTGCATCTCGTTCAGGTTACAGGCAGCGGTCTTTGGGTGTTATAGACAAACAAGCGGTTTTTCTCTCCATCAGAATCTGAGGCACGGGACGCGGGTTGAAAGGACGCGCGTCATGCCTGCAGGAATCGCCGTCGACGCCACACCGGCCACGCGTCTGCCGCCCAGGCACCCGCACTCGCCGCCGTCGTATCGCGAGGTCGGGGATCTCATCGGAGTCAACGACGGAAAGGGCGGGAACAGCAAGGTGGGACCGCGGAGCCCGGAGCAGAGGCATCGAGGTGCAGGACCATCGGGCAGCGGCCGCGGGTCGTCTTCCATCCGCGACGCCGGCGATTTGAGCGAGGACGATGACGTCGGAGTCGACCCGAGGACCCCGACGAACCGCGCCGCGCCGCCCAGCTACGAGGACGCGCTGCTCAGCTCGCGAAGGGTACCGCCGAAGAGCCCCCCGCGCCCCGGCCACGAGCACGAAGGTGAGAAAAAAAAACCAACGACACCGCTTCGTCCGCCGTCCCTTTCGCCGCACATCCCGCGCCCTTACCGCCGCGTATCGGATCTCAAACCGTCGCTGACCGTCGTTCCCATCCACCCAATCAATCGCAGAGGGAGCAGAGCACGATGCGCTCGGGTTCCCGGTCCCCGAGAGCCTGTCAAAGAGGTGAGTGCGAGCGTGCCATCGCCGCGCCCCCGAACTCGAGATCGACTCGCGCCTCGGACCGTCGGACCAACCGCGCCGCGCCCCACACCGTCCCCTGACCCCGCCCTCGATCCCACCCTCCCGCTCCCCGCAGATACGAGGAGATCCGCGTGACCTACCCCGCCGCGCGAGCCAGGCAGCTCACCGCGCTCGAGGCCCACAAGGTGCGCGCGTCACCACCGCGCGTCCACCCCGATTGCAACCTCGGACCGCTCAACACCCACGCGCGGCCCAGCCAGGAGCGTTTCTGACTCTTACAAATCGACTGACCCGACCCTTCCCCGACTTTGATGACGATTTCCACAGGCTGCGGCGCCCGAGGCGAGGCTCCCCGGCGGAGAAGCGCGATGCGCACTCGCCGTGAACGGCATCCATTACCTGCACAGAGCCGAGCAGTGGGCCGAGGCGCTCCACGCGGAGCACAAGGAGACCCGAGCCGGCGCGTGTTACGACGATTACCTCGAAGAAGGATTGCGGTCTCGGGACTTCGCGGGGGCGCGCGAACGGATCCGCGTGGATGCCCCGTGCGTGTTCCCGTCGCACCCACGGTTCGTGCGCACCGGGCCGAACGCCACGAAGGACGCGACGCGGGACGGGTGCAGGCGGAGCGGCGTCGAGCTGTTATCCAGGTCGTCGTCCAGGGATTTAAATTCAATGGCCGGGTCAATTTACGAATCGTGCGGTTCCATTTCATCCGTCGCGGAGGGCAGCGGCGAGTGCTACTCGGACGCCGTGAGCGGGCGATTGGACTACTGCCTCCTCGACGCCCTCGAGCGCATCTTGGTGGCGACCGCGGTTAGGTCGCCGCAAGGGTACGTCCCCGCCATGGCCACCGTCGCGGGCATCTTACTGATTGAATCCGACGACGAGGAGAACGCGTTCTGGATGCTCGCGTCCTTCGTCGAGGACGTCGCGCCGTGGGCGTTCACCACCGGCGGCCTACCTTTCCTCGCGGAGTGCGCCGCGCTGGACCGCGCGGTCGCCGTGGAGATGCCCGCGCTCGACGCGAGCTTGCGACGAGCCGCCGTGCGGCCTTCACTTTTGTGCGCCGGCTGGCTCACCAAATTCGGCGCCGGCGTGTTACCCGGGGAGTCGGTCCTGAGGCTTCTAGACGCCATCGTGCTGGAGGGTAGCGACGTCCTGCCCCAGGCGGTGCTCGCGTTCCTCCGGCTGAACGGCGACGCCATCTTGTCGCGCGGCCGTGGATGCGGCGCGGCGCTCATCGACGCGGCGGATGACATTGCGGCTTCCTCGTTTGTACTGGACGACGTCATGGAAGACGCGGTTCACTCCGCGCGCGCCGCGCGTGAATCCCCGGCGTGGTCGCGGCTCCGTTCGGACGCCAGGGCGGCGGTGCACTCGCGCGCGTCCGCGCTCGGTTCCTTGCGTGAGCTGGACGCCACCTTCGGGCACTTTGCCGAGGAGAACCGGAGCGTGTGTCGGGACGAGTTTGACGATTTGATCTGGGCGTCTTACCCGGTGGGATGCGAGGCGGACGACCTGGGCGTGGAGGGCGTGGACCCCACCGCGGACGTGTCCGCGGACGCCGCGACGCGCGCGTTCGACGTCGCGCGCCGCGAGATCGCCGACGAGCACCGACTCGGCGTTTTAAATAACGGTCAGACCAAGACGTCGGCGCCCGAAACGCCGAGGTCCGCTCGGTCGTGCTGCTCCAGCCTGAGCGCGTTCAGCCGGATGGGCGACAGCGACGAGGCGCACGTCGTGTCGCACCAGCGCTGGCGTGTGACGTGCGACAGGGACCCCGCGCTCAAGGCTCGGCTCCGCGTCGCGAACCTACCGGGCGACACCGCCGAGGCGAGGGTCCGCGCGTTGCTCAGAGGCGCGAATACCCGCGGGCGAGCCGGCGGGTACGGCTCCGTGACGTCCGCGTCCGAGGATGAGCGCCCGCTCGCGCTCGGTGGCGGTGCGCCGAGCCCCGCGAAGCTCGCGGCGGCGGTGCGCACGGCACACGCGGCGATGGGCACGCTGGACGCCGCGAGGTCCGGCGCGAAGATGAACCGGCACGCCGCCGCGGCGCTCGAATCCGCGATGCTCTTCGTCGGCGGCGGCGAACGTTGGCTCGAGAAGATCAGGTTCGGCCCTCGCGGCAGCATGGTCTTGGCGTCCATCGACGCCGCAGTCCGGGCGGCGCACATGGACCAGAAGTCCTTCCACGTGTCCGTCATCGCGAGCCGCGACGTGGTGCCGAGCGTCGGTTCGTTGTTGTCGTGGTCCACTCCGTTTTTCAACCGGACCCCGCACACGATTTACCACCTGCTGGTGCAGTCCCCCGGCGCGACGCCGTACGTGCTGTGCAAGCGGTACTCGGATTTCAAGCAGCTTCACGCGGACGCGGAGGACCGCGGGCTCGCCGCGGACGTCGGCCCGTCCTTGGAGCTGCCCACGGGTTTCGGGTCGTTTAGCTCCGATCCGTCGGTTGTGGCGCATCGGCGAGTGGCGCTTCAGCGGTACATGGATCTGTTGGCGTGCTCGGGATCGAGGGGCGCGGCGGCGCACCTGCGGGTGTTCCTGCAGCTGGACTCGCCCCCGAGGCAGAAGAGGCGCGTGCGCGGGGCGTGCTACATGGGATGCGACGGTTTCTTCGGGGCGTGAACTGAACCCCCGGAGATGTACACTACACGTTACTATACATAATTACTACATAGAGGCTTAGCCGTATATCAAGTTGTAAAACGAATTGACTTGACTTGATTTTCGGCGCTACGTTACCCATCCTGACAGCACTTCATCTGTTCACGACACAAGCTCTGCATCTGTTCTGGTGCCGGGCATGAAGCGCCGTCCAGAGTTGCGTTTCCACTACGAAGATGCCGAACGATGCAGACCAAATGTCCGTCGCACTCTTCGCTGTTGCAGTCCACCCTGTGATGGATGAGACCGCCTGTGGAACAATAGTTGTTGAGAAACTTGGTAAATCGAGCGCTGACGTCAGTGTGGCTGTCGAATTCTTCCTTGGAGAACAACTTGTCGCGCAATATGTCAAGTCCTTGTTGATCGACAAAGCCGGACCCTTTACCTTTAGCGTTGAAGTAGTCGACGGAAACGCGTTGGGCGTACATGAGCGAAAGAAACGCACGCGACCAGTCCGAGCGTTTCACGACGAAAACCCCGGTGTTGATCCCGTTGTGATCGAATGTCAACACCAAGTCTTTCTTCACCCTGAACAACCCGATCTCATCGAACGTCAGGGTGATGTTAACGAAGACGCTGTCGCAATCCGTCCATACGACGTAGTCGTGAAATTTCAACGCGTGTGCCACCAAGGGATATTTGTTCCACTTCGAGTTGAACCTCGCATCCATGGACACGTTGTAGAGATAGCAGAAGACATCTTCATGCGCGTCGCAGTACTGCTGTTTGTTGAGCTGTGAAAGCTGAATCAGCTCGTCTGAAAACTTGTCAGAAGCAACGCAGCTCGACACTATCGCGACGGTGGGTTTCGTTCGCGACGTCTGCGCGTCGCGTCCCTCCGTGACATCGTGATGCCGTGACTCGAGTTGAAGGTCATTTAAGTCTTCGAGATGCTTCATGACGTCACCGATGCTGCCGTTCTGTGCTGGCTCGAGCTCACCGTTCGTTGAGTAGCGTCGTGTTCGGGGCCAAAAAAAACCGAGAGGCTCGAAGGTTTGCCTACACCGCGCTTGGACGATGTGAACCACGTAGAGGGAAAGTCCCGTGACGAGCACGACCGCTAGGGGCACCAGGGACGCTCTTCTCAGAACTCTGCTTCGCATGTTCGCTTTCATCACCCCACACCGTGCGACCGTGGCCGTGAACCATACCTTGTGTCGTGCGTATCAAGCCGAGCTCGGTTGTTAAAAACGAGTTGACTTGGCTTGATTTTTGCTCGGCGCTTGACAGGAAGCCGAACCGACAACCTCGGTGTCATAGCGGCCGACAGTCCTTGACGTCCCGGCGCACCCCCTCGACTTCCCCCTTGGGCGTCAGAGATGTGACTCGCGCGCCTTGGGGCCAATGGAAGGTTTCGGAACGCCCGCGAGGGATCACTCTTGGAGACGCACCGCGCGCGAGACACCGTCGCCGCCCCATCGCATCTCGACGCCGACCGCCGCGCCCTTCCACGACCACCCCGCATCGACCGCCCTACCACGTCGATGTATCGCGTCGACGTAGACCCGCCGAAGCACGCGGTACGTACCGATCACGCGCGTCGGCCTACCCCCACCCCCTTCCCCGCGCCCTCACCAACCCGGGTCCTTAACCCGAGTCACGATGCTCACACGTCGCATCTCACTTTCCGTCACCAGCGCTCAGCTTGTCAGGCCAATCGCGCCGGTCCGCCTTCCGGCGCGGTTCGCACCGCGGCCGCGCGCATGATGGGCGGTCCATCGATCTCCGAGGTGGACGTCGACATCTCCAGCGCGCCCACCGCCAAATCGAAGCTTTCCACCGGCATCACGTCCAGGCCGAGGAGCGCGCGCGCCCGCGTTCCGAGACGCGACACACCGCAATCCCCGCTGCAGCTCTTCAACACCGAGGACGAGCTCTTCGACACGGACGGCGCGACCAGCGACGACGACCTCGACGAGGACACCCTCGCGCAAATCACCGACGAACTCGCGCAACGCACCGCCGCCATCAGGGCCAAGGTCCAGGCCACGCACGCGCGCAGGGTCGGCGGCGTCGACGCGGCGCTAGCCAAGCTCCAGCTCGCGGTTGATGCAGATGCCTACGCCAGGCACCGAGCCGCAGTCATCGAAACTGACGGCACCATCCAAGCCGACCCGCGTTCACTTGACCCGGCGCACAGGGCGAAGAGCCAGCAGGCGACGCGGTCGCGGCGCAGGCTGTGCAACCGCGTGGGCGTGGACACGGCGGCGGTGTCGCGGGGGTTCAAGTCCGCGGTTGACAAAACAGTCGAAGAAGCAGTCACAAAACTCGGCCCCTCCCGCTTCGCCGCGACGACCGATCTGTCCGCCAAGGAGACTAAGAAGGCCATCGCGGCGGCTAAGGCGGCGTCCAAGGGACCCGTAAGTAAGAAGCAGTCGGGTTCGAAGGCACAAACGGCGGTGAAATCCGAATCACCTATGAAGGACGACCCAGAGGCGGAACTCGACGGAGAGTTGAGGTGAGTTTATTTTAATCCTCGTATTGGCAATTAGACTGACGTCGTGTTTTCTTTTCAGATTCAACGCTCAGAGCGTCAAGACGCAGCCCCTCCGCGACTGGCTCCTCAAGCACTTCGATAAGCCGTACCCGGAGGATGCCGACAAGTTGGTGCTGGCGGAGCGTAGCGGGATGACCCGGGCGCAGGTGGGCAACTGGTTCATCAACGCGCGGGTGAGAATCTGGAGGCCGATGGTGCTCCGACTCGGCGAGGAAATCGAGCGCGAGGCGACGCCTTGAGTTGTGTATGTAAACGGTTGTTGTTGTGTGTGTTTCGGCTTGTTATTTGTTATGAACAGAGTTATTTTACGAACACAGCCGCTTCGCGCGTTCGTCGTCGCCGCCATTAATGCCAATCACCCCACCTCTCGCTCTCTCTCTCGTAGAAAACTACAACTCGGTTAGTCGGTACAACACGCGTTACGTCACACGTCGTGGGCGTCGTCACTCGCAGACGCTAAAAGGCGCTCCGCGGACGCAGCGCGGGCTTACCGTCCGCCCCCGGCACGAACGCGGTGTTTTTGAGCAGCACGATGACCACCGACATGTTATCGCACCCGATGCCGCTGCCCTTGGTGTCCGGCGCCATGCACTCGTCGGCGAGCTCTTCGCAAATCTTCGACAGCTGGACGTCGGCGTCGAGCCTGACGCGGACGTAATCCACGCACTGCTGGGACGTGAGCACGTCCCAGATGCCGTCGCACGCGATGACCAGGAACTCATCCCCGGCTTCGAGCTTGCACTCTTTAATCTCCGGGTACGCGGTGACGATCTGGTCCCTGGCGCTCAGGTTCTTCGACTGCTTGTACTCGAGGTCGCCGATGGCGCGGGAGAGCGCCAAGGAGCCGTTGACACGCCCCTCTTGCACAAACCCGCCCGCGTTCATGATCCTCGCGCGCTCGTCGTCGTCCATCGGCTTGTGGTCCCGTGAAAGCGCCACCGCCGTGCCCCGGCGGCACAGAACCGCGCGGGAATCTCCCGCGTTGGCGACAATCAAGTCGTCGCCTCGGACGACGGCGACGACGCAGGTGGATCCCGCCTGGGGTCCCTCCCACGGCCCGTCGGCGTCTTCATCCTCGAAGTCGATGTCGTCGCCGTTGGCCCTGGCGCGCGCGAGGATCGCCTGGCGCATCTTGGAGGAGAGGTCGCCGCCGTTCTGTCCGTTTCCGTCGGACTTGCCCGCGAGTTCGTTGAGTTCGTCTTTGCCGGAGATGTCGAGCATGTTGGTGTCCATGGCGAGAAAGGCGTCGATGAGACCTTGCGGGATGTCGCCGCGTTTGTACGCATCGCACGTTTTGAAGACCTCGTGGAGATGCCGGGATGTGTATATGGCCACCTGGTTTTCGTGCAGAGGGATTGTGTGTGGGATTGCGCGGTGAGTACGAGTGTGTCGAACTAAAAAGTTGGGAACACGTGGTTAGGTTAGATTCCGGGGCGGGCGAGTGGGGCGGGGTTCGCGCGCACCTCCTTGCCGCCGTGGCCGTCGTACACGCCGAAGAAGGCGGTATCGTCGTCGAGTCCTAAGACTGTCGCGTGAGCATCCTGCGGGTCGATCGGAGATGATGAGAGGGGTCAGCCCGGGGTCCTGATCAGAGGGAGGGAAGTGGCGGGAGGAGGATTGGAGCGCGCGCGAAGCGCACGCGGATGACTACTTTTCGCGCCCGGGGTTGCCGCCCCGTGCCGAGGGTTCCGTGCACGTACCTCCATGTTAGTGCGCCAGCCCTGCATGGCGGTGGTCCCGTATTTGAACTTGGCATCCTCGCCGTCGGTGCTCTCCTTGTCCGTGATCGGCTGGCTCAGGTAGGCGCCCATCGATCCGTCACCCCGTGCGCGTTCTCTTGCCTCGTCAGCGCGGTGGCTCCCGCCGCAAAAATGAGCCCGGCGGAGTTAACTGCGGAGAGGCGGTCGTGCCTTCCGCGTCAGCCGCTGCGCTGGGTCGTCGCGAGGTGGAACTCGCACTCGCGTCTCTCTCTCCCCTTCCAAATACAGCGGAACCTAACCCCGAGTGTCGCGTGTCACACGAGCGCCGCGTGTGGGCGCCGCGCGTTGTTTGTCGTCGACGAAGTGCGGATCCCAAGCTGGAGATATTCGACTGCCGCGTCAACAGTTAAAAGTTTCGGTCGGGCTGTGAGTCATGAGTCACGCCCGATCTTTCAGTCAGGCAGGATAGCAGTACAGTTTGGAGATGAATCCGAAATAGCACATCGTGTGAAAGCGCATTTGGTTAGAAACGACCTAATTGGCGTTTACTTCCTCGTTTGCCGCCGATGGAAATGGATGGGTTCGTCTCGTCCCACCACAGCGTCTGGCGCCCACATAGATACGACGGAAAGGATGGGCGACGACACCGATTGGTCGGATGCGAGGGTGGAGGACGACATGCCCACCGCGCAGAGCGCGCCGAGCGAAGCCGCCGCCGCCGCCCGGGCGGTCCTGAACGCTCGCAAGCAGCCTCCCACCGCACCGCCGCCCGCCGACGCAGAGGACGATTCCGAGGAGGAGGGCGCCGCCCCCGCGCGCGCCCCTCCCGAGCCGACGCGTTCCTCCTGTCGCCACTCCGTCGCGGTACCCCCCGATTGGACCGGCGACAGAACCGCGCTCGACGCGCCCTCCTACGACGGCGAGCGCGCCAAGACGTACCCGTTCGTCCTCGACGCCTTCCAGGAGACGTCCGTGTCGGTGCTCGAGCGCAACGAATCCGTCTTGGTCGCCGCGCACACGTCCGCGGGGAAGACGGTAGTGGCGGAGTACGCCATCGCCATGGCCTTCCGGGACAAGCAGCGCGTCGTGTACACATCCCCGCTCAAAGCGTTGTCCAACCAGAAGTTCAGGGAGCTCACCGAGGAGTTCGGAGACGTCGGTTTAATGACTGGCGACGTGTGCATCAACCCCAACGCTTCTTGCATCGTCATGACCACCGAGGTGCTGCGGGGTATGCTGTACCGGGGCAGCGACGTGGTGAGGGAGGTGAAGTGGATCATCTTCGACGAGGTGCACTACATGAGGGACAGGGAGCGCGGAGTCGTGTGGGAAGAATCCATCGTCTTCGCGCCGAGCGGGTGCAAATTCGTGTTTCTCTCCGCCACGCTGCCCAACGCTCACGAATTCGCCGAGTGGATCACGCACTTACACGCACACCCGTGCCACGTGGTGTACACCGACTACAGGCCCACGCCGTTGCAGCACTACGCCTTTCCCAAGGGTGGCAACGGCCTGCACTTGATCGTCAACGAGCGGAAAGAGTTCCAGGAGTCCAACTTCGCCACGTTGCAAGCGGCGCTGGACGAGATTCAACAGTCGGCGAAGAAACGTAAGCGAGACGAAAAGGCTAACGGCGGACGGGGCGGAAGGGGGGGAGGACGCGGCG